>Ga0114999_10000149_pt1 | contig 99479 bp, 88 predicted proteins | sample ArcticOcean_MG_C_3_FD_89820 | JGI IMG/M metagenome (GOLD analysis project Ga0114999, IMG submission 89820) | Marine microbial communities from western Arctic Ocean - ArcticOcean_MG_CB8_126 | ecosystem: Environmental > Aquatic > Marine > Oceanic | place: Arctic Ocean: Canada Basin | collected...
GCCGTGATGATCTGCTCCGGCGTGTGTCGTCTCCTGCTCATTGCTGACCTCCTCGCTGAATCTCCGACCAGCTCAGATCCTAACATCCGCTCTGGTCTCCTTTCAGGGGGTCACGCCACAACGACGTTGGCGACCGCCTCGCTATGAACGGGATGGGCTGAGAAGAGGGCTCCCCCTACGAGAGCCGGAATCGGGGCGGACATCTCGAGAACCAGAAAAAACACCATCAGCGACACGGCCGCGTGGACCGCGATATTCACAAGGTGAAAGCCCGCGGGATGGCCGTTCCACAGCCTCCACTCCAGGGCGAAGCCGGAGAGGGTGACGGGCCGATAGAGGCCGGATCCGCGCACGACCTCCGGCCAATAGGAAGACGACAACGCATCGACAACCCGACCCTCGGTCACGACGTCATGTCTCACGACGATCGCTTCGTCATCGTATGCGAAGCCGTTGAACGAGGAGTTGGCGTATGCACCCACGGCCACCATGAGGACGATGCGCGCAGCACGCCCTGTGGGGAGAGCTCCGCTCAATTTCACGCGGTCTCCGACCCGTGTCCGTCCACGTGGGAAACGGGAGGCACGCCGTCAGGCCGGTCCAACCGGTCCCTCGCATCCCACGGCTGCACATCAGGCGCTTTCCAGGGATCGACTCTGGGCCCGAAAAGATTGGAGCGAATGATGTAGTAAAGTGCGGAAACGCCGTCCTTCCAGTTGATCTTCTTTCCCTCAGCGTAGGAGCGCCCGTCGTAACTGATCGGGAGCTCGTAAATACGGGCCCGCGATTGGGCTAGCCGGGCCGTGACTTCGGGCTCAAAACCGAAACGGTTGGCCGACAGGGGGAGCCCCTTCAGAAGATCGGCGTTGACGATCTTGTAGCAGGTCTCCATGTCGGTAAGGTTGAGGTCGGTGAACATGTTGCTCAGCAACGTCAGAAACCGATTCCCCATCATGTGCCAGAAAAACAGCACCCGGTGGGGTCCGCCAAGAAAACGTGACCCGTAGACGGCGTCGGCCTTACCCGCCAGAATCGGCAGCATGAGCGACGGCAACTCGTACGGATCGTACTCTAGATCCGCGTCCTGGACCGCAATGATATCCCCAGTGGCCCGCTCGAAACCGGCTCGAAGCGCGGCGCCCTTTCCGCGATTCACTTCCTGGAAAACCAAGACATCGATCAGCCCGTCGTCCCGTAAGCGTAAAAGCAGATCACGGGTCCCGTCCGTGGACCCATCGTCTACCACGATCACTTCGAGGTCCAGACGAACCGCCCGCACCCGCTCGAGCAACGTCTCGACGCTTCGGACTTCGTTGTAGGCTGGGATCACCACGGAGAGCTTCACGCGGTCCCAAGCAAGGTCTTGGTGCCTCTTGTTATCCATCCCCCGAAAATTCTGTGTCGTCATGCGATCAAACCTCGATCCCATAACGGTTGAGCTTTCGATACAACGTGGAAGGAGCGAAAACGACATCGTCGCCCGTCGATGTGATATGGATGACGGTCGCGACGAGCGCGGTGTCGAGAACGACCTGTGCGTACATGAAGTCCCGGCCGGCCGGCCGGCCCAACACATCAGTGTACCAAATCGACGCCAGGGTGCCCGCCGCGGTAGCCAAAAACAGGAGGGTGGCCACACGTGTGGCTTCCGGGGGGGCTGAGAACCAGGCCACCATCATGCCGACGAGGATCCCGGCCGCCAGCGTCATCCGGCCCACGTAGACCCAGCGGAGGAGCCGGCTGCTGCCGAATTCGTACCTTTGTGACGTCTCCGGCCTCAAACTGAACTCCAGTCAGGACGAGCCCACCATTACATCTTTGGAAGTCTATCCCACGCTATTACCGGCCATGGCACAGTGCAACACTTCCGCCTGGCGTTTTGCAAGACGCTTTGGGAACACCACGCTCTGGGAACACCACGCTAGGGTCGTGAGATGACTCGGATCTCACCGAGGAGCGAGTACGCAGGCCCCCAGAGACGTCCAACCGGTCGGAGGGCCTCGGTGTCTACGAACGCCGATCCCTCTACGATCTCCAGTTCGGGATCCAAACGAACCCCCATCACCTCGCCGAGCACTAGCCCGCCCGCCTCGCCCAAGTCCACGTGGGTATGAAGCTCGCATTCGAGGACGGCTGGGCACTCCGCGACGTACGGCGCGTCGACCGTATCCGCTTCCGCTAACGAAAGCCCGACGGCAGCAAACTCATCGCCGTCCGGGGGGAGGCCTTCGGCAGTCCCGTTCATCGCCTCCAAATGCCTTTCCGTCACGACATTCACACAGAAAGCCCGTTGATCGAGAATGTTGCGAAGTGAGTCCTTGGCCTCACCACGTCGGGTGCCGATGGACAGGCTCACAAGCATCGGCGTCGGTGCCACCGCCGAAAAAAAGCTGAACGGTGCCAAATTGGGGACCCCGTCCTTTCCTCGGGTCGATACCCATCCTATGGGTCGCGGGACGACGAGTGAGGTGAGAAGCTGGTACCGTCCCAGACCATCGACCGCCGCGGTATGGACGACCCTATGGCGAACGGGCTCGGCCCCTTCGCCCGCCAAACTAGTCGTCCGAAGGCACCGTCAGGACCTGGCCAGCATAGATGCGGCTGCCTCGGATGTCGTTCACCTCGACGAGCCGCGACACGGTGATCCCATGCCTGCGAGCGATGGCCCAAAGTGAATCGCCGTCCCGAACCATGTAGCGCGACGGGGCGGGCGCCGGATTTCCATCGCGCGCGGAGGCCAAAGCCTGATTGACGTAATCCGCGTAGAGGTCCGGGAACACGGCGACGTGATAGTGCGATGGCCGCCGCTCCCTCGTCGCCTCAAGCACCCCAGCGGTTTCGAGATACAGGAGAGTACTCTCCAACCAATGCCGGCAAACCGAGTTGGTGCTCGTCCGAAAATCAACGGCCATCCCGGTGGGGTGGACCGAAAGAATCGAGGCGTTCCGCGGCTGCTCACTCAACGGACGGGTCATGCTCGTGACGACCAACTCTTCTCCGCACGCTTGACGGTACTGCGCGCCGAGGCGCTCCACGAAAAGTTTTACCTCTGGGCGAGCGAACGGAAAAGACACGTCATGGAGAATGAAGTCCCGACCGCTCCTCACTTGGACGAGGTAGCCCGCTCCTACAAATTGCTCAACCTGTGCGGCCGTTCGAAGAAACGTGAAGTCATGCTTCTCCGCACGTTCATAGGCTCGGATTACGGCGGCCTCGGAGCCCCGAAGCGCTTGCCCGTGGAGTTGGCCAATCCCCGGCGCCAGAACAACGAACAATCCTGCCAGTAGGCTCGCTGGTCGCACCATCGCTATCCCCCGAAAGTTGGATGTGTTCGGATTCGAGTATACGTCGAGGCGTGTTGAACCGGGACACTAGCCTATTTGTAAACACATGTATTCAGAAACACAAGGCTCCGATCCGGCCACGTCCGAGAGATCAGGCGCCCAGGGCATCCGCGTAGTTGCCCGACACCACATCCCAGTTGACCACGTTCCACCACGCGGCAAGGTAGTCGGGCCTACGGTTCTGATAGTTCAAATAGTACGCGTGCTCCCAGACATCAACACCGAGAATCGGCTTGAGTCCGTCCGAGAGGGGATTGTCCTGGTTTGCCGTGGCCGACGCCTGGAGCGCACCGGACGGACCGACCGACAGCCAACCCCAGCCCGACCCGAACTGCTTTCCGGCAGCACCAGAAAGTGTTGCCTTGAAGTCTTCGAAGGATCCGAAAGCAGCGTCGATCGCCTCCCCCAACGAGCCCGATGGGGCCGAGGCACCACCGGGAGTCATGATCCCCCAGAACAGCCCGTGGTTCACGTAGCCGCCGCCGTTGTTTCGAACCGCGGTGCGGATCGAGTCGGGAAGATCGGCCAAAGCCGCGAGCAGCTGTTCCGCCGAATGACCGTGCAGGTCGGGGTGTGCCTCGAGGGCGGCGTTCAAATTGTTCGTGTAGGCTTGGTGGTGTTTCCCATGGTGGATTTCCATCGTCCGCGCATCGACGTGTGGCTCGAGAGCGGCGTGGTCGTACCCCAGTGCGGGCAACTCAAACGGATATCCCATCGATGTTTCTCCTGTATTCGGCGAATTACTAGACAAGCCGTCCGGTCGCGGCAACGGCGAAGTGGGCGGACGGAGAACCGGATTGTACCGTACTTCGATTCCACTTCGCAAATAACCGGCGGACGCGGTAAACTTGAAGCGATCCCCGGAACGTCACTCTTCCCATGATACTCGCCATGGCACCGGACGAATCTGGTCGACCCCGACGGATCCTGCTGGTCGATTGCGACGCCTTTTTTGTTCAGGTAGCGCGCCTCGAGGACCCCGAGGGTGTGGGGAAGGTGGACTTGCTCCTCGTCGGCGGCTCTCAGACAGGACGTGGCGTGGTAACCTCCGCCTCCTACGGAGCGCGCCGCTTCGGAGTACGATCCGCGATGCCGACGGCGCAAGCCCTTCGCCTCTGTCCAGAAGCGACCGTCGTAGCCGTTCCTCGCCACGCGTGTGGTCGCAAGAGCCGCGAAATCAAAGTTTGCCTCGAGGGACTGGCGCCGGTGGTGCAAGCCGCATCGATCGACGAGTTCTACCTGGACCTCGCCGGCACCGAACGCCTTTTCGGCGAAACTTTGGAAGCGACGGCCCACCGCATAAGGGAGACGGTCCTCAAGGCGACCGAAGTCTCGGTGTCCATCGGGGGCGGCGCGCGCCGAATGATCGCAAAGCTGGCCTCTGGGGTCGCCAAACCCGGCGGTGTCCACATCGTCCCAGCCGGCCAGGAAGCCGAGTTCATGAAGGGGCTGGACCTGGCCGAAATCCCGGGCGTGGGCCCGGCGCTCGTCGAAGCCCTCCGTAAACGAGGGCTGGTCCGGATCGAAGACGCGCTGGGTGTCCAATCGGCGTGGCTCGAACGGTGGTTCGGGGCTCGACGAGGCGAGTGGCTCTACCACCGTATGCGCGGACTGGACGCCAGTAACGTGGATCCGCGGGAGCCTCGCAGGTCGATCAGTTCGGAGCGGACCTTCCTTCAGGATTTGAAGTCGGACGAGGATCTGGAACGAATGCTCTTGGGCCTGAGCACGTCGGTCAGTCGCACCCTCCGCAAAGCGGGCCTCCGAGCAAGAACCATCACAGTCAAGCTCAGGGACGGTGACTTCAAGACCCGCTCACGCTCACAGACCGTGGCTGAGCCTCTCGAGACCAACGGCGCCATCTATGGGATTGCCCGAGACCTCCTGGCGGACTTGAGAAGACGTCGTAGAACCCCGGCCCGCCTCCTCGGCGTGGGTCTCACTAACCTGGGGTCGGGCGACGAGGCCGCTCAGTTCGGATTGTTTGCGGACAAGAACACGTTGGAGGGCCCTCGCGAACGTGCCCTCGGTCACGTGTTGGACGGCCTCAGCGAGCGCTTCGGAGACAGCGCGGTCGTACCGGGCCGCATCATCGGGGATTGAGATGGGCCGGTCTGCGGAGGCAAGCCAAGTAGTGGCCCCCGGTTCCGCTCCAGATCACCTCGGTGCTCCAGCCAGCGAGCCCGGCCCTTTCTTTCAGCGTAGCCGGGTCGACGAAAAGTTGCGGAAACACGTCACCGGTGTGATCACCGACGGAGAGTTGGTAGTGTAGCTCGCCCAAGTAGCGACCGTCGTGAGCCGACTCGGTGTCGGATTCCGCTGCGGAATCGATCTCGATCTGAGCATCGGGCTCGGCCTCAGAGTCTGCAGCGAGCTCTGTAGTCGGATTTCGCTCACTCCAGGCGTAAGGGGCTTGAAGCAGGTCGGTCGAATCCAGGACGAGTACTCCGTCTGGTTCTAGGACGCCCCCCACCGCCTCGAGCAGCCCATCGAGGCCCGAAAGTGTCTCGGCGATCATCGAACCATTCATGAGGAGCATGACCGTGTCGTACGTAGGCGTGGAGGGCAAATCAAAAATCGTCCCCTCCCTCACGCTCGCCACCCCTCTCTCCTTCATGATTCGGACCGCCTCGGCGATGGGTTCCAACGCCGTGACTTCATGCCCTCGTGCCTGAAGCACCAGGGCGTGGGCTCCGACGCCGGCTCCGACGTCCAAAACCCGTCGACCACACTGGCCGAGCGCAATCAACTCCCACTCTTCGAAAGAGTCTTCGCCGCGAAAAAACAACGATGCCCGAACTTCTTCCGTCGGGCCAAAGTCGTTGCGGATGGTTACTGAGAGATCTTCCCCCCGATCGTAGAAGGCGGCCAAGGCCGATCCGAGGGGTGTCCACGGGCCGCTCAAACGAGTACGGGAGCGACGATTCGCCGCCCCCGCCTCAACCACCCCTCAGCGCCCACCGGCTCTCGCCGGCGCATACCGGAGCCCACCAGCGCCTACCAGCGCCTACCAGCGCCGCAGATCTGAAAACGTTGCTCAATCGACGGCCGTTCTAACGGGTCCCGCTCGTCTTCCACGGCTTCCGTTCGAAGTAGTCGTCCGTGAGTTCCTTGATTTTTCCCGAAAGCAGCACCAGAGCGATCAGATTGGGGAGAATCACGATCCCTAAGGCAATGTCTCCCAACTCCCAAACGAGATTCAAGGCGACCACCGCCCCAACGTAATGCATGATCAAGTAGACGACTTTATACGGAAAAACGGCGCGCTCGCCGAACAGGTAGATTGCGCACCGATCCCCATAGTAGCTCCAGGCTATCGCCGTCGATATTCCGAACAAGAAGACGGAAAAGATCACAACGATGTGACCCCAGTCGCCGAGCGGCGCGAGCCCCTTTCTGAAGGCATACATCGTGAGGGGGGCGCCGCTTTCCACCGCCATCCCCCAGAGTGACGTATGAAGCGCCCCGCCAGCTCCGACCGCCTCTCCGCGGTCCGGAAATACCGAACCCGTGAACGCCTGGGTCATACCCTCGTCCGTGAACAGCCGTTCGATCGCCACCTCATGCCAAGCCACGACCGCGGTACTTCCGACGGCCTGCGTACCGTTTTGCACTTGGATCTGGGTGGGGGGTGCCGCGTCGGCATATCCGGCCTGTGCGCTTCCGGACACCCAGCTGAGATCACCACCAGCGAGGGTTATTTCGGTCGGGACGCGCTCGTTGTAAACACCCGTCATGACGATCACGAGCGCCGTCATCGTGACGATCATGATCGTGTCGATGAACGGTCCGAGTAGCGCAACGACAGCCTCCGAGACGGGCTCCTCCGTCTTCGCGGCGGCGTGCGCGATGGGCGCGGAGCCCTGGCCCGCCTCGTTGGAGAAGAGGCCTCGATTGACCCCCCAGATCATCGTGACCAAGATGGCACCCACCCCCGTGCCCGCGACGCCGGCGGTCGGATTGAACGCCTCACTGAATATCGTCACGAAGGCGGGGATCACCTCTCCGACGTTCAAGAGAATGATGATCAGCGCGGCCAACACGTAAATCGCGGCCATCAACGGGGCGAGAATACTCGTGATACGCCCGATTCGGGTAATGCCCCCCAGAATCACCGAGGACACGATCACAACCAGAATCGCACCCGTGATCCACGGGCTTATGCCGAACGCGGTCTGCGCCGTGTCGGCAATCGTGTTGGCCTGAATCGCGTTCCCAGTGAAGAAGGCCGTGAAGCCGAGCATAGCGGCGAAAAATACGGCCATCCACTTCCAGTTCGGTCCGAGCCCGTGTTCGATGTAGTACATCGGTCCGCCAGAAACAGTGCCAACGACTGCATCCGCGTCCTTGTGCACGGCCCGGTAGTGCATGGACAGGGTCACCTCCGCGTACTTGGTGGCCATGCCCAGGATGGCGGTCAACCACATCCAGAACAGCGCACCGGGGCCTCCCCAGTGAACGGCCAGCGCGACGCCCGCGATGTTGCCGATGCCGACCGTGGCCGAGAGCGCAGTCGTGAGGGCTTGAAAGTGCGAAACGTCGCCGGTGCTGTTGGGATCATCGTAACGGCCCGTGGCAACCGCGACACCATGGCCGAAGTGGCGCAGCTGAATGAACCCGAGCCGGATCGTGAGAAACGCACCGGCCCCAATCAGGGCGATGACCACCAAAGGAATGGTGGAGTCCCCTACAGGAATGCCCCACTCCCATACGAAAACCCGGATGGCAGTGACCACGTTCTCGAGACTTTCCATTACGCATCCCTTGTAGGGTGTGGAGGGGGTAGCTACAGCTTCGGCCAGGAGAAAGCGAGGAAGATTGGTCGGTCAGCTCATCGAGGCAAGGCGATCCGCAGCACGCCGGCTCACCTGCAAAGAGAGCTTCGGGCACCGGCGGAGGGGGCTCGGGTCGTCCGCGATAGTTTCGCGTCACTCATGATCCGACAACATCCTTCCGAGGGGACGACCACCCAGCAGGTGCAGATGCACGTGAAAGACCTCTTGGCCACCGTGGGCACGGCAGTTCAGGATCAGTCTGTACCCCGCCTCGTCGATCCCTTCTTCTTCAGCGAGACGGGCCGCCACCCTGATCATGCGGCCGAGAGCCGGCTCATCGGCATCGGTCACGTCAGCGAGGGTTGGAACCGGTTTGTTGGGAACAACCAGAATGTGGGTAGGAGCTTGGGGTTGGATGTCCCGGAACGCCGTTACCAGCTCATCCTGATAGACGAGATCGGCGGGCACTTCCCTTCGGACTATCTGAGCGAAAATCGTGTCCATTCTTCTGAAAACCGTCCCGCGTAGGGGCGGCCCCCCGCGGCCACCCGATCGTGGCCGCGGTCGTACCCGTTGGGGTCCCGGCTAGCCCACCGCGTTGATCATGTCGAAGATGGGAAGATACATGGCCACGATCATGCCACCAACCACGACGCCAAGCACCACGATCATGATGGGCTCCATGGCTGCCAAGAGCACCTCGACGGCCGCGTCGACCTCGTCGTCGTAGAAGTCCGCGATCTTCGTCAGCATGTTGTCCAAGCCACCGGTTTGTTCACCCACGTTGATCATCTGCACCACCATCGGCGGGAACACACCCGATTCTTTGAGTGGCCCGGAGATCGTCTCACCCCCGGCGATGGACGTACGCGAGCTCATCACTGCGTCGTGGATCACACGGTTACCCGCCGTCTTGGCGGTGATCTCGAGCCCTTCAAGGATCGAGACACCGGACGACACCAGCGTTCCCAAGGTCCGCGTAAACCGCGCCACGGCCGCTTTGCGTTGAAGATCGCCCGAATGGCGAAGAATGCGCCCACGACCCCGCCCGCGACGGCCCACCAGAACCCCTGCAGGAACGCCGACATCCCAATGACGACTCGCGTCGGAAGCGGAAGGGGGATGCCTGCCGATTCGAACATGGTCTGGAAGGTCGGGATCACGAAGATCAGAAGAATGACGATGGCCATACCGGCAACCGAGAAAATCACGCTCGGATAGACCATAGCTCCCTTGATCTTCCGAATCAGCGCGTCATTTTTCTCCAAGAAGGTGGCCAGACCCAGAAGAATGGTGTCCAGGATACCACCCGTCTCACCGGCCGGCACCATGTTCACGAAGAGTTCCGTGAATACCTTCGGGTGCCTCGCCTTCGCGGCCGCCAGCGTGTGGCCCGACTCGACGTCGTACAGCACTTCTCGAAGGACCTTTGCGAACGCCGCGTTCTCCGTCTGCTCGGCTAGGATATCCAGGCTTTGCACCAGCGGCAGACCCGAGTTGATCATGGTCGCGAACTGACGCCTGAAGATGACGATATCACGCGTGGTGATCCCGGTACCGAACTGAAGATTGAACTACTTCGGCTTCTCCCGGACGGCAACCGGAATCAGCTTCTGCTTATGTAGAAAGGCGACGACGTCTTCCTTCGTTGCAAGATCGATCGTCCCTTCTTTGATGTCGCCGCCCGCTGCCGGGCGGGCACTCCAATCGAAGGTCGCCATATTAGTTTTCCTACCTCTTCCTTAAGTGGGTCAAGCTGTTTCTGCCGGTTCACCAACCGCGCGCAAAAATTCATTCGGGTCCGCGGAGCGCTTAAGCGCCGCGTCTTTCGTGATGAGGCCCTGCATGTAGAGCACCTCGAACGCATCGTTCATCGTCTGCATGCCGTGTTTCTTTCCAGCCTGCATGAGCGAGTAGATATGATGGATCTTCTCGTCACGAATAACGGCACGGATGGCCGGAGTGCAGATCATGATTTCCGCAGCGGCGATGCGCCCCCGGCCCTTGGCCTTGGGAAGTAGCATCTGGGTCACGACGCCCTCGAGAACGAAAGCGAGTTGGGCACGTATCTGTCCCTGTTGGTGAGACGGAAACGTGTCGATGATCCGATTGATGGATTCGGCGGCAGAGTTCGTGTGAAGCGTCGCGAGGACCAGGTGACCGGTCTCCGCAATCGTGAGCGCGGCGCTGATCGTCTCGAGATCTCGCATCTCACCGATCAGGATAATGTCGGGGTCCTGTCTTAATGCGTACTTGAGCGCACTCGTGAAACTACCCGTATCGGCTCCGACCTCACGCTGGTTCACCATGCACCGTTTGTGCTTGTGGATGAACTCGATCGGATCCTCGATCGTGATGATGTGCCCTCGGCGTTCGCGGTTGATCTTGTCCACTAGAGCGGCCAGCGTAGTCGATTTTCCCGCGCCAGTAGGGCCCTTCACGAGCACGAGCCCCCGCGGGCGATCCGCCAACTGAGCGAGCACGGCAGGCAGGCCGAGCTGTTCGACCGTGGTGATTTCGTATGGGCCCTCGCTCCTTCCGCATGGTCAGGATGCGGTCGGCGAGCGCAGGCCCTATCCCCGGAAGGCGCTCCAGCTCTTCCCGGCTCGCTCGGTTGAGACCGAGAGGTACGATACGGTCGGCAGGAGCCCCGACGGCCACATCGAAAGACCTCGATGACGTGTCTCGCACGGCCCCAGTGGGTGCTGCTCCGGTCGGCAGTTCGAGGTAGGGGGCGATCTTGGCAAGCGTTGCCCGGCCCACGCCCGGGACGAGCAGCAGGTCGCTCACCACGGTGAAGGGCCCCTGGTCCACTCTCATTTTTACGATCCTCCCGGCCACGGCCGAGCCCACTCCGGGGAGGCGATCCAGATCTTCCTCCGCGGCGGTGTTCGGATTGATGCGCTCACCGGGGGTCAGCGGTCCCGTGCGCCTATGGGCTTCGTCCCGGCTGTCCCTGCTCTCATGTAAGAGCTCTGCGAGCCCGGACGAATCGGGGACGGCCCCGCCTCGGGTCGAGACTGGACTCCCGACGCCCTCCGCGGCAACGCGAAGGAGCGCGAGTCCCAGGACCAACAGTGCTGAGTGCGTAAGAGCGCGGGTCTCGGAGGACGTCATCCGCTACGGTGCCTCCGCCGCCCGGGCGGCACCATGGCTGCCTAGGCAGGGTTACCGGAAAAGCGCGTCGTCCGCGATCACGAAACGTCCGAACAGACCGAACTGAAACTGCGAAGACCCGGACTGGAGTCCGACAAACGATTGACGATCCGTATAGGACAGTTGGAGTCGAACATCGGTGCGGGACACCGCGGTTTCCACTCGGAACACCAAGCTCCGAATCAGTTCGTCCAAAAACGGTACGCACTCCGCCCGGGTTGCGGTGGTACGGCAGTTTTGGTCCGACGCATACTGCAGGAGCGCGGACATCGTGATCGGGCGGGTCAAGCGCGCGGCCCAGCGGGCTGGCGGGCGCATCGCAGACGTGAGCGAGACCGTATGGTTTTGCCTGTTTCTCTCCGTCGCGCCGGTCGGGTCGCCTCCTTCCCCTCTCGTGACCGAGCCGCGATAGCTCGACGACAAACCGGCACCCCAGACGAGCGCGATCTCGAACGGGATCCGTGAGTCCCGTTGAAATCTCCTTTGCTGGCCGAACCCGCCGAACGCCGTCCGCTGCCTGATTCTCTGGAACCCCGCCGACAAGTTCGCTCGCCGGAGAAGCGCCTGATCGGGGAGCGGCAAACCCGCGACCGAAAGCGTCAGGTCGGGCCAAGTCTCACGCCGGAGCGTCCGGTCACTCCGTGTATCCAAGGTGTTCGCCGTAGCCAAACGGTACGTCACGCCTACTTGTAGGGCGGCAGGCAAGCGCGCGCTCGACCGCACGGTCCAGCCGCCACGATCGGTGAGCGTGGTCGCGGTATCCGCCCCCAGCACCCGATATTCGTCTCGATCAGCAAAGCCGAATCGATAGGAGAAGTCTGGGTCTACCGGATCGCGATCGAACCTCGATGTCACACCATCCTGGTACGTGACCGTAACCGGTTCGACAGCTCCCACCACCGCTCCAACGGCCCTTCCAAGCGCGGTTGTCGCTGACCCCCCCCCACCGAGCGAACCCACGACAGCAGCGGGAATCAACGTGACTTGTCCCGTGAAATCGCGCCGGCCGTTGACGTTGCGCACAAGCGATACCACCGTGTCGCCGGCGAGGTCGGGGACCCGGCCCACAAGGGTGGCGCTACGATCGGTGGAATAAAACGTCTGCCAGCCGAGCGCCGTCCGGACCCAATCGCCGAAACGTGGTTCGAAGCTATAGCGCGTACGAAGGGCTTGATCGGTCTGCCACCCGAGATCGAGTCCCGCGACGTCCAACCTCTGGGCATTCAGCAGGTCCTGAACCTCGGGATTGGCGATCGCTTTTTCCGCGTCGAGAAGATCCCGAATCGACACCATATCGGCTTGCGCCGAAAGCGTACGGAAAGGCCGAAAAACGATCTCGAATGCACCTTCCAGGGATTCTCTGGGCGACCGTGTCGCCGTGATCTCGGAATCGCCAGTCCGCTCGACGATTTGATCGAACCGTAAGGCCCTTTGATGGCTTCGCGCATAGGACGCACCGAAAGAGAAGCGCTCGGGACTCCACCGAAAGCGACTACCTACGACGGCGTCTTCGAACCTACCTGGGAGTAACCAGCGGACCACCGGTCCGAGAAAACCGGGCACGAGACCGAAGTCGTGCCGACCGACGGCGCGCCCGTAACCCAGGTGCCCGTCCGCCCCCTCAGAGGACCCCTCGGAAGTGATCGTCGTCGACGCGGCGGTGAAATACCCGATCCGAGCCTCCAGCCCGTCCAGCAAGAGGCCGATCACTGGGTTCGCCGCGGGCGTGCGTTTCCGGAACGCGGCGTCGACTCGAGTTCTCCGCGAACCGGTCTCACGGAGGTCCCGAACGTTATTCGCCCGAATGTCACTGCCTGCGAGGAAGTGAGGGTCCTGGCCCGCCCTCACGTGCGTTACGTTCACGGGAATCTCGACCCCCCAACCGGCCGGAGTCATTCTGTCCAGGTTGAAGGTCGACCCGACGGTCACGATCCGTTCTCCCTGAAATGACGGATTCTCGACCAATTGCCTGAACAGCCCGCCCCGGTTGCTGACGGCCACGCGCGTAGTCCACACGTCAGAGGCCTCGACGTCGAGGGCGAGATGAGACGCGAAGCCCGCGTCCTGCAGCGGGGACGAAAGCCTCATCTCGTTGATCCACACCTCGCCCATAGTGGGGAAATCCCCCCGGTTCCAGACACCGATCGACAGCTCGCGGACAGCCGCGAGGTTCGGGGCCCGCGCTCGGTCCTTGAGTACCACCGCGTACGTTGAGTCCTGGGACCAAACCACGGTCGGTGGATCCCCTGGTCCACCCCCGTCCGAAAAGATGAGGGTCTCCTCCGCCTCCCGCCGCAGATCGATCCACCTCCCGAAATCGATGGTAATCTCAGGGAGCCAATCTTCCGGTGAGACTTGGCCCGGATTGGGCACGGGCAGAAGCGGGGTCCGATATAGATAAAAGTTCTCAGCGTCCTCTCCGACTTTTACGAAAAAAGACACCTCGTCCATCGGGCCCCAATCTCCCGCCCGTGCCAGCGCCCACAATTTGAGCTCTTGGTACGCCAGAAAGTCTCTCGGGCGCTGCGGAAAGCGGTTGTATATTTCGGCCCGCGACCCTGGCTGGACACCCTCGTACTCCAGCTTGAGACCCTTCTCGTTGAACTCCAGCCCCAGCCCGCCAAAGGCGGCCGCCGGGTCGTCCAGTTCCTCAATCACCCCGGGTGGTGCCTGGTACGCGTCCCCCTCGGTGACCGCGCTCACCGGGCCCACTTCGGCGCGCCCGAAGATACTCGCGGTGTCGCCCACGATGCCGTCCATCACGCCCGTGTCGGTTCTTTTCACCCAGTGCGCCCCGACCAAGCGCATCCGCGAGAGCGTGACACTCTCACGACGCTGGCCCGTGAGCGTCAAGCGCATGTGCTTCACCGCCCTCAAGTCGGCCTCCGAAAAGGGTCCGGGCACCTCGGTCACGAACCCCCCCCGAATCGGAATCCGATAGAGTTGGAACTCGGTCCCCGTCTCCGCCCGCGTGCGAACCAGGAAAGGGGACGATCCATCGAGCCGGACCACGAACCGGAGGTACCGTTCGAGGGCATCCAGATTCCCATCCCCGTCCAGATCTTCGGTGTCCTCATCGCCATCGCCCCGAGTGCAATTGGCTCTGGGGTCGCCGAGATTATAGACCGCGCCGGGCCTCGACTGGCACGTCTCTCCCCACACCCCCCTCTGGTCGGCCTCGTCACTCCAAATCTCGCCCAGCCTCGGGTCCGCCTCATGATCTAGGCGCCCAAGCCCCCATGGGGCCCCGTTCTCCTTCACCCCGGTGAGGCGGCCTTGCGCATCGAAGAAAAGGGCGTCCTCCGCCACCACGCCCAGATCGATCACCAGGTTGAGGGAGTCGCCGTCCGCGGCGTAGAACTCGAGCGACTCGGTCTTGCTGAGGTCCAGACCCGTGGCGCTCAAGCTGGTCGTAATCGATCTCCAAGAGGGTTCGGTGGGGTCGAAGGGACTCGGAGTGAAGCTCATGACGAAGCCGGACTCACGGGCCTGACTCCCCGTGACGTTGATCTGTTGGTCGATATCGACCTCCGGCAGAAAGCCGGCGAACACCCCGACGCTGTCCTGCCGGGCCCCACGAATCACCCAGGTATGTTGCCACACGAGCCGCCCCGCCGAAGATTGGTCAAAGGATGCGGGCAATACGCTCTCGCCTCCGTCTCTGAAGCCGGGGGCACTACCCAGGACCCAATCGGGCGCGTCGAGTGAGAGCGCCCGTTCGTTGGACGCATCGAAGTCGTCGAGAAAAGCGTCGGTGCGAATGTTCGGATTGGGTAGAGAAAGAGCGAGTTCTCCCTCCAAGCCAATCCTCGAGGGGCGCCCGACTCGCAACGCTGGGACGCCCTCCAACAAGCGGTCGAGTCCGATCGCTGGGAAGTCTAAATCCATGCTCAATCCACTCAGCGTGATCGCCGCCGGCTCGGTTCCCAACTGTGGACGGTTGACCAAGGCCTGCTGGCGCTGGTGGAGGGCCAAGACGTTGAATTCTCCGTAGGCACCGGCTTGGAAGCCCCCGTTGAAGCCGAAGACGGTGGTGGGCGTGACTTGGAAAATGGATTTCTGCTCCCAGGCCGCGCGTACTACCGGCTCGGAAGCCGTCGCGAACAGCACCTCCGGCTGGCTCAACGTCACCTGCCCGATCGCGTAATCGATGGTGTAGTCGATGCCTCGCGTCAGAAGACGATCCCCGAGGAAGATGCGTTCCGAGTCGTCACGGATCCCCAGCGCCCCCAGCGAGAAAGAGGAGATAACGCCTCGGCTCCGAAGCTCGAAGGGGATATTCAGACGGTAAAGGCCGCCGCTCTGACGCACGAAAGGATCTTCGGCCTGGTAGATGGTCGGGTTGCCGTCGGCCCCGAGAACCTGCGCCGTCTGAGCCGCGCCGAGGCCGAGAACGGGAACGGGCGGAGGGGCCTCGAACGGGCGGAGTGTCGGAAAGACGATGAAGACACCGGGCACCACAGGCTGCTCTTGGAGGAACTCGTCGTTCGCTCGGTAAAGTCCCGACGGATCGACAACATCCACGGGGGACTCCTCGTCGAGCCCAAAGAGTCTCAGAAACGTGATGTCCCGCCCCGCGAGATCGCGGGTGAAAGTACGACCCGCACTGACCTCCCCCAAAGAGATGGACAATTCGACCGAAGACGGATCCACGTCCGGCGAGGAAGAGACCCGGTACACCTGGTGCATCTCATGATCCCACGTCGGGCGGCCGGGCCTGTGGTTGGCCGCCGAAGCCTTCAGCAACTTGAGTCTGGGGCGCCCGCCCGCGTTGTAGACTCCCTCCGGATTGTAGGTGCCGATGGTATCGCCGGTCGCCGAAACGTACGTCAGGGCCAGCATCTCATCTGGGCCGAGGGGCCTCCTCAACGCCACCCACAACCCGCTCGAATGGAGCGTGTAGTCGATGCCCGGAAGAAGGAACCGGAACCACCCCGACTCCTCCACGGTCACGCCGTCGCCACTTGCGAACGCGTCGGCCTGAATGAGCCCATCCACCTGCTGGCGCGTCACGGGATCCGTTTCGAATCGATAGATCTGCACCGGGTCCACCCCGGGCACGATGTTCAGAGGTGCCATGGACGGATCCAGCGCCAAAATGTCGATGTGTGGGCTACGGTCGATCTCCTCGGGATCGACGAGGAAGAAGAACTGGCCTCGAACGTAGTCCGCGTCATCGAGAACCAGCGTGTCGGCTTGAACGAAACTCTCTTGGCCGACGGCCCCACTCAGACGAAACTCCCTGCTCGAAATGTCGCCTCTCTGCTGAGCCCAAACCCCGCTGAAATCCATGGGACCCGCTTGGCCCGTCAACAGGAATCCGAAGTTCCCTGCCGGGATCCCCTGGGTTAAGAAGCGCGACTCGGGCAGGGCGAAGGTGACGTCCCCCAACGACAACGTTTTCAACACGGCGTCGTCGTCTCCCTCGTAGAAAATGTTGATGTTGTTGGCGGCCGAAAACTCACGCGCCTGATCGAAGTCCACGTCCAGTCTGATACGATCCGTGATCCTTCCCGCCGCGCGAACCGCGAACTGGAGATCCGGATTGAGTTGTGGGAGCAGACTGGGTTCACAGGAGGACTGCACTCGTGTATTACACGGCCGGAATCGGGTCCAATCACCCCCCAATTCGCCCTGACCGACAATCTCGAAGTCCAAGCCTGCGAGCCCGTCCACGAGCTGAATATCCGCTGGACCGCCGGCGGGCAGGGGCCGTCCGGGGCCCAAGGTGAGAAGGTCCCTACGCAAGAGCGCCATCCGCCGGCGAATCAAGACGGGGCCCCGACCCACGGCCCAGCGAGCGAGGTTCGACGCAGGTCCATCCGTCACGGTGGCCGGTGCGTCGAGGGAGATCGGCACGAGGAGCGGCACCACTTTGAGGCCTATTTGGCCAACGCTGTCCGGTCCCGGGTCCGAACGGCCGGGAAAGGGGGAGAGAAAGGCGGGGAGCGCAAGCTCCAACGGCGGAAGCCGAACGGTGTCGGCACGCGACGGTAGTCCTTGCCCCTGCGCTACCAGCGGCGCCATCATCGTGAGAAGGATGCCGAGCGTCAAAGCCATGATGTAGGCGACTTTACTCGGATCGGATCTCAGCGTCCGGTGTAGGGGTCTCGCAATGAGAATCATCACCAGATATCTGATCCGTGCCCACGCCGGGCCGTTCCTCTTCGCTTTTTCGGCTCTCACCGGGCTCCTATTTCTGAACGCGGTCGCTCAGCGAATGGACGACCTCGTGGGAAAAGGACTACCCTGGAGTGTGATCGGCGAGTTCATGCTCCTGTCGCTCCCGCACACGGTGGCGCTTACGCTTCCCATGGCCATCCTGGTCTCCGTACTCTACACCTTCAGCGAGCTTACCGCCGCCAACGAGATCACCGCCATGGCCGCGGGCGGTATCAAACCGCATCGGATTCTTCTCCCGCTCCTTACCATGGGTACCATCCTCGCGGGCCTGATGTTGTTTTTCAACGATCAGGTGCTTCCGGAGGCAAACCATAGACTCAAGAATATGATCATCGACGTGTCGCAGAAAAGTCCCACTTTCTCTTTGCGCGAACGTGTCATCAATGAGATCGAGACAGAGGACAGAGTGGGCTCCGTGTACTTGCAAGCGGCCACCATCGATCCGGTCTCGAACCAGATGACCGAGATCGTCATCTACGATCTGAGCGACGCGAACGCTCATCGCACAACTTATGCCTCACGTGGCAGTATGGCGTTCAGCGAGAGCGGTACCGATCTATACTTGACCCTCTCCTCCGGATACATCCTGCAAGCCGATCAAAGCCGATCCGGTGAGTTCAACCGATCGGAGTTCGACGTCCAGATCGTTCCGTTACGGGGTGTCGGAGACGAGCTCCAGCGAAGAGAGGGTGGTGGCGTACGGAGCGATCGCGAGATGTCCATTATCCTGCTACAGGCCGAGATCGACAGCCGACGTGAAGACCTCGTCCGCGTGCGACAACAGAGCCTCGAGCAGGCCCAAACGACGATTCGCGACGCGTTGGCGTATCCGACAGAGGGCGAGGAGGTGGAGGCTGACGAACCGGCGACGGCTACGCCTGCCACGACGGGATCCACCATCGCGGCGGGTAGCGGTACGAGACTTCCCATCATGGCGGATGACCTCATTCGCCAAACCGCGTTGTCGGGCCGTCAAAACGTCGGCCGGGTTTCAGCCCTTCAGTCGGTGTCGGATCAGTTCCGGGTAGAGATCCACAAAAAATACTCGATCTCGTTCGCGTGTATCGTATTCGTCTTGATAGGAGCGCCACTGGGAATCCGCTTTCCTCGAGGCGGAGTCGGTACGGTCATCGTCGCCTCGGTCACCATCTTTGCCGTGTATTGGGCTGGGTTGATTGGCGGAGAGAACCTCGCCAACGAAGGAGTGATCACACCGTTTTGGGCCATGTGGACGGCGGACGTCGTGTTCCTGGTCGTCGGTCTAGGCTTGGCAGCGCGGATGAGCCGAACGGCGGGCACGAATCGCGGGGGCGGCCTGGGAGACGCGCTGTTCTATCTGTCGAACGGGTTGCGGAAAATGGCCACCCCCGGTCGTCGCGTATGATTCGGATTCTCGACGTTCTCATCGCGCGGACGTTTCTGCGCATCTTTGCCATGTTCGTCATCGGCGCCCCACTTCTGTTCATCATCGGAAACATCGTCGAATACGTGGATCGGTACTTCGATCAGGGCTTGACCGTGCGCGAGGTCGCCACTGCGTACCTGTATATGCTCCCCGAATTCGTCTCCTGGTCCTTCCCGATCGCGGCGCTGATCGCGGCCGTGTTCACCATCCACTCAATGACACAACATCGCGAAGTCCTCGCCGCCAAAGCGGGAGGAATCTCCTTCCACCGTTTGATGGCGCCGCTGGTTGTGCTGGGGTTGGCCCTGTCCGGAGCTGGGTTGATTCTCAGCGCCGTTGTCCCGGTGGCGAAGAGACGCTCTGGGCAGATTCTTCGCAGCGAAGAGGTTGGGCGCCAATGGCGCGCCGACTTCGTGTTCAAGACCGACGACGATCGAACGTTGACGGTGAGAAGACTCAACGTCTTCCCGCCGCGAATGACCCAGGTGGTCTTGGAGGTTCCTGCGGGAGCGGACGGTGAGGCGGCACACCATCTTCAAGCCATCAGCGTACTCTTCGACAGCGTACGGGGCTGGACCTTCGAGAACGGGTACTTAAGAATCCTCCCAGACCGAGCGGAACCGCAAACATTTTACTTCGACTCGCTCAGATCGAGTGGTTTTGGTGAGCCCCCCAGGGGCCTCCTAGGCCAGGCGAGCGACGAGGACGAGATGACCGACGCGGAAATCGACCGGATGGTCGCCAACATCGCTCGATCTGGCGGGGACACGAGATCGTTGCTGGTCGAGAAGGGGCAGCGTAAGGCCATCGCGGTGGCGACATTCGTGATCATCCTTTTCGGTGGACCGCTGGCAACGAGTTCGCGACGGGGCGGGACGACTTACGGAATCGGAGTCGCGTTGGCATCGACGATCTTCTACTTGCTTCTTTTCCGCTTGGCTGGAGCCGCGGGTAAATCCGGAATGCTCGCCCCAACGTTGTCCGCTTGGCTTCCCAACCTCTTGTTCCTGGCTTGCGGTCTCGTCCTTCTTAAACGGGTCAGGACCTGAAGCGCGACGGCATGTCACACACCCAGCCGGGCGGCTCTTAGGAGTTCGAGAAAACCTTTCGTGAGGCTCCCGGTAGAGACTTCCTGCACGGGTCCAAAGAGCGTGACCTCCATCCCCTCCGTAACGGTCACGTCCATGCTCCCACCGTCCATACGCACTTCGAAACGCCCGGGGCCCACCCTGCCCGACTTCACGGCGGCGGCCGCGACGGCGCATGCCGACGTGCCCGAGGCGGAGGTGGATCCCACACCTCTCTCCCAAATGCACGCCTCCAGGATCGAATGGTCCAGCACCCGAGCCACCTGGACGTTGGTCCCGTTGGCAAAGGCCGCGTGACCCGAAAGGATCGGTCCGATCTCGTCGATGAGCTCGTGCCTCCACTGATCTGGAAAGACGACCGCGTGAGGATTTCCTATCGACACCGGGTGGATCACAGTGTTGCCGGCCCCGATCAGATCGAGGTCCCGGTCCGCTTTCAGGGCCGCCATGTCGAGTCCCACGGCTTCAGGTCCGTGCAAGGCCGTGCCCATCTCCACGGAAATGTCGTACAGCCCGCGTGTGGGCGGACCCAAAACCTGTAGCTGAAGGGTGTCTCCTCCGACCGACACGTCGAAAGGATCGTAGTCGACGAGTCCCTCACGAGCCAAATAGGCGGCCAGAATCCTGAGGCCGTTACCGCTCCGCTCGAACTCGGAGCCGTCTGGATTGAACATTCGGAGTGGAAACGGCCGGGACCTCCGATCGAGTAGGACAACGATTCCGTCGCTACCCGGGCCTTTCCAGCGGTCGCACACCGCACTGATCTGCCCGGAGTCGAGAACCCACTCGTCGCCGGCCTCGAACACCAGGTAGTCGTTTCCGAGGCCATGCCCCATGAAGAAGGCCGAATCGGCGCGGGGCGCGTCACGTTCTGAGAAAGTCACTTCGAGAATCCATCCCCGTTTTGTCGCAAGTCGGAGATGAGGTCGTGCCACCCCAACCCTTCAATGCGTTCACTCACGCAATGCGTACACTCCCGCCCACATGATCGCGGGCACGCTGTACTTCTTCAACACCCTTGTAGCCCTACAGTACGGAAGACGGGTTCGCAACGACCGGAGGAACAACGGGCGCCAAGCGACCCGAATCCGAACGGCTTCCGTGGCCCAAAGTCGATTCCGGAGGCCTAGGAATCGGTCGGAAGTAGCACTACCTTTTTTGGAGACATTGGAAGGGGTGATTTGAGGCGTATTGCGGCCCGACACAAACCGCTAAAAAGCCAAACCTCCACGCGTAGGGATTTGCGGCGGGGGTTTCAAATTCACACCTCTCCTCCCTGAAAGACCTCGAGAGGCGAGATGGCATGAACAGGACCACCCCCCGCACCGGCCGCACTGCGGCGCTAGAATCGGCCTTGGCAGACCGGATCCTGGTTCTGGACGGCGCCATGGGCACCATGATCCAGGATTATGGGCTCGCCGAGGAAGATTTTCGTGGTGATGTCTACCCGGATCATCCGGACGCCCTCTTCGGTGCCAACGATCTGCTGTCCGTCACGCGACCCGAGATCATCCACGAGATCCATGCGGCTTACCTCGAGGCCGGCTCGGACATCATCGAGACCAACACATTTAATGCGCAGGCGATCTCGCTCGCCGACTACGGACTCCAAGAAGAGGCTTATCGGCTGAATGTGGCCGCCGCCGCGATAGCCCGTCGGGCGGCCGACGCCATGACCGCGCGAACACCGGACAGAACTCGCTTCGTGTGCGGGAGCATGGGTCCCACAAACCGTACCGCGTCGATCTCTCCGGACGTGGACAACCCGGCGCTCCGAACCGTCGATTTCGACGAACTCGTGCGGGCGTATACCGATCAGGCGCGCGGGCTCCTGGACGGAGGCGCCGACATTCTCATGGTCGAGACGATCTTCGACACCCTGAACGCGAAAGCCGCCGTCTTTGCGATCCTCGCGCTGTTCAGCGAGCGAGCTTCGTCCGTACCGTTGATGATTTCGGGAACGATCACGGATGCGAGCGGCCGGACCCTCAGCGGCCAGATGACGGAAGCTTTCTACAACTCGATTCGTCACGCCGATCCGTTTTCGGTAGGTCTGAACTGCGCGCTGGGGGCGGACCAACTTCGACCGTACCTGGAGGAGCTGTCGCAGATCGCCGACGTGCCCGTGAGTTGCCACCCGAACGCCGGGCTTCCCAACGCTTTCGGGGAATACGACGAAACGCCGGAGGTAACGGCGGCCATCATCGGAGAGTTCGCCGAGTCTGGATTCGTCAACATCGTGGGGGGCTGTTGTGGTACGGTTCCCGCCCATATCGAGGCGATCGCATCTGCAGTCGCGGGCATTCGGCCTCGGATCGTTCCTACGGTACAGCCTTGGTGTCGGCTGAGTGGCCTCGAGGCCCTCACGCTCGGGCCCGACTCCCTCTTCGCCGATATCGGCGAGCGCACCAACGTCACGGGCTCGAAGCGTTTTCGGGACCTCATCACCGACGACGACTATGAGGCCGCGGTCGAGGTGGCCCGTCAACAAGTGTCGAGTGGTGCCCAGATGCTCGACATCAATATGGACGAAGGCCTGCTCGATTCGGTGGCGGCCATGACCAGGTTCCTCAACCTACTCGCCACGGAACCGTCGGTCAGCCGAATCCCCTTCGTGCTCGATTCTTCTCGTTGGGAAGTGATCGAGGCCGGGCTCAAGTGCGTACAAGGCAAGAGTGTGGTGAACTCGATCAGCCTCAAAGACGGGGAGGCGGAATTCATCGAAAAAGCTCGCTTGGCCAGGCGTTATGGAGCCGCGGTCATCGTCATGGCGTTCGACGAGGAGGGTCAAGCGGACACCGTCGAACGTAAGGTCGCGATATGCGAGCGCGCGGCTCGAGTGCTGCAGGAAGAGGTGGGGTTCCCGATGGAAGACGTGATCTTCGACCCCAATATCTTCGCCGTGGGAACCGGGATCGAAGAGCACAACGAGTACGGCCTCGCTTTCTTGGAAGCGACTCGCCAAATCAAGGCGCGCATTCCTCACGTACATGTGAGCGGCGGGCTGAGCAATGTGTCTTTTGCGTTCAGGGGAAGCCCGCGCGTTCGAGAGGCGATGCACGCGGCGTTCCTATACCACGCCATCAAGGCGGGGTTGGATATGGCCATCGTAAACGCCGGGGCTCTCCCCGTATACGATGACGTGCCCGCTGATCTCCTCGAAGGGGTGGAAGACGTCCTCTTCAACCGTCGCCCCGACGCCACCGAGCGTATGACCGCGCTCGCCGGGCAGTACTCCGGCGCCACGAAGGAGCAGGTCGTGCTCAATCAGGAGTGGCGTTCCGATCCCGTGGAAGACCGTCTACGATACGCCCTCGTTCACGGCATCACAGAACACATCGAGGAAGATACGGAAGAGGCGAGGACGGGGCGGGCTCGCGCCCTCGAGGTCATCGAAGGCCCACTCATGGATGGCATGAACGTCGTTGGCGATCTATTCGGGGCCGGAAAAATGTTCCTGCCTCAAGTCGTGAAGAGTGCCCGGGTCATGAAGAAGGCCGTAGCCTATTTGGAACCTTTCCTGAACGCTGAGAAGGAAGAAAGCGAGAAAACCGCGGCCCCGAGTAATGACGGCTCCGGCGGGCGGGTGGTCATGGCCACCGTAAAAGGCGACGTGCACGACATCGGCAAGAATATCGTCTCCGTCGTGCTCCAGTGTAACGGCTACGAGGTCATCGACCTCGGCGTCATGGTTCCCGCTGAGAGGATCCTTCAGGAAGCCAAGGATCAAAAAGCTGATGTGATAGGATTGAGTGGGCTCATCACGCCCTCCCTCGATCAGATGGCACGTGTCGCCGCCGAAATGGAGCGCCTCGGGTTCGAGTTGCCCCTGCTCATTGGCGGTGCGACCACGTCGCGTAGGCACACGGCCGTTCGAATCGACGGGAGGTATAGCGGCCCGGTGATCTACGTCGTAGACGCGTCCCGCTGCGTACCGGTGCTCCGCTCGGTTCTGGACGATAGCAGGCGAGAGGAGTTCGTCACGCGCCTCGGTGATGAGTACGACCGCGAGCGTGAGGCCCACGCGACCCGGACCGCCAAGTCCAACCTCACATCCGTTTCGGCCGCTCGAAAAAATCGCGTGCCCCTGGACTGGAGCACGTTCGAGCCCGCAACTCCGCGAGACCCTGGAATTCATGTCTTCGAGAACTATCCACTCGCGGAACTCGTGGACTACATCGACTGGAGCCCATTCTTCGACGCTTGGGAGATGAAAGGACGGTATCCCGAGGTCCTCGATGATCCGACCGTCGGTGAGCAGGCCACGATCTTGTTCGACGAGGCGCAGACGATGCTCCAACGAATAGTCTCCGAGGGTCTGCTGAGAGCTCGCGGTGTCGCCGGGATTTTTCCGGCCCACGGCGTGGGGGACGACATCGCGGTGCTTGCCGATGACGGCGAACGTCACACCGTCCACGGACTTCGCCAGCAGTTCCAGAAGAAGGACGATCGGCCCAACGTCTGCCTGTCGGACTTCGTGGCTCCCGAGGACTCGGGGCTCGCCGATCACCTCGGCGCGTTCGTGGTCACCGCCGGAATCGGCCTCGACGAATTTTGCGCTTCGCTCGAAGAGCAACACGACGACTACGGCAGCATCATGGCCAAAGCGCTTGCTGATCGTCTGGCGGAGGCGTTCGCCGAGCGCCTGCACCAGCGCGTTCGGCGGGAACTCTGGGGATACGAGGAGGACGACGGCCACTCCGAAGCGGACCTGATCGCGGAGCGGTACACCGGCATACGGCCAGCCCCGGGATATCCCGCTTGTCCGGACCACACGGAAAAGAGAACCTTGTTCGCGCTCCTGGACGCCGAGCGCCGCACCGGCGTCAGCCTTACGGAGAGTTGCGCCATGCTTCCGGGGGCATCCGTCTCAGGTTGGTATTTCGCCCATCCCGAGGCCCACTACTTCGGTCTTGGCCGGATCGGGAAGGATCAAGTGACCGATTACGCCCAGCGGAAAGGAATGCCTCTGGAAGAGGTCGAACGCTGGCTCCAGCCTAACTTGGCGTACGAACCGGATCAGGCGGGCTCGTGAGCCCGCCCGAAGCAGTGGAGACCCGCGATCCTGGCATCTCCGCTCAGGACCAGGGAGCCTTGAGGCGACTCATCGACGACGGAAACGTGCACGTGATGGACGGCGCCATGGGCACGGAGCTCTACGCCAGCGGGGTCTTCGTGAACGTCTCTTACGACGGGCTGAACCTCGAGACGCCGGACATCGTGGAGCGTGTGCATCGGAGCTACGTAAACGCGGGCGCCGAAGTGATCGAAACGAACACTTTCGGCGCGAATCCAGTCAAGCTCTCCAGCTACGGCCTTGCCGACCGTACGGAGGAAATCAACCGCGCGGCGGCGGAGCTGGCGCGTAAATCGGCTCAGGGTAGGGCCTTGGTCGTCGGAGCCATCGGGCCGCTGGGCATCCGCATCGAACCGCTCGGACCCACCTCGCGCGAAGAGGCCCGGGCGTTCTACGACCGGCAAGTCGCGGGGCTTCTGGAGGGCGGAGTGGACGGCTTCGTTCTGGAAACCTTCAGCGACCTTAACGAAATGCGGCAGGCCTTCGAGGCGGCCCGGAGCCGATCGCCTCTCCCCGTCATTTGCCAAGTTACGGTCGGCGAGGACTGCCACACCTCGTACGGCACCTCTCCTGAGGACGTCGCGATCGAAATCACGTCTTGGGGCGCGGACGTGATCGGGCTCAACTGCTCGGTCGGGCCGGCCGTCATGCTCGACGCGGTGGAACGGATGGCGGAGGTGACGGAGCTACCCCTTTCGGCCCAGCCCAACGCCGGACTACCCCGGGCGGTGGGCGATCGGAAGATCTACCTCGCCAGCCCCGAGTACATGGCGCAGTACGCTCGACGTATGATCGAGGCGGGTGCCCGCTTCGTGGGGGGGTGCTGCGGCACCAGCCCGGAGCACATCCGAAGCATACGTCGGCTCGTGAGCGGTGTGCACCCGCCGTCCACCCGTGTTCGCCCGGGCTCGCACTCCGAGCCGCACGACACGCATGTGCAGCCCGACGTTGCGCTTGGTGAGCGCTCCGTGTGGGGAAGCAAAATCGCGGAAGGCACGTTCGTGACGAGCGTCGAGATTACCCCGCCCAAAGGCTGGAACCCGGAAGATCTTCTGGAGCAGTGCCGTCGTATCCAGGCCGCCGGCGCCGACACCGTCAACGTCCTCGATCATCCGCACGCCCACGCTCGCATGAGCGCGTTGCCCGCGGCCATGCTCATCGAAAGAGAAGTGGGCATCGAAACGATCGTTCATTATCCGTGCCGTGACCGAAACATGACGCGCATGATCAGCGACTTGCTCGGTGCGGCCGCTGCGGGGCTACACAACATTCTCTTAGTAACCGGTCGCCCGCCGGCGACGGGTCCCTACCCCGACTCGACGGCCTCCCTGGACATCGATTCGATCGGACTCACGAACGTGGTTCACGGCCTGAATCGAGGGGTCGATCCCGGGGGAAATTCGATCGGTGTGCCGACCCGCTTCGTCATCGGGACGAGGGTCAGCCAGGTCGCGTCGGACCAAGAACACGAAGCAGGTCGTCTAAAGTGGAAAGTCGAGGCAGGCGCCGACTTCGTGATCACACAACCCGTGTTCGACCCGGAACGGCTCCGTGCCTTCCTGGAGCGCCCACCGAAAGTATCGGTACCCATCGTCGCGAGTCTTCGCCCACTCGTATCGCCTCGTGAAGCCGAGTTCCTACACAATGAGGTCCCCGGCGTTCGGATTCCCGACGAAGTCATGGGTCGTATGGCCCGTGCGCAGGAAGACGGCGAGGAAGCGGCTAAGGCGGAGGGAGTCCGGGTCGCCACAGAAGTGTTCGAGGCCATTCGAGACTCCGTCGCCGGTGTTCACATTCATGTGCCGGAGGGAAATCTCAAAGGAGCTTTGGAGATTCTTTCGTTAGCGCGTGCTTCGATCTGACGAATCGCGGGGCGTGCTCAGATCCTGCGGAACGTCGGCGCTTCAGTCTTAGCCTGAGACGGTCCGCCAACGGCCCAACCCAGCGCAAACGATCAAAGCTCCGAGGCTGAGCGCTGCCCCCAACCGTGTCGGGGCCCCACTTGCAAACCAAATACGAACCTCTGATTCGCCCGCCGGCACGGAGAGCAGAATGCGGCCGCCCTGCCCATCTGCTCTCACCTGCACCGGACAGCCTCCGGCGCCCGCCGTGTTTTCGGCTCTCCACCCCGGGAAGTAGTAGGTCCGAAGCCCCAACTCGCACGGCCTCGGACCTTCGACGGTCAAAAGGCGCTGTGCCTGATCCCAGGCATTCACGGAGACGCTGCAACCAGCCGTCAGCGGAACGACCGGGGGCTGATCCGGAAGCGTAGTCGGATCAACGCCGGTCCGCGGTAGGAAAAACGATTGCTTGGCGTGAAAAGTCCGGGCCAGATCCGTGCCCGTGAGTTGGCCGGTGTGAAATGCTTCTACGGCGGGGGTCATGAGGGCGATCGAGCGGAAAGACACGACCGTCAGCCCTCCCACCACAATGAGGCCACCCGCGAGCCCCACAACGAGCAAATCGATCGAGCGCTTCGGGGAGGACTTGGCTTCGATCGCATTCGCCACCAGAGCCCGCATCGCGAGGCTGGTCAGCACGGCCCAAGGAATCGCCACCACCTCCAGAAAGCGCCAAGGCACCTCAGTATCCCCCAGAGCGGGCAACGTGGCCCAGATGACGGTCGTCATTGGGACGACAGGAGGAGGGAGAGTACGCCGAACACCGCCAACAGCAGGACCCCGCTCGAAACGGGCGACCGCGCCCGCGAGCGTTCCGGGGTGTCCGGCACTTGGGGGGCCGCGGAAACTTCAACCCTGGGCGCAGAGCCGGATCTCCGGAGGACACCAAGAATCACGAGGCTCATGAGAAGCCCTATTCCCGGGACGAGTGCGGTGTCCTCGAGTGTTCGCCTGAGCCGCGGCATCATGAACGCGTCGCTGTCGAAAAGAAAATTCTGGCGCCACCACTCGCCGCTCGCGACCTGTGGAATGAACATGTCGGGACGATGCACCAGCATCGGCAGCAGGTAGACCGCCGCGATCGCCGTGCCGAGCGCACCCGCCGCGACGATCGAAACGGAGCGGCTCGACTCGGCGCGTAGCGCGCTCCGAATCACGACCCAGGCCGCCACCAAGTATGTCATCATCACCACGTGCGGAAGGTTGGTGAGTGCGAGCAGTCCATAGACGAGTGCGAAAAACGACACGGCGCGGGCCCTCTCCGACGGTGGAGCGACCTCCAACCGGTAAAGCCCAACCACCAGCCAGGCGGAGAGACCACCCGCCGCAAAACAAGACAACAATCCGGAAGAGTAGAGTTCGAAAGCCCGGAAGGGCGTGACGAGCCAAAGAACAACTGCCAACCACGCGTATCGACCCGCATGGAGCGCGCGGGCCAAGGTGTAGACACCGGTCGCGCCGAGGAACGAGAACACACCAAGGGCGACCGTCAGACCGGCGACCAATCGCCCTCCCGCAATCCACGAGAAAAACGCCGTCAGCGCCGACAACGCGGGCGGATAGAAGTAGCCCGTCGGCCCGCCCCACCCCAAGTTGAAATCGCCGTACTAGCGGGGGTACCAGTGCCCTTCCGCAACACCGCACGCGAACTGTCCCGCCATCGCGAGGTGCACCGCGAGGTCGGTCGCGGCGGAAAGCCGAACGCGGAAATAAACGATGGGCAGCGCGGCTAAAATCCCCAAAAGCAAGACTTCCCGCCACGAGGGGAGCGCGGGCTTGTGGGAATCAACCATGGGTAAAAGCTACCACCGGATCAACGCTCGGGCGCGCGCCTTTTTCCTTTGAATCAAACGGAGGCTAAAACCTTGGAAAGTCGGTCCTGAACCCTACGGTGGCCGAGGTTGCTGACGTAGACCCTGTCCGCGCCTGCCGCGCGCAGAGCCTCCAGGGTTTTTCCTAGAACCTCTTCAGGCGTGGCGCCCGCCTCGAATTCACGGGCCAACTCCTCCGCCGGAACCGGGAAAAACTCTCCTAGCTTGGCTAGCGTGGCCGGACGGGCACTCCAATAGTAGAAGACGCCGAAAATTCCCGGAACGTCCACACCGACTCGATCGCACTCCTCGAGAAAGGCCGCCACGCGAGCCACACTGTGATGAGACACCACCTGTGTGAGGTAGAAATCGGCCGAAAAACCCTCAGCACCGAGGTATTCCACCTGCTTTCGCACGTCCCCATGCGGGTTTGCCCAACCGCCGAGCGACAACCCGGGCTGACGCTCACGAATCCGCTGTCTGAGCATGTAGGCGTGCGGAACGCACCGAGCCGGGCCCACCGAAATGTCACCGCCGAGCACCGTAAGCGCTTCGAAGCCAAGGGAATGGGCGCGATCCGCGTATAACAAGCAGTGCTCGAGTGTGTGCTTGCACGTCAGGAATGGGACGAGTCGCGAGAGCGGAACGTCCTCACCGACGTTGGCGGCAAGGTGCCCGAGGTTCTCCTCTTCTCGAGATCCGACGGCGTCATCGGTCAGGAAAACGAAGACGTCCTTGAGCGCGAGATTCCGGATGGAGTGGTTGAGGTCGATCCAGGTGTCCATGCCCTCTGCGGCCGAAAGTCCCTGGCGTGGTGGGCGCAGCTCCACGGAGACCATCGGGCCGGGGCGCATAAGCCGCTCCACCAGAGCCGCGGTCACCCGCTTCCTCTCATCAGAGCCTCGATCTCGTCGCCCGAGGTTGGCAGTCCGGCGGTCAGCACCTCGTGTCCGTTGAGGGTAACCGCTACGTCGTCTTCGATCCTGATCCCGATGCCCACATATTCCTCGACCCCTGACCCCTCGACCTCATCCGGGAAGTACAGTCCTGGCTCCACAGTCAAAACCATGCCCGGCTCGAGCACTCGAGACACACCCGAGGCGGCGTAGTCGCCGACGTCATGCACATCGAGTCCAAGCCAATGCGACGTCTGATGGGGGAAGAACGGCTTGTAAGCCTCGTTCTCGATCACCCCGGCGGGGTCACCCTCGAGAACGCCGAGCGTGAGGAGTCCCTCTACCAACGTGTCTCTCGCCGCGTGGTGAATCGACTCGATCGTCGCGCCGGGGCGCACACCGGCGATGGCCCGAGCGTGCGCCTCCAAGACCAGATCATAGATCGCTCGCTGGGCCGCTGTGAAGGATCCGGAGACCGGAAACGTGCGGGTGACATCGGACATGTAAAGGCCCACATCCGCGCCGGCGTCCACCAGCACCAGATCCCCGTCGCGAAGCGTGCAGTCGTTATCGACGTAGTGTAAGACGCACGCATTGGCGCCCGCGCCGACGATTGTAGGATAGGCGGTTCCTCTGGCCCCTTTTTGGCGGAACGCTCCATCCAGCATGCCTTCAATTTCCCACTCCCCGACCCCCGGCCGCACGGTCTCCATCATGTCGGCGAAGGCCTCGACCGTGATGGTTGCTGCCTGCCTCATGCGGCTCAACTCCTCCGAATCCTTGACGAGCCGCAGTGGATCGAGCAACCGCCCCGGATCGACCAATGCGAACGGACCGACGCCCTTCCGTGGGCCCCGTAACCGCGCGGTTCGGAGGGCCTCGACCACGATGGCCTGAGCGGGCGAATCAGCCCCCATCCGAAAGTGGACGTCTGTGGATTCGGCGAGGAGCCTCGGCAGATGCTCCGCAAGCACGTCGTTGCCGTACGTCGTGTCGGCACCGAACACTTCGCCAGCCAGCTCCGGACCAAGGCGCTCTCCGCTCCAGCGCTCCTCGTCAGGGCTCCGAGGCCGCACGAAAAGTACGAACTCACCGTCCTCGCCATCTGGCCGAAGGACAGCCACGGCCCCCGGTTCGCACACACCGGCGAGATAAAAGAGATCGCGATCGGGTTGGTGTCGCCCCCCTGAGTTTTTCGTGTCAGAGCGAAGCACCAACGCCGACCCGCCTAGATCCCCCAGAACGCGCGCGCGCCGGGCCGCGAAGATCTCGGGACCGAAACCGAGCGTCGGATCAGGATGGTCTTTCAAGCCTCGTCTACTGGCCACCGGCACTCACGACCGAGCGTCTTTCGATCAACCAGTGTCCGAACCAACTACGGATCCGCTCCAACCGGTCCACGAGGAGCCACGGCTCTCCGGTGCGCGACAACCCGTGCGAAGACCCAGGGTACCGCACCATCTCCACCGGCACGCCCAAGTTCTTGAGCGCCATGAACCACTGTTCCGCGTCCCCGATCGGTGCCCTGTAGTCTTGTTCGCTGTGGATAATGAGGGTGGGAGTCGTCACGTTTTCGACGTACGAGATCGGGGACAGACGACGGTAAACATCCCTTCTCTCCCACGGCGCCCCGAAGAACTCGTATTCGGTCAAGGCTTGGGCATCGGAGGTTCCCCACCAGCTTTCCCAATTGGCTATAGAGCGGGAAGTGACCGCAGCCTGAAAACGGTCCGTCGTGGCCGTGAGCCAATTCGTCATGAAGCCGCCGTAGCCGCCGCCGGAGACACCCAGACGGGTCGAGTCGACCTCCGGATATTGAGCCAGCGCAGCGTCCACGCCCGTCAGAAAATCCTCGCTATCCTTGACGCCCCACTGGCCACGAGTGGCGAACTTGAACTCATGGCCGTAGCCGGTCGACCCACGGGGGTTGGCGTAGAGAACGAAGAAGCCGGCGGCAGACAGCACGTGGAACGTCGGGAAGAAGGTGTTGCCGTAAGCCGCGTGGGGACCGCCGTGAATCTTGAGGATCATCGGGTAGCTCCCACCAGGCGCGTAACCCACGGGCTTGATGACCCATCCCTCGACCTCGACGCTGTCCTCCACCATCCACGTGAGCCGCTCGGGACGCTCGAAGCCGACCTCGTCCATCCACTCTTCGTTGAACTCCGTCGCCCGTCGTTCGGCCGTGCCGTCACCTCGCGCCATATACAACTCGGGGGGGGACACGGCATCGGTCGCGGCGTAGGCCATGATGTGGCCACGCTCGGACAGCGATACGCTGGAGAGTTGGCGGTCCCCTTGCGTCACCTGCGCGACGGGGCCGCCCGCCGCGGGAACCCGGAAAAGATGACGATTCCCCCCAACCGTCGCGGAGAACAGAATCGCTGTTCCATCCGCGGACCAGTGGGGTGCGCCGGGGTCGAGGTCCCAGGCCTCCGTGAGGTTCACCGGACCCGTGACGAGACGCCCATCACTACCTAGGTCGACGACCATCAGATCCTGCTCAGCGCCACGCTCGGCCGTGTACACGAACGCGAGCCGTGTACCATCAGGCGACGGGGACGGCCAAGCCTCCGAACCCGGGTCGGGTGTCAAGTCGACGACGGAGCCGTCCGCCAAGCGCACCGCCCAGATGTCGTTGGTCAGAACCTTGTTGGACTCATCGTGCTGGTTCGCGTCCCCGGAAAAGTAGATGGTCCGCCCGTCGGACAACCAGCGGACGTCGGACTTGTCGAAGGGAAGCTCGGTCAGCCTTCTCGGAACGCCTCCCTCTGCGGACACCAGGTAGAGGTCCGCGGATTCTTGGGCTGAAAAGTGCGGACGCACCGACATCGTACCGTCCGCCTTATATCGGGTGGACGTCACCACGCGCCCGTCGAAACGATCAGGATCCAGCGTATTGGAAAGAGCATCGGGCGCGATCCAACCCTCCCCCTCGTCGGAATCGGTCCCTTCGGCGAGAGCGAGGTACGCGACCCACTCCCCATCAGCCGACCAGACCGGAGCGCCACGGACCCCCTCGATGTGGAAAGCCTCCCCACCGGGGCCCGAGACACGGACGAACCATGTCGCGTTGTCTTCGTCGCCGCGCTGTGAGGTGAACGAAAGAAGCGCGCCGTCGGGCGACCACCTCGGTGCAAACGAATCCCAAGTGGGCGCCGTGAACTGATAGGGATCGCCACTGGGACGCCCGCTTTCCAACACCTGCATCCAAATCTCACGACGGCGGCGATTCTCATTCTCGAGCGTCCGTGTCACCGTGAACGCGACGAGGTCGCCCTCAGGCGAAACGGCTACATCGCCCACCGTCACCAAATCATAGTAGTCGGCTGGCTCGAATCCACGCTGTTGAGCGGACGACGGTCCCGGCGTGGCCGTCAACACCACCCACGCCGCGCCCAACAGTCCCAGCGTTCCCACCGATCTCGCCTTCAAACTCGTTCTCCGTGTCCCACTTTCGACGCACGCCGCGCGGGAAAGGATTTACGCACCTGCAAATCTATGGGGGATAGGTACTTGTCTCAAGGCGGACGCCGTTGGATTTCAATCCCCTGGCTATACCGTGCGCAAGGTCGATGCCAACGCATCCGGAGTCGCCGCACAACGGCGCGGTCGAGCGCGCTTCCGGGGGGCACAACCCACTTGATGAAGGGGGCGGGACCTCGGAGCGGCGAAGTCCCACCGGACCGCGTTCGGGCTAGCCTGAACCCGCTCTGGCGGATCGGGTTCAAACGGCCTAGTGTGACGTTTTTCCGCCGGGTTCGGCGACTCCAACGTTGGCTTTCTGGGAGAGACATCGATGACGACGCTACATGTGTGCGCAACATCTGTGCGCGCAAACCTCTTGAGGGGGATGGTGACCGGCCTGATCGCCCTCGCGATGATCGGCTTCGGGTCACCCGACCTGGCCGCTTTGCAACGACCCGATTCGATCATTGCCATTGAACCGATCGAGGTCACGGTGCTCCGTACACCCATGATGCAGAACAACGCTCCCATCGCCGTCTCGGTCATGACGGAAAGAGAACTCCAGCGGGGCCGGAGTGGTTTTTTCCTGGAAGAAGCGCTGCAAGGACTCCCGGGTGTCCAGGTGCAGAACCGCTACAACCCGGCCGTGGGCGAGCGCATCGCGATCCGCGGTTTCGGGGCGCGCGCCCAGTTCGGGCTAAGAGGAATCAGGGTGGTAGTCGACGGAATCCCGGCGACGCTCCCGGACGGGCAAAGTAGCATCGATCACCTGGACATCGGGTCGCTCGCGCGGGTCGAGGCCATCCGGGGTCCGGCGTCGGCCCTGTTCGGGAACGCAGCCGGCGGTGTGTTGTCCTTCACCAGCCGCGAAGCCCCAGCTACGCCCCTCAACGTGGAGGTGATGGGGGTCGGTGGGAGTAACGGCTTGAGGCGCGGTGCGTTGACCGCCTCGGGGACCGCCGGGGAGACCGGGTACCTCATCACGTTTTCGGGCCAGACGTGGGACGGCTACCGCACGATCGCCTCGACCCCGGCTCGCCCACGGGCCGATACGTTATGTGCCGACGGGGCCGACGGGGGTAATATCGATGGACGAACCGGATGTTACGGAGCCGCCGACCGGCTCGGGCTGAACGCTCGGGTCACGACGCCTCTGGCGGGGGGTGAGCTTTCCTTTACGGCCAACGTGTTGGACTTGGACGCCGAAAACGCCGGATCGAAAAACAGCGTTCCAGACGATTTCCGCGAGATCAACGACCTCTATCTCCGGTTCAGAACGGGCAAGACCTTGGAGCAGCAGCAGGGCGGCGTGCGGTGGGCGGGCCCACTCGGAGGGGGGTCTCTGGAGGGAGACTTTTCCGCCTATGGGGTCCACAGGACGATCAACAACCCGATCCCGTTCGACATCATCGATCTCTCGAGGAAAGGGGGAGGTGCCCGGGCGTCACTCGGTCAAACGATGGAGACCGGGGCGGGCGACTTTCAATGGCTGCTCGGTGGTGAGTACGAGCTCCAAAATGACGAGCGCTCCGAAATCTCTACGGAGTTCGGTACGGGACAGCCGGCTCCTGGCGCCCAACCCTTCCTGGATCAGGCGGAGGACGTCCGGAGTGTCGGCACCTTCCTGCAAGCGACGCTCGAACTGCCGAGCGGGGCCGTGCTCCTGGCGGGCGTGAGGTACGACAATCACGAGTTCACCGCTGGCGACAATGTTCCCGTCACGGCTGGGAACCCCGACGATTCGGGCACGCGCACCATGGATGAGGTGACCCCCTCGATCGGGGTCAGTGTTCCCGCCGGGTCGTCGCTCAACTTCTTTGGCTCGATCGGCACCGTGTTCAACACTCCGACCACCAGCGAGCTCTCGAACCAGGAGACCGGTTCAGGTGGCTTCAACCCCGCCCTCGACCCGACCAAGGGAGAGTCATACGAGGTGGGTATCCGAGGCAATATGGGGTCGTTGGCGGCGTTCGAGTTGACGAGCTACCAGACGAACTTGCGCAACGAGCTGGTCGCCTTCGAGGTCCCGGGCGTTGCCGGCGTGACGTACTTCCGGAACTCGGGCGAATCGCGGCACCGGGGCCTCGAGGCCACCTTTTCCGCAGCGGATCGTAGCGGCCTCGTCAGGGGCGACGTGACATACACCCTCTTGGACGCAAAATTCGTCACATACGCTGCGGACGGCGACGACTTCGCGGGCAACCGGGTCCCCGGTGTCGCCCGCGATCGGGTGCAGGCTCGCCTGCGCTTCACTCCGAACATGTGGTGGGCCGAGGTGGTCGGCAGCTACGTGAGCCGGGTGCAAGCCAACGACGCGAATTCGGCGGGGGCGCCTTCCTACAAGCTGGTGGATGTTCGGGTGGGTCTAGACGAATACGCGATGGGCGGGATCAACGTCTCGCCGTGGGTGGCGATGGTCAACGCGTTCGACGAGGACTACAACGCTTCCATTGCGGTGAACGCTTTTGGCGGCCGTTTCTTCGAGCCTGGACCCACGCAGTCGTTCCAAGTGGGGCTGCGGGCGCGGTTCGGGGGCGGCAACTAAGAGAAGCCCCTGCGAACGTTAGTGAGCGACCCGGCAAAACGTCGGGTCGCTCACGATAGCTAACGCGTTCCGAACCGCCCGTTCGCCATCTTCGTCGGACGGGCGGTTCATCGTTCGTCCTTGTGCGAGCATCACAGACGAGCCGCCCCCGTCGAGGTTGAGGGCTTCGGCGGCACCGGTCGCGAAGAGAGCGTCCGTCAGCTCCGCCAGGGTCATTCCCGACGAATACGACCCCTGCCGCCCGTCCACGACCATGACCCACAGCGTTGGGCCATCTGGGTCATAGGCCACGGCGGTCCGGGGGTGCCGAAGGGAGGCGAATCCATCGTCCGGGTCGGGATCGTGGTCGAGGGACGGTTCTCCCGAATCCAGGAGCTCTGGAAATCCCCCGATCACTTGCGTGCGCCCCGGTCGGTTTCCGGACACCAACGCGCCCGCGGACAAGCCACCGCCCTCTCTTACGATCGTCCCGATCCACGGCGGGCGCCCCGGAGTCCACTCCAGTGCAGGGCGCTCGCTAGACGACAAGATCTTTCCAGCCGCCACTTCAGAGCCCAGCGGACGTCCCTCGGGTGTAAAGAAGTCGCCGTTGACCGCGGCAAGCACCCCGCCTTCGGTCCCTCCGACGAGGTCCGTAACGGTGGACAGTCCCGCCCCGTACAGCCCGACCTCGCCCGCCGGAAGCACTCTCACACCGAGGTCGCATCGCCCCAACTCCACTCGAAGCACGTGCACGGCCCACGGACCCTTTTCCGACCAGACGAAGTGGTAGGAGAGTCCATCATGGAGTACGCGGGCGTGGGACGAATCCGGTTCGAGGTAGGCGAGCAGGGCCCCGGGGAGTGGTGCCGCGAAGTGGGCGGGAGGATCTGGGGGTGTGCACCCGAGCGGCACGGACGCCAAGAGAACCACGACGGCTGCACGCCGAACACTCGAGACAAGGGCGCGGGCTACACACCGGTCGCTCATCTGGCTTTTGAAGGACCTCATTCTCTCACCTCGAGTTGGAGGTCATGGACGTCGCCCGATTCCCACAAATTCACCCCCGGGGCCCCAGGATAGCCTACGTCCGTGGATTCTTCTATACTCGGGCGCCATGACATTCCGACCCACCGACGCTGCCCCCGCGGTGAGCCTGCTCTTCGCCTTGTGGTTTTCCGTTGCCGGCCTACCGGCGTCGCCGCTCGCCGCCCAGTCCGAAAGGGACGACCCCCGTGTCCGCATTGGAGTCACGGCGGGCGGGATCGGATCGATCGGTGCCTCTGTAGAATTCCTGTGGGTAAATCGGGGCGTCGATGTGAACCTCGCGACGTTTTCCTTCAAAGAGGTGAGCTTGGCCGTCACGGGAAAGCAGTATTTCGGCGGCGGCTACATGCGGCCTTTTCTCGGCGTGGGCCTCTGGGGAATCGCGGGATCGACAGGACAAGAGGGTGAAGAAGCGGGCAAAGCGTTGCTCCTCCGCATTCCGGTGGGTGGTGACTGGAACTTCACCGGGAGCCACTACCTCGGTGGGGCCCTAGCCGTGAACGAAGGACTCTGGATCGACCGGGCGGACCCCGCAGACGACCGGCCAATCAACCGGCGTCCGGTACCACTTCCTGGCTTCTACTACCGATTCGAGCCGTAGCCGCGCCAAGAAGGCTGTTGATGAAATACAGCACCCGTCTATAGTTCTTCGGCCTCATCCCAGGTTTCGTTCCAAAATTCGTCCTCCTCCCTCGCAATCCGCTCCAAGTTCAATGGTGCGGGATCGTCTGTGTGAAGCGCACCCTCCTCCTCGATTCGGCGAATATCGGCCTGATCGATCCGGGGGGGCGGGACCTCCATGCCCCTCCTGATCTTGCGGCGCATTCCGATCCATGCGAACGCGACCAACGCGCCGGAAAAAAACCAGAAGACAGGCCAAAACAACCGCATGACGATCATCGAGAGATGCGGGTCATGACGCGGGAGACATCCCGACGTATTTGAGCCCGCTGCCCGTGTTGAAGAGCACCACCTCCTCCTCAGGGCTCAGAGCGCCCATCGCGATCAACGCAGGCACAGCTGCTGCGACGGCGCCTCCCTCAGGAGCGGCGAAAATCCCAGTTTCCTGTCCCACGATTTGAACCCAGTCGAACATTTCCTGGTCCGGGATGGCCACAGCGGCTCCGCCCGACTCCCGGATCGCTCTCAGAATCAGAAAATCGCCGACGGCCCCCGGCACACGCAGGCCGGACGCATACGTCGTGGCGTTTTCCCACGGCTCCGCCTCGAGGGCCCCTCGCTCCCAGGCCCGTACCATCGGCGCGCACCCGGTGGCTTGAACCGAGAACATCTTCGGTCGCTCGGATCCGATCCAGCCCAACTCCTCCATCTCGTCGAACGCCTTCCACATACCGATCAGGCCCGTTCCGCCGCCCGTCGGGTAGACGAGGCCGTCGGGGAGCCGGCCACCGAGTTGTTCGAACAACTCGTATCCCATCGTCTTCTTACCCTCGACCCGGTAGGGTTCCTTGAGCGTCGAAAGATCGAACCAACCGAACTTCTCGACACCCGATCGTACCACCCGTCCACAGTCGCTGATCAACCCATCGAGAAGCTGTAGGTCGGCGCCCAACGCCCGGATTTCGGCCAAAATGGGGGCGGGGGTATCCGAGGGCACCACCACATGGACCGGCAGTCCCGCCGCAGCGCAGTACGCCGCCGCGGCTCCGCCCGCGTTGCCCGCAGAGGGGAGAGCGAGTTCGGTCGCCCCCAACTCTTTCGCGCGGGAGACGGCCAGACATAGGCCACGATCTTTGAAGCTACCCGTCGGGTTCTGTCCCTCGTCCTTCACCCAAATCCGGCCCACCCCCATGCGAGCGGCCAAGCGCGGCGCGTCCAGGAGCGGGGTCCAGCCCTCGCCCAGACTGACTTGGCAACTCCGGTTCCGTACCGGGAGAACGTCCTGGTAGCGCCAGAGATCGGCCCTGCGCCCCTCGACGTCGGTGGGCTGGAAGGCCGGCCGAATCGAGTCCAGGTCGTAACGGGCGAAGTACGGCTTTCCGGCGGACGACAGCCCCTGTAAGGCTTCGCTTTCAACGGTTTCGCCCGTGTACGTGCACTCTAAGTGGCTGGCCCCCCGAGGGGGACTGGATGAAGATGCGGCCGTCATCTGCTGGGATCCACCGAAACCGTCACTTCACCATCGGGTTCGGTTGAGGGGTGGTCGGGTTTTGACTCAGTCATTTTGTAGTCGGACTCGGTCTCCGAGTGATCTGGTTCGATCTCCTGGTCGTGTGGACCGGCAGCGAGCAATCGGACACCGACGCCAGCGGACAATAACGCCGGAGCCAAAAGCACCCAGGGTGGCGCTTCTCCACCGGCCTCGAGCCACGCGCGTAGCGCCGGTATCGAAGACATCACCACGATGCTCCCGTTATTTACAAAGTGCATGAGGATGCCAACCCATATGGAGCGCGTGGACAACACCGCCCACGCGAGGATGAAGCCGAGCCAAGCGGTCGGAAGAAATCGGAACGCCGATTCGAACGAGATGTGGAACGCTCCGAACACCACTCCGTTGATGAGGGCGACGCGGATCGGGGACGCACCACCCCGCATCCCCGCCAGGAACACCCCCCGGAAAACCGCTTCTTCGCAGATCGCCGGCGTCAGAGCCAGCAGCGTGACCAGCCACAACAACCGCGACGGGCTCTCCGCCGTGATGAGGTCCTCGAGACCCTCGAGCATGTCCCATGGCACCGGCAGCACGAAGCCCTGCGCCCACGCAAGAAACCAGCCCAAAGGCATGGCCCCCACGATCAGGAGCAGCGCACCCGCGATCTGTCTGCCTCGGGGACGCCGCAAGGAGAACGTCGAGCGGACGTCAAAACCCGCCACCCGTACGAAAAGAAGCGCCGGCACGAGCAAGAGCATCCACTCGGACACGAGCAACCCACGCTCTCCCCACCCCGCCTGGAGCGGGAAGCCCAGGTAGAAGAAGAGCACCGCCACCGCAGCGATGAATCCGGTGGCCTGTGTAGCGTTCGGGGTGGAGGACATGGGGCCCAGCAAGCGGTGCAAGCGTTCGAGGAGTCCGCCCCCGGACTCGACACGCCCATCCCCTGCCCCGAACAGTACGTCCTCACGGCCGAAGGAAGCCGTTGCGAAGGCGAGCGCGGCCCACGCCCAGAGCCCCGTCGTGGCGATCGCCACGATGGAAGGAAGTAAGGCGGGACTCCCGGACATGAGCTCCCGGAAAAAAATCCCCAGTCCCGCGACCGGCACCGCCGCGAGAGCGACGGTAAAAGTGATCCCCGGAAACACAGGCAGCAGCGCGGGAACCAGCACCAAAAGATACACGGGTGTCAGCGACGTCTGGGCTTCCTTGAAAGAACGGGAGCGAAGCGCGATTCCCAGAAAAAGAGACCCGAACAAAACAGCGAGCGGGATCAGGGTCGCAAAGATGATCAGTACCGACGCCCACGGTAACGCGAAATCGATGTCGAGACTTCCGCCGAACTGGAACAGGCCGGTCTGAAAAGTGAGCAGCATACTCATCAGATTCAGCGCTGCTGCCACCACACCGATGAGCGCGACGGCCAAAAATTTCCCGACGACGATTTCGCGAGGGGGCACCGGGGCGGTGAGAAGGGTCTCCAGCGTGCCGCGCTCCTTTTCTCCCGCTGCCATGTCGATGGCCGGATAGAACGTTCCGAGCAACGTCATGATGATCAGCAGCATGGGCAAGAATCGGCCGAGCGTATAGCCTCCCAACTCCTCCGCCCGAGCCACCGAGGAGTCGGCAAGTGCCAAAGGCTCCACAAAATTCGGAGGGAGTCCTTCCTCCACGAGCCGCCGAGCGAGCAGCGAATCGTCCCAGCTCCGGAGCGCATCGGCCAAGACCGAGCGCGCCCTTTGTGAACCCTCGTCGGCCGCGTCGTAGAGGACCGTAGCCCTCTGACTAGATCGTCCTGCGGGCGCCGGGCCAAACACGGCGACCGCCCCCACGAGGTCGGAGCGGACCGCCTCCACGGGATCGTCCACATCGACCAGATCGAGATCCTCGTCTGCGGCCAGGAATTCGATGACGTCCTCTGAAGCAGGGCCGGAGACAGCCACGTTCGAGACCACGGATTCGATGCGCCGCATACCCAACAGAGCGAACTGTTCGGTGGCGATGAGCAGGACCGGGTACAGCAAAATCGGAACCGCGACCATCACGGTCAGTGTGCGGCGGTCCCGCAACGTCTCGCGCAATTCCTTTCGAAAAACGACCCACGCCGCGTTCAAAACGCTTGCTCGGGAAGAGCGTCGCCAACTCCAGGGACCGTCGGCAGCGCCGGCACGACCCCTCGGACGAGGGCGAGGAAGGCGCGCGCCAAATTGCTCTCGCCGGTCGTTTCGAGCAGAGAAGCGGGCGTGCCTTCCGCCACCAGGCATCCGCCACTCAGGACTCCCACTCGGTCGGCCAGCAGATCCACTTCGGACATGTGGTGCGTCGAAAAAAGGATCGCTTTCCCTCGTTCGCGCTCAGCCTCGATGAAGCGATAGATCACTTCGCCACTGAGTACATCGAGGCCCATGGTAGACTCGTCCAGAATCAAAGCCGGGGGATCGTGGATCAAGGCCCGGGCCACCGAGACGCGCTGTGCCTGCCCCGTCGACAGGGTTCCGCAACGCTGGCTCATAAAGGGCGTGATCCCGAACACGCGTACGAGCTCGTCGACCCGTTCATCTAGGGCCGGCCCCTCCATGCGGTGCAGTTGCCCAAAGTACCGGAGAAGCTCGACCGGTGTGAGTCGCTCGTATAGTCCCATCGACGCAGCGAGAAAGCCGATTCGGGCACGCGCCACCAGGGGCTGCTTTCGAACGTCGGCATCGCCCACGAACGCGGTGCCCGAAGTCGGAGCGAGTAGCGTGGCCAAACACCGCAGTGCGGTCGTCTTCCCCGCCCCGTTCGGGCCGATAAGAGCATAGACCTCGCCGGGTTGAACGACGAGGGAGAGGCCCCCTACCGCACGAATCCCACCGTACGTTTTGGTCAGATTCTGGAACTCGATCATGTGCCCACCGTATGTGAAGATACGCACTCCGGGCAACCCTTCTGAGCGCGACGTCGTCAAATGGAAGACAATACTTCGACGCGAGTAGGAATGAGCGAAGCCCAGCTTTTACGGAAAGCCTGCCAAGGGGATGGCCCGGCGGTACGGGCCCTCTACGAAAAATACGCCCCCCGGGTATACGCAGTCGTCCGCCGCATCGCCGCGGATGACGATCTGGCGCAGGACTACGCCCAGGAGGCTTGGATCCGCGCGATTCGAGCGCTTCCGACTTTTCGGGGCGAAGCCCGCTTCTCCACGTGGCTTCACCGGATCGCGGTAAACGCCGCCCTCCAGGCGGTGAGGAGGGACGAGACGCGGCTCAATAAAGAAGTGCCCATGCCGGAATTCTTGGCAGTGCATCCCCCGCCGGGCGACGCCCTGCTCAGCCAGAAACTCGAATGGGCGCTCGATCTCTTGCCGGAGCGCATGCGCAAAGTGTTGATCCTACACGACGTAGAAGGTTATACACACGACGAGATCGGCGAATTGTTGGGGACCGCGGCGGGCACGTCCAAGTCCCAACTCTTCAAAGCTCGGGGGAAAATGAGGGTGTTGTTGCAGACCCTTGAGTCATCGGATCGATCGGAGTCGCGGGACGACCCAAAGGAAATGGAAGCATGGGGCATCTGACACAAGAAACTCTTGCTCGTCTCGTGGACGAGCGACCCAGTCCCGGTGAGCGGGCCCACCTCGAGGGGTGCAGCCGCTGTGCTGCGGAATGCCGGGCCTTTCGGCTCCAGTCCGATGCGCTCGGGGGTCTGCCGGCGCTGAGGCCTCCCCCCGGCGACTGGGATTCTTTGGAGACTCGACTCGTGAGCGAGGGACTCGTGCGCACGCCTGAGACCTTCCGGCGCTTTGGTTTCGCGGCAGCCCCCGCCTGGATGCAAGCTGCCGCAGCCGTCGTGGTTTTCCTCGGCGGTACCGGGTTCGGGCTAGCACTCACCAGCGGATTCACGACGGCCGGCCCGTCGGACGGGGACGGGGACGGGCTCCTTCCAGTGGCACAATTCTCTTCCCCGGAAGAGGCCGTGCGGGCAGTGGAACGGTCCGAACAAGCCTACATGCAGGCGCTCGTCCAATACCGCCAGTTGAGCGGTGAGACCAACGGACGTCCGATTTCGGACCCGTTGAGCCGCGTGACCGCGTTGGAAGGACTTTTGGCTGCGAGCCAGGAGGCGGTGCGCCTATCGCCCGCCGATCCCGTCTTCAACGGGTTCCTGGTCAACGTGCTGGCCGAGAGGCAAGAAGTCCTACGGGAGCTGTCGACCAGCAGCGACGACGACTGGTTTTGATGGGTAGAAGCACGTGGCGCCCCGGGATTCTCGCCATGACCTGCCTCGCCTGCGCCCCGTTCGTTGGTCACGCCCAAGCGCTAGAGCCAGGGCAGAACGTTGCCGCGGCGTCGGCGCCCTTGCCCGCTGCAATCGAGCGCGGCTGGATCGGGATCGGGGTGGACTTGGCGCTTACCGAGTCCCCGCCGAGTCCTCCGAACCTCATTGTCAGGGTCGTCCGCACGGTGGACGACGGCCCGGCTGCCGCTGCGGGCGTCGTTCCCGGCGACATCATCCGCGCGATCAACGATGAACCGGTCACCGTCGAGAGCTGGCGGGCTTTTACGCAGAACCTTCGCGAAGGGATCGATCTGACGCTGAGGCTCGACAACGCGGGCCGCAGCCGTGGCGTACGCCTGACGACCACGCCCCGGCCAAGCCTCGTGCCGGCGCCGATCGGGTTGACCGCTCATCTGGACTCGGTGCGGGAGTCGGTCCAGACTCAACTCCGGTCGAACAGCGGCGTATGGGCGAGTCGGGACTACATCACTCTGCTGTTGGCGCGAGGCTCGCGAGACCCGGTATCGGCGGGGATTCTCGATCAGGCCCGAGAGAACTCCGTGAACTACGCCTTGCGCCCGGGTTTCGCCGAAAATTTCGTGGCTCCGTCGATACGGGCCGGGGATCGGTACTCCGTGTTGTCGAACACGGATGTTGCTCTCCCCTTCGAGTACTTGATGCTGCGATCCCCGGAAGCGGACTCGGTGAAGATGGCCATCATTCACCTTCGTGGGCAGCTGAGCGAAGTGACCGCGGCCACCCGAGTTCGGGAGCAGGAGATCCGCGCGATCATGGAGTTGAGGACCAGGGATCTGAGCGACGGCGATGTGCAGCTTCTCCGCTTGAGATCGGATAACGAGCGGGTCCATGAGGATCTCGAGCAGCTCGCCACACGATTGGCGGAGATCGGCTCGAACGAGCGTGATAGCAGGATGGAAGCGCGGGGGATCGGGGCCGATTTGACGGTGAACCTCAGACCGGTCACGGCGGGCGTCGCTGGACGGAATTTCGTTGGCGGCGCCCAGTTCAACGATTTGAACCCTCAGCTGGGTGCATACTTCGGGACCGATCGGGGCGTGCTGGTGATCCAGGTGCTGAGCGGGACACCGTGTGACGAGGCGGGACTCGTCCCGGGTGACGTCGTGACACACGTTGGAGGTCGGGAGATCGATAGCGTGGAGGGCTTCCGTGCGGCCCTGGACGGGGTCTTCGCTCGTGGGCGGCGGGCGGAGCTTACGTTGATGCGGAAGGGGGAGCGGGTGGGGGCGACGCTTTCGCGCTAAGGGCTCGACGTCTGGACGCATTAGCGCGGTTTGATGGGCCGGGCGCCCCGAGGTCCCTACGCCCTCACTCCGACGACGCTTCGCTCCACGGCTTCGCCGCAGATCGTCTCCGCGAGGGTCTAGGGACCTCGGGGGTGGGGATGGGCACTCGCGAAGACGATGCTCAGGTCGGGTGAGGCCTGCGTCCCCCTCGACGACTTATCGTCTGTTCAGCCGGCTGCGCTTCCCTCAAGTTGACCTTCACTCGAGAGCCTCATGAAAGACTCATAGAGGGTCGATTTTGATGAAGACGGTGCTCCGGTTGGGCGCGCAGGACGTACCCGAGGTCACACGGGTCCTTTGCGAGGCGTTCTACGATTATCCGGTCATGCGGTATGTCGTCGGTGACCAGTACGAGGACTATGAGCGTCGGCTCAGAACGTTGGTCCACTTTTTCGTCACGGCGCGGGTGCTGCGGGATGAAGTGATACTCGGCGTCATGGATGGCGGGGCCGAGCCCGAAGACCGTTCCGGCGTTCTGGGAGGCGTCAACCTGTCGGCGACCGCGCTCGTGTCCTATCCCGGTCCCCGCGGGAATCCCGAGGAGCTGGCCACGTTGCGCGACGGCGTTTGGAATGATCTGGGCCCCGAGTCACGATCGCGCTACGAGGCCTTCTCGGCTGCCTGCGCTCCCTTCGAGGTCGAAGTCCCACACATCCATCTCAACATGATCGGGGTCACGCGGGCTGCCCAAGGCAGCGGGTTGGGCCGTGAGTTGATCGAGCACGTGCACCTCCTTTCCGAAGAGAACCGCGCGTCGCATGGTGTGACGCTCACTACCGAGGATCCGTCCAACGTGGCGCTCTATAAACACTTCGGTTATGAAGTGGTAGGGCACAGCCATGTGTCTTCGGGGCTGGAGACGTGGGGCTTTTTCAGGCCGGACTGAACCAATGACGGATCGACGACTCGAAGAGGCGATCCGGACGTTGGTCCGGACCCAGAGGCGGCTCCATGGCGGAATGGGACCGCCGACCGTACAGCGTGAACGAAAGACAACGCGCACCATGGGTGTACTACGCGCACAACTTCGCAAGACTCCGGTCTACGTCACATCTTGCGCACTACGCAGATCGCCGGCCTGTGGAGGGTTCGGGGTACGGCGGAGATAAATTCGTTATTCGACACCCGGTAAACAGTACGGAGAGAGATGCAGCAGAAGAAGCGACGACATCACTACCTGCCTCGATACCACTTGGGGGGCTTTCCCGAAGGGGGCGACAAGGGCGACCCGCTGTTCGTTTGGAGCAAGACGCAGAATCGAAGCTGGACGACCCGGGCCGAAGGAGCGGCCCACAAGCGGGATCTCTTCAAGCCGGAGGGAGCGCAGTTCGAGGCTGATGAGTTCGAGGATGGTTTCGCGTCGATCGAAGGTCTCATCGCCCCAGTCCTCAAAGGGGCTATCCAGACCGAGGTCCTTCCTGACACCCCTGGCCTCGGATTACTTCTCCATCTCGTCGCTCTAAACGCCGCGCGCCCCCCGGCGGAGATTGCAAATCTTGAGGACATCGTCGACGAGAACCTGCGTCGAGGCGTGGCCGAAGAGATGACCGTCGAAGTTCATCAACGCATTCTTGATGAATGGCGCGCTGAAGGGCGGGACACCACACATGTGGAGGATCTGCAAGCCTTGAAGGAACGCATTCTCAAGGGTGGAGTGCGGGTGGTGATGCCGCGCGATTACACGCTGGTAATGGGCGTCTTAGGTAGTTCGGGGGCTGGTGGGATACCCTCGATGGAGAGGAGCAGGATGCCATCGATGTGGTTGTGGGGCTCTTGGAGGAGAAAGGGCCCCAGCTGCCCTTCCCCCAATCGAGTAAGATCACGAGTTCCCGGCACGGGCACCTCAGAGAGCTTCGGATTCAGTACCGAGGTGAGCCCTATCGCATACTCTACGCCTTTGATCCGCGGCGCGTTGCCATGCTGCTGATCGGAGGCACGAAGATGGGTGATGATCGGTGGTATGAGAAACACGTTCCGAAGGCGGATGCTCTCTACGATGAGCATCTCGAAGAGCTCCGAAGGGAGGGATTGATCAATGGCACATAAGTGGAGTGAGCTACGAGAGAAGATGTCACCGGAGCGTAGGGAGCGGAATCGGGAGAGGACCGCCGCACTGCTTCTGGCAATGGACTTAACAGAACTGCGCGACAACCTGGATTTGACCCAAGAAGAAATGGCCGCCCGGCTCCAGATCTCTCAGTCGAACGTGTCGCGGCTGGAGAAGCGACGCGACATGTTGGTCAGTACGCTGCGGGAGGTCGTAGAGGCATTCGGAGGAGAACTCCACCTAGTCGCAGACTTCCCCGACGGACCTGTGGAGATCAACCAGTTCGACGATGGAGAAGCAGCCTAAGACTCGTGCCGCGCGGTCGGCGTGACTTCCGATAAAACGAGTTATCGGACCTTGTTCAAACGAACCGGACCTGACCACGCTTGGCCTAGGCGTGTCCAGCGAGGATCGGGAGCTGATGCCGAACGGAAGGATTTTTCTTCGCTGCTCGGATGGGCACACGCGTTGGGCCGTCCGATAGCGAAAAAGGTTGCCGCCTCCCCTCAATACGTTCGCTCCGGTGAGGCGCGGCGTGTCGGCGATGCTAGGGGACGGCATTGGGTGTGTCATGCTCACCGCCTGTCGGCAAACTGCACGGCGTGGAACGGCCTGATCTGATCTCGAGGTCGATCTAGCATCGACCGGGCATACGTTGGTGGGAAGGCTCCTGACCGTCGGGCCGGCACAGCGTTCCGATCCGTCTCATGCGGTTGCCGGCGGGGCGCAATGCCTGTATGAAGAAGCCTTCAATACCGCACCGCCCACACACTCTATTCGAGGCAACCTCATGACCTCCTCACGCACAACTTCCGGCCGTGGCCGTCTATACGACAGCATCCTCGATACGATCGGCGACACGCCGTGCATCCGGATCAATCGTCTGGCTCCGGATCACGTTCAGATCTTCGCGAAGGCAGAGGCCTTCAACCCGGCGGCGTCGGTAAAGGACCGTCTGGCGGTCAGCATCATCGAGGAGGCCGAGCGGAATGGTGAGTTAGAACCGGGACAAACGGTCGTCGAGGCTACCAGTGGCAATACCGGCATCGGCCTCGCGATGGTCTGCGCCGCCAAGGGCTATCCTCTGGTCGTCACAATGGCGGATAGCTTCTCCATCGAGCGCCGCCGCTTGATGCGATTTCTGGGCGCGAAGGTCGTGCTCACGCCACGGGCCGAGAAGGGCTATGGGATGTACGTAAAAGCGCGGGAGTTGGCCGATGCTAACGGTTGGTTCCTCGCTCGTCAGTTCGAGACTGGCGCCAACGCCAAGATTCACGAGAACACGACGGCGCGGGAGATCATCGCCGATTTCGACGGCAGGCGCCTCGACTATTGGGTCACAGGATTCGGTACAGGTGGCACCGTCTCGGGCGTCGGCCGCGTGCTACGCAAGGAACGCCCGGACGCGAAGATCATCATGAGCGAGCCCGCGAACGCAGCGATCGTGAGTTCCGGTGTCGCCCAGGAGCGCACCAGCGACCGTGGCCCGGCAGTGAGCCATCCGGCGTGGGAGTCCCACCCGATCCAGGGATGGACACCGGACTTCATCCCCTACGTTCTTCAGGAAGCGCTCGATGGGGGATACGTAGACAAGGTGATTCCGGTCGCCGGACCCGATGCCATCGCGTGGTCGCAGAACCTCGCGCAGAACGAAGGTATCCTCACGGGAATCTCGGGCGGGGCCACGTTCGCCGCTGCCCTCAAGGTCGCAGAGACGGCCGAGGCCGGATCGGTCATCTGTTGCATGTTGCCCGATACCGGAGAGCGCTACTTGTCGTCACCGCTGTTCGACGGGATCCCAGAGGACATGACGGACGAAGAGAAGGCGCTGTCGCTCTCGACACCCGGCTTCCACATGCCGTAGATGAAGACGCCACGCGGGGTGCTTATTCGCCCACGCGTCCCACGTGACGTGACCGTCCAACCCCACTCCGCTCTATGGCGGGATGGGACGGTCTACCTCATATCTTCCGCACCACGCAGATCGGCGGGTTATGGAGAGTTATGCGCACGGCGGATATACAAGGAGCAGAAAGGGCTGGAGCGGAACGACCTCGACGAAGTCATGGGTGTCTGGTATAGCTCGAAGCGACGCCCATCCGTAGACGTTCCGCAGCGCTAGCCGTCCACCCACCAAAGCGGGAGGGTGTCACGCCCTCACGGAGACGATCTGCGGCGAAGCCGTGGAGCGAAGCGTCGTCGGAGTGAGGGCGTGATACTCTCCCGCCGCCGGCAGGAGCCTAGCAGTCATCCCGCCGCTTGCATCCCCTCCGCCGGTTCAAGGCGCACGATCGGCGTGAGCCCACCCCCTCGGCGATCGTCGATCGCGATGTAGATCAAGCCGTCCGGCCCCTGTGTGATGGCTCGGATACGCCCGAAGCCGACCAACAGCGGTGGCCGCTCCAGGGTGCCCACATACATGTCCTCACCTTGACCCACGATAGGCATCCGAGCGACTAGTGGATGGGCCATTCCTCCCATGAAAACGCTGTTCTTCCACTCTGGGAAGCGCTCGCCGGTATAGATCATCAGGCCGGATGGAGCGATGGAAGGCGTGAAGTGCTGGAGAGGCTGCTCCATTCCCGTGACTTCCCTCGTGGAGAAGAGGCGGGTCCCTCCGTAGTTCGTGCCGTAACCGATGACGGGCCATCCGTAGTTTCGCCCCTTCAAGATGAGGTTCAGCTCGTCTCCGCCCTGGGGCCCGTGCTCGCTCTGAAAGATGTCACCTGTTTCGGGATGGATCGTGAGACCTTGTGGGCTACGGTGGCCGTAGCTCCAAATCTCGGGCAGCGCGTCCTCTCGGCCGACGAACGGATTGTCTGACGGGACGCTTCCGTCGTCGTGAAGGCGAATGACCGTCCCTTGATGGTTGGTCAGATCCTGGGCAGGGTGTTGATAGGCTGTTGCCATCGCCGGAGGCGCCTGGCGGTCACCCACGGTGATGAAGAGGTAACCCTGAGCGTCGAACGCCAGCCGGGATCCATAATGACCTCCCGTGCGGCTCCACGCTTTCGCCTCGAAAATCTCCTCTACATCGTCCAGTCGATCGCCCTCGAACCTGCCGCGAATCACGGCCGTCGTGCCTTCGCTTCCATCTGCGTTCGGCTTGGAGAAGCTGAGGTAGAGGAGCCGGTTGGACGCAAAGTCCGGGTGGAGCACCACGTCCAGGAGGCCGCCCTGCCCGAGGTACCGGACCTCCGGCATGCCGGCGATCGGCTCCGGGTCGAGAACCCCGTTTCTTACGATCCGCAGCCTCCCCGGCTTCTCGGTGACCAACATCTCACCCCCAGGGAGGAAGGCGATGGACCAGGGGTCCTTCAGACCATCCACGACAGTCACGACGCGGTAGTCACCACTCTCGGATTGAAGGACCGGCGCCTGGGCAGAAGCCGAGGGCGCGAACCAAAGGGCGAACATGATGCTGACGGTCGGGATGCATGAACGGGTCGGGCGCATCTTCATCTCCTCACGAACGGTATTCTTACGTTGAAATAACGCGCCTCGGAAGTGCCTTGGAAGCCGTCGCATACCGGAGCGTGTGTTTCTCATCAAGGTGTCGAATCTCCTACGTGTTATGGTCGCCGACATCCACCGAATGGGCAAGATCGGACGGCGTCCCAGAGAAGGCACAAACAGTAATGTGTCCGATCCGATCGGGGATGAATCGCCGGATCACGAGCGGCCACAGCCCTCGCACTTTCCGCCGTGAAACGCACCTTGCGCAAAAAACCGACAAAGAAACACCCTCTTTACTCATATTCGGTGGATGAATGTTCCCGATACGAGACGACAATCCACAGATCCTGCGGCCGTACGCCACGTACGCTGTCGTAGCCGGTAACGCATGGGTCTGGTTCTACTTGTAGGGTGCTGGCATGGAACCGGCACTCTCTGCGTCCATTTGTCGTCTTGGCCTCATTTCAGGGGAGCTCGTGCAGACCGTTCCGGCCGGCACGCGGTTCGCCTTGGGGCCGGACGCCTCGTGCGTCACGGGCGACATTTCGACGTGGCCGACGGCCATCACGTCCATGTTCATGCACGGGAGCTGGTTCCATCTCCTGGGTAACATGTGGTTTCTCTGGATCTTCGGTAACAACGTGGAGGACGCGATGGGGCATCTTCACTTCGTCGCATTCTACCTGCTGTGCGGATTGGCCGCGGCCGGCCTCCAGATCGGCACGAATCCAGAATCGGCGGTGCCGATGGTGGGAGGCTCAGGCGCCATCGGTGGTGTGATGGGCGCGTACGTGCTTCTGTATCCGAGGGTAAAAGTGCACATGCTCATCTTCCTCGGATTCTACATCACAACCATTGCCGTTCCGGCGGCGCTGATGCTCGGATATTGGTTCTTGGTGCAATTCTTGGGCGGGCTGGGCTCGTCGGGTGCGGAGGGCGGAGGGGTCGCTTTTTGGGCACACGTCGGCGGCTTTGGCGCAGGCGCGATCCTGATCGTGTTTTTCCGAAACCCCCGGCTATTGGCGCGCCATCCCTACTACGGATGGCGACCAAAGAGGTCCCCAACGCGAAGCTGGCGGAGGATTTCCAAGTAGCGGCAAATCCCGATCAACTGAACGAGCGGCCTCATCGCTGGAGGCACTCTACGGGACCCGATCGGCCGCGTCTGGCTTATTCGCTCGGTAGGAGGTCCCCGACTCGGCCACGGGCGTTTACTGGTTTGACGCGAACCGCAGAGATCATTCCCAACGCTTCGTAATCCTCCCGAGCGACATCCTGCTTCAAAGCGAGCGCGTGCTGGACGGACTTCCACAACTGGGCGGGGGTAAACGGCTTCGGCAAATAGACTTCGCGAGAGGCGTCGAGGTCGGGCAGATCCAGCTCCTGAAAAGGAAACCCGGACATGTACACAACAGGCGCGTGCGGCCGAAAGGGATAGACCCGCCGTGAGAGTTCGACTCTGCCCATGTCCGGCATCACGACATCCGTAACGAGGAGATCGATCTCGAGGCCGTCTTCGCACAGCGCAAGAGCTTCCTTTCCGTTCCGAGCTTGACTCATCGAGTAGCCTTCGTTGCTCAGAATCGCGACCGTCAGTTCGCGAATGTCGTCATTGTCCTCTGCCACCAGCACCGACGCCATCCCACCTCCCTTCGGCACCATCACTCCCGTGCCGCGCTCCATCGGCTTGGCGGTCTCGGATTTCGGGAACAGAAGGGTAAAGGTGGTGCCCTTGTCGACGTCGCTCTCCACCGACACATGTCCGCCACTTTGTCGTACCAGACCGTAGACCGTCGCCAATCCCAGCCCGCGGCCCAACGCCTTGGTGGAGAAGAACGGCTCGAAAATCCGCTCCGCGGTCGATGGGTCCATCCCCTTCCCGTAGTCGGTCACAGTGATCGCCGCGTAGGACCGAGTCAGGTCGTCCGGGTTCGCGGCAGCCACTTCAGGGCGGGTCGCGTGGCGCGTCGAGATCTCTAGCCGGCCGCCCTCCGGCATCGCGTCACGGCCGTTGAGCACCAGGTTGAGCAGGACCTGCCGGAGTTGCGTTCGGTCGATGATGATCGATCCGACCGAAGGTTCTGATTCGACCGAGACCGTGATGTCGTCCCTGATCAACGGTTCGAACACACGAATCACATCGAGCACGACCTCGCCAAGATCCACTCGTTCGGGGATCCTGATCTGCTCGCGCCCGAGGGCGAGCAGCTGCGAGGTAATCTCAGACCCTCGATCCACGGCGTGAAGGATGGCCTCGATTCTCCGAGGCTCGGGGGGAGATTGAGCCTCCTCCCTGAGCAACGTGACATGAGAAAGGATCACCGTAAGCAGATTGTTGAAATCGTGCGCGACCCCTCCGGCAAGGCGCCCAATAGCCTCGAGCTTGGAGGCCCGGCTCAAACGCTCCTCTAGTCGATCCCGCTCGATCGCCAACGCCACCATCCGCGCAGCGATTCCCAGGCCATCGATCTCACTCTGGGTCGGCGCTCGCGGTTCGTCGTGGTAGAGCGCCATGGCACCCAGAGTGGTACCGTCGGTCGCGATGATGGGATGAGACCAGCAGGCTGCCACGCCGGCGAGCGAGGCGGCCTCGCGTAGATCGACCCAAAGCGGGTCCTTGGCAATGTCCTCGACGATCACCGGGACGTTCCAAAAAGCCGCGGTTCCGCATGACCCGACCGCGGGACCAATCTTCAACCCCTCGACGGCCTCGTTATACGCAGGCGGGAAACTCGGTCCCGCACCCACCGTTATGCGTTCTTGGGAGCTGTCCACCAGCAGAATGGAGCAGCGCATGCCCGGGTTCTTCTCCTCAACGATGAGGGCCATGGCCTCAAGGTCCCAGCCGGCGTCGGGTCGGACTCCGCCTCGCGGGGCGAGGCATCAAACGGATCGACGTCGGGAGCGGAGGCCGGGCGACCCAAGACTACTGAGCGTCCCGCTTCGTTCCGGATCCGCCATCGGAAAGTGAGCCAATCGCCGACTCTCGTGCGATGTCGGGCGGTCACGCGCCCGGCACCATCGGTCAACGCCCTGGCAAAGTCCGCGACGTCGTCCTCGTGGATCCAATCGAGCAGCGGAAGCGCCCTAAGATCCTCTGCTGTTAGGTCAGCCTCCTCCGTAAAAGTGCGATTGACGCGAAGGACGTCATTCGACCCTGCGGTGCGGAGGACCATCGGCGAAGATGGGTGACTGAGCATGGGGTGCATCTTGTGAGAAAAAAGTCGTTTTGGCCAGGGGTTGACCGCCTCAATCCCAGCTTTTGGCCGCGGTTGGCTACACCTCCCCTGCGCCGTGCTCCGCATGTGGATCGATTTCGAGGTAGCGGCTCAGGTAGTGAACGCCGACGTAGAAGGGGATCGTGTCCACCAACGCCACGGCCAACTTGAAGACGTAGCCCGATGCAATAAAGATCCAGAGCTGGGGCCAGATCGCCGCGCCGGGGTCGATGGGTAGTCCACGCGCATAGAAGTGGGTGATCGTGATCACCGCGAAGGAGTCCACGAACTGGCTGATCACAGTCGAGCCGTTATTGCGGAGCCATAGATGGCGACCCTTCGTGAGGCGCTTCCAGAAGTGAAAGAGCGATACGTCGCAAAGCTGGGCCGCGAGGTACGCGATCATGGAAGCGGCGACGGCACCCATCGTCAGAAAGCGAATACGGTAGAACGCGAAGTCGTACGCGTCGGTCGGTGGCAAGGCGGTCAAGGGATCGAACTCGACGGCCGGGGGAAGTACACCCCCGAGCCACAGGAACAGGACGACCCAGAGGTTTAGTAGCAGCCCGACCCCGACCAGGAAATTCGCGCGTTTCTGCCCATAGAGCTCCGAAACGAAGTCGGTGCAGAGGAACGTCACCGGATACGGCAGCACGCCGATCGCGAGGGCCATCGGGATCCGCAGACCGAACACCTCGAATGACAAGTCGATGAAGCGCGAGATACCCAGGATATTGAGCATCGTCATCGACCCGAGAAAGAGGCCCGCCAGCACGAGAAAAACACGTTCCCGGCGCGCGTGTAGCGCTGAAGCCTCGATCGGGTGCAGCGCGCTCATCGGCAGCGTGGTCGGACTCGGCCCTCGCTCAGCCGCTCTTCTCGGAGTCGTCGGGATGGGTGACGAGCCCCTGGACTTGTTGGACGATTCTCTTCGCCTTGAGAACACGACCCAAGACCCCGTTGGCGACTGCGATCAATCCCATGGTGCCGACGACCAACCCCACGAGATTGTTGAAGGCAAACAACAACAAGACGCCGACGATCAACCACCGCCAGCGAGCCCCTACCCACTGTACGACGACCTCCGTCCAATCACGTGACTCCTCACCAGTGCTCGTCATGATTTGGGCTTTTCCGATATCGTCAAGGATCTCCTCCGATTCGACTGAAAGATCGGACACGCAGACGGGCTGGGCTAGGGAGAGTCCGACCGAGACCGTTTTTTTCCGGTGAATCGTGGGGCCCATGGTGGTTGTCACGCCCTCCCGCCGCCGGCGGGACCCGCCCTTCCGCAGAACCACGCTCGGTCCCCAGATTGCGGCTTCGCTGGCGGGGGGGGTTTGCGCGCTCTGCGCTGACCACCAATGTTGCCGAGTCCGTCGCCCGCGGCCGTACCGCGGCGAAATTGAGATTCGCGTTTGGGAGAGACCATGATATCGATACGACTTTTGACACCCGTGCTGTTGGGTGCCGCAATCATCGTGGGGTGCGCTGCAGAGGCTGAGCCACCCGCCGGGATGTCGAGCGAGGCCGTCAACCCGATCACGGGTGAGGGACTCCCGAACCCGAACCCGACTCGTATCGGGAGCTGGGCGACCCTGCCCGAAGGACGTGAGTGGGGCTCCACCGCCGGCCTCGACATGGACCAAACGGACGGACATGTCTGGGGGTACGAGCGCTGCGGATCGGGCTCGGCTGGTGGGCCCGGGGTCAACTGCGACAGCAACCCCGTGGACCCAATCTTCAAGTTCGACCGAAACGACGGCGAGATTCTCGCCAACTTCGGGGCTGGAATCTTCGTGACGCCGCACGGCATCTTTGCGGACGACCAGGGCAACGTCTGGGTGACGGACTTCGCCGGCAACGATGCTGGCACGAAAGGTCACCAGGTCCACAAGTTCAGCGCATCGGGCGAATTGCTTCTGAGCCTCGGTGTCGCGGGCCAGCCCGGGAACGACCAAGATCACCTCTACCAGCCCAATGACGTGATCGTCGCGCCCGACGGCAGCATCTTTGTCGCGGACGGCCACACCGGTCAGAACTTGACGACAGACCAGCAGATTGCCGACGCCCACGCCGCGGGGCTCACCGGCCGCATCGTCAAATACTCGGCCGACGGCGAGTACATCATGGAGTGGGGTGAAATCGGCATGGAACACGGTCAGTTCCGCACGCCGCACGCCCTCGAGTTCGACTCTCAGGGCCGGCTCTGGGTCGCGGACCGGGGCAACCACCGCATCGAGATCTTCGACCAATCGGGCAACTACCTGGAGTCGCGCTATCAGTACGGGCGTATCAGCGATCTCTTCATCACCGATGACGAGATGGTGTACGCCATCGATTCCGAGTCCAACCGGCTCCGGCACATCAACTGGAGGAACGGTGTCCGCATCGGCCCCGTCGATCGTGACGTATTGGTGGGCTACATTCCGCCGTGGGACTCCGACAGCCGGCCGAACCATGGGGTGACGGGCGAAGGCATAGGCGTAGACGCCGACGGCAACGTGTACGTCGCCGAGGGACCCGCCTCGCTCGCCGACGCGGGCTCCGCGTTCACGAAATATCCAGTGGCCGGTATGTAATCTCAGCGGAACGGGTCACGGCCCGTTACAAATGCAATCCAGACGAAACGGGACGGGAGGCCACGAAAGGCCTCGCACCCAAAGATCGAAGACCGGCCTATCGCGCTTGGCCACCAAGGAGGATCGAACCATGAGGCTGTTACTGATCGTCATTGCTCTGATGTCGCTCGTCTCCCCGGCGCAGGCCCAGCTTGCGGTTCCAAACGAAGCGGGTCTGACTTACGGCCACGTACATCTGAACGTCACGGACGTCGAGCTACACAAGCGGCTCTGGGTGGAGCACTTCGGCGGTGTGGTGACACAAAAGGGCGCGCTCATCGCGGTGCGGCTGCCGGGGTTCCTGATAGCGCTCAGCTCACGGGAGCCTACCGGCCCGTCGCTCGGCACGGTCATGGATCACTTCGGCTTCAAAGTCCGAAACATGGAGAAATTCCTGGCCAAGTGGCGCGCTGCGGGCTACTCGGTCGATTCGGAGTTCACCGGCGCCGAGGGTCAGCCGAACGCTTACGTGACGATGCCGGACGGAGCCCGGGTCGAGCTTCAAGAAGACCAGATGCTCTCGGTGGAGGTCTCCGGCTATCACATCCACTTCCGCACCCCCGAGTTTGAAGAGCTGCTCGACTGGTATATGGAAACGTTCGAGCTCGAGCTGCGGCCGCGCGGCACAATCATGACGACCACCAACGTGCCGGGTATGAACCTGAGCTTCGGCACGGCGCCCCAAGCGCTGGCTCCCACGCAGGGGCGCGCGATCGATCACATCGGGTTCGAGATTGACGACCTCGAGACGTTCGTTCAGCAGCTCAAGGCAAAGGGCATCGAGTTCGACACCGACTACCGCGTCATCGACAGCCTCCAGCTCAAGATCGCCTACATCACCGACCCGTCCGGTGTCCGTATCGAATTCACTGAGGGCTACCACAACTACTAGCCCGTCCGAGCCGAACCCCCCAGAGTACCCCGGGCTAGAAACGTCCCATCGCTAGGGGTCGGTGCTCAGAGCCTCCACTGTGTTGCTCAGGGTGCCGATCCCCTCGATCGTGCACGACGTCCGATCCCCCGCCTCGAGGTAGATCGGCGGCACGCGGGCGGTGCCCACTCCGGCCGGGGTGCCCGTGGCCATGAGATCGCCAGGACGCAGCGTCACCATATTCGACGCAAACGTCAGCAGATCGACCACGGTGTGGGTCATCAGACTCGTCGTAGCGTCCTGCATCAGCTCGCCGTTCAGTGAGAACTGGACGCCTAGGTTCTGCGGGTCCGGTACGAAGGCCGCGGGGACGACGAACGGTCCCAGAGGCGCGAACGTGTCCTGACTCTTGCCGAGCAGCCAGTCCGAACCGTAGCGGAGATCCAGGCGATCCTCGCGATCCGAGACGTCGAGCATCAGCGTGTAGCCGAAGACGTAGTCCATGACCTCTTCGCGTGGGACGCGCCTCAGCGTCTTGCCGATCACGACCGTCAACTCGCATTCCCAGTCGATCCACGTACGGCCCGGCGGCAGGATGATCGGATCGCCGTTCCCGGTGATGGCCGACTTGAGCTTAGGAAACAGATACGGGTTAGGCCTCACGTCGTCCGGCAAGCGGGACCACAGAGCCGGGATGCCCGATCGCACGGTTTCATCCACGACCGTGGTGGTCCCGGCGGTGCGGCCTGTCGCGGCCATTTCGGCCGCGTGCTCTTCGTAGTTGCGCGCCGCATTGACCATGGCATCGGGATCGGTAATCGGCGGGAGCGTTTTCAGCTCCGAGAGCCGATACGAAAACTCGGGAGCCTGCCGCGACGCGGCGCCCGCAAGGCTGCCAAGGCGATCCGCCATCGATGGATCCCAGCTAGCGATGAGCTCGTGCAGCGTCGCAGGAGCCCCGACGCCCGCACGTGATAGGTCCACCACCAACTCGTCCCCCACCACCAGTCCGACAAAGTCTCCGGCATCCTGCCGGAACATGCCGAGCTTGTAGGGCTCTGAGGGCCCGGGCTGTCCCTGCAGTGTCGCTTGCGACTCTTCCGGCCCCGGCTCCGAGCAGGCGACAACCGCCATCGCGAGTACCGCGAGCAGGCTCTTATACGTTCGTCTCATGTCCGTCATCCGTTGTGGGTTGCATGGTAGTGAGCTGAATCGGGCTTTCAACTCCCCGTCCGCTGTTGGAACTCCCCGGCCCAGTTTTCGACCATGATGAGCTCCGTGTCCTCGACCTCCCCGCCTATCCACAACATCACGAATCGCTCATCGTCGGGGCTCACGTCATACATAGGGCTGGCGAAACCAGGCAGATATTCATCCAGCGAGAACAGGACCTCCTGCTGGCCCGCTACGAAGGTCGAATCTCCGGTGACCCGGACGGCCACCAATTCGTTTGATGCGTTCCGATAGAACAGTTCCCTGCCGTTATGTGCCCAAACAGGGAAGCGCCCGCCGTTCGCGGATACTTGCACGAGGCCGCCGCTCACCCTCCCTTCGGGGAAGGGAATCACGTAGACCTCGTCTTGTCCCGACTGATCCGAGACATAGGCCAGCCACCGATCGTCGGGTGAGAGAGCAGGAGAGTACTCGGTGAACTCCGTCGCCGACAGCTCAACTGCAGCGCTATCCACTCCGGGTCGAATCGCGTAGATGTCACCAACCCCCACAGCGGTGGCCCCTTCACGGAAGATCAGCCACGCGCCATCCTGGGAGTAGAACGCCTCGTTAATCGCAGTCTCCGAGTTCAACACCCGCTCGGCAGTGCCGCCCCCGTCCGCTCGCTTGGTCCAAACATCGCTCTCTCCGGCCCGATTCGAGATGAATGTCAGCGACTGACCGTCCGGCGACCAGGCTGCCCTGTAGTTCACTGACCCCTCGAAAGTGAGGCGTGACAGCGGCCCGGTGTCCAGCTCTTTCACCGATACGTCGACCGTTCCTTCCCGCCCCACGATCGAGATCGCAAGGCGTTCCCCATTGGGGGATATCGCCAGGGTGGAAACGGCCGCGGCTCCCAATAAGCTCCCCCACGCCGGATCGATAGCGCGGGCCGTTCCGTCTCTTTCTACCCATACGGGCTCGACAAAACCCGAGGCGGCGCCCGTTCGGTAAACAATCCTACCCGTCTGAGAAACCGCGAAATTCCCCGGATTGAGCCCTTGCGTGGAGGACCCAACCGCTAGAAGCCCCTCGACCAACGGTATCGGCGCCCCCGTGAGCTCACGCCCGTCCACGTCGAAAGAGGCAGACAACAGCGTGGTCTCCGTCGCGTCTTGGAACAGCAGATGCCCGGTGTTGCTGTACCTCGGGTACCGGCCCTCGGCGAGAACCCTGACCTCCCCCGTCTCTACGTCCACAGATTCAATTCTATCGATCTCACTCCCGATGACCGAGTACACCGCACTCCCTCCGGGCAGCACGTCCACGTAGACGTGACGATCGTCCCCAACCGAGGCGTCCACGTTCGGATAGTCTCTGGTGCCCCGCCCCCCCCGATGGCAATCGGCTCAGTCCACCTGACGCGTCCGTGTAGTAGATCCAAGCGCCGTCGGGACTCCACCGAGGTAGGCCGCCACTCCCACCCGCCGACTCTGTGAGCGTCCGCGGTACGCCGCCCTGGAGCGGCACGATGCGAATGGTTGTTGAGCCGACGGTAAAGGCCACCTCCTGGCCGTCAGGAGAAATCGCCGGCCGCACGCCGCTTTCGGTGTCACGGATCGGCGTGGCATCCAACGCGTTCCAGCGTCTCACCCAAAGCTGCGGTGGTCCTTCCCCGTTAACGCCCCTGTACACCATCAACGATCCGTCTCGCGCGAGGTCGAAATCGCCACGAGATTGGTGGAAAACTGATCGTCGGGGATGTACACGGACACTCGGGTCAGGGGGGCCGGAGCGTCCGGGCGCAGGACTGGCAAACCGGCGAGCGCCGCGAAAAATAATGTCGTGCCGACGAACGTCATCGTCAGCCGGTTCCAACGGGGCGTTGCGACTCCACCCACTGCCGCCGCTGTGACCCCCCCATACCGGAAGTGTTCGTCCCCGAGAGCTCTCACGAACTCCCTTGCCGACGTGAAACGATCCGCAGGGAGCTTTTCAAGGGCATGGCGTAGGGCCGCGTCTACGTTCACGGGTACCGAGGTCCGATGCTTCGTCGCCGACACGGGCTCACCCGCGAGGATCTTGCCGAGCACGGCCTGGGCGGTCGCCCCAGGATACGGCGGCTCCCCCACCAACATTTCGTACAGCACGGAGCCCAACGCGTAGATGTCGGTGGACGCGCCCACGAACTGATCGCCCGTCGCCTGCTCGGGGCTCATATAGAACGGAGCCCCCAAACTCAGGCCCGTCTGGGTCAAACGACCTCCACCAGCCGCCCCAACCGCCAGCGCGATCCCGAAGTCCGCAATCAGGGGTCGCCCCTCGTGCATCAGGATGTTGGCGGGTTTGATGTCGCGGTGAATGACCTTGTGGCGATGAGCGTAGTCGAGCGCCTCCGCCAAGTCCGTCGCGATCCTCACCGCTTCGTCCACAGGGAGTTGACGCTCGCGGTCCAGCCTGTCGCGCAACGACTCGCCTTCCACGAAAGGCATCGCGTAGAACAGGAAGCCGTCGGCCTCGCCCGAATCGAAGAGGGGCAGGATGTGCGGATGCTGAAGGTTGGCGGTCGTCTTGATCTCGGCCAGGAACCGTTCCGCCCCGACGACAGCGGCCAACTCAGGCTTGAGGACCTTCAGCGCGACCTTACGTTCGTGTCGCTGGTCGTCCGCCAGGTACACTGTGGCCATCCCACCTTTGGACCTACCCCGAATCGGTGGACGGTTAAGTACTTGTGTTTTCTTTCTTCTCCCAAGAGCCTTTGGAGTCAGAAGCTTCCGCTGCGCCGGAGGCGCAGGGGAGTAGAAGTTCGCCCGGCTCGTTGAAGGTTGCCGCGCCCCCGGCAGCCGGACAAGCGTCGCTCCTGTTTGGATGGTTCTCCTCGAAGTTCACCGGCGACTCGTAGCCAAGGGCTGAGTGCCGCCGCCTCGGGTTGTACCAGCCCTCGATGAACCCGAAGACCGCCATCCTCGCCTCGGCCTGGGTCTTGAACCGATACCGGTCGATGAGCTCACACTCGAGCGTCGCGAAAAATGACTCGGACATGGCATTGTCGTAGCAGTCGCCCACCGAGCCCATCGACGGCCGTACGCCCGCCTGTTTGCAGCGCCCCCCGAACGCCACAGATGTATATTGGCTTCCCTGGTCCGAGTGATGGATCACGGCCTCGGGTCGTCGTTGCCAGAGCGCCATGTTCAACGCGTCCAGCAACAGCTCCGTCCGCAGGTGTGTCGCCATCGCCCAGCCCACGACCCGACGGCTCCATACATCCATCACTACCGCCAGATACAGGAAGCCCGCCCACGTCGGGATGTACGTGATGTCAGCCACCCCGAGCTAGTCTGGGCCCGTCGCCGTGAAGTCCCGATCCACCAGGTCCGGCGCCGCTCCGCCGTTCTCACCGCGTATCGTCGTCTTCGTCCATTTCCGCCGAGTCACGCCCACGATCCCCGCCGCACGCATCGCACGAGCCACTCGATTCACGCTCGCACCGTTCTTTTCGGCCTTGAGATCGGCGTGGATCCTCGGTGCACCGTACGTCCCGTCGCTTTCCTTGTGGCTCTTCTTGATTCCCTCCAATAGCTCTGCGTTCGCCTTCGATCGGGCCGAAGGTCCTCGCCTGAGCCACGCATAGTATCCGCTGGTAGAGACGCCCAGCACTCGACACTTCGTAGTAATCGGATATTCGGCCTGATGCGCCTTCACGAACTCGAACCTCCGGACGGGATCGAGCCGGTCTCCCGTGCGAACCAGGCCGTGGCTTTTGCTAAGATCTCCCGCTCCTGCTTCACCTGCCGGAGTTCCCGCCTCAGCCGACTCAGTTCCTCATGCTCCGCCGTCGTCAGACCGTCATCTAGACGGCCCTCGTCTCGGTCCGCTTGATCCACCCATTTCCGGATCGTCGTCGCCGTCGGCTCAAACTCCTTTGCCAACTTCTCTGGACTCCGACCCGCCCGCACCAACTCCACCACCTGGTTCCGAAACTCCACTGGATACGCCGGCCTCGTTCGTCCCATCGTCACACCTCCTTTTCCTCAGTCTGGAAGTGTCCACCGGCTCGGGGCAAGATCACCTTCACCGATCTCGGACTCGATGCGGTAACGGCCTTCCAAAGCAGCGTTCAGGCGGGCGACGGGGTCCGTCATGGCGGGCAAGATGCGTCTAAGATCTCTCGTGCGGCAAGGACGGAGACGCTCCGCTGCGAAGCCGTTGAAAGAAGTGTAGTCGAACTGAGGGTCGGAATACCCTCAGTTGCCCCAGCCCCAGCCCCCAAAGCGCGAGGGTGTCACGCCCTCACGGAGACGATCTGCGGCGAAGCCGTGGAGCGAAGCGTCGTCGGAGTGAGGGCGTGACACCCTCCCGCCGCCCTCCGGTCACAAGAGGTTATTCGTACCGCAACGCATCGATCGGATCCAACCTAGCCGCCCGCTGCGCCGGCCAAATTCCAAAGAACAAGCCTATCGCCGCCGAAAAAGCCACCGCCGCTATCACCACCTGCGGCGCGACCTGCGTGTCCCAGCCCTGCGTGCGAGTAAGAATCTCCGCACCCCCGAACCCCGCGCCCACACCCAGAACGCCTCCCATCAGGCAAAGGACCAACGCCTCGATCAGAAACTGGAACAGGATCGCCTTACGCGTCGCCCCGAGTGCCTTACGAACGCCGATCTCACGGGTCCGTTCGGTCACACTCACGAGCATGATGTTCATGATACCGATCCCCCCCACGAGCAGGCTGATGCCCGCGATGCCCGCGAGCAACATGGAGAAGGTCTGAGCCGTGGCGTTGAAGGTCTCGACCAGGTCGCTGGAATTCCGAATTTGGAAGTCCACGTCTTCGCCAGGCCGGATTCGATGCTCACGCCGGAGAATGCGATCGATCTCCCCATACGCCTGGTCCATCGCGTCCGTCGTGGGCACTTGAGCGAAAATCGACGAAAGTCGGGAACGGCCTCCGAACACCCTGTACTGTGCCGTGCTGGTGGGGACGAATACATCCTGATCGGGCCGATTGAATCCGGCGTCGCCTTTCTCCTCCAAGACACCGACGACCTCGAACGGCTGACCGCGGATCTGGATGGTCTTGCCGACCAGAAGGGCCGCTGGCGTTTCGAGCGCTTCGGGCACGGAGTAGCCGAGCACCGCCACGCGGCGGCGACCCTGCACATGACCCTGGTCGAAGATCTGCCCGTGCTCGATGTTCAGGTTGTACATCCCGAAGTACTCGGGCCAAACCCCCCGCACTTGGTTGTTCGAGTTCCAGCGGAGGTACGCGAGTTGCACCCTGGAGCTGATTTCGGGCGAGACCGTCAACAGACCTCCAGACTCCCCTCGGAGCGCCTCGGCGTCCTCTACCTTCAGGTCCTCGGTATCCGCCGTCGAGACACCACCGAACCGGCGTCCCTGCGCTCGTATGGTCAGGACGTTCGTGCCCATACGTGAGATTTGTTCCTCCACGTTGCGCTGCGCGCCCTCGCCGAGCGCGACCATGGCGATCACCGCGGAGACGCCGATGATGATCCCGAGGGTGGTCAGGAACGATCGGAGCAAGTTGGCGCGAATGGCGCCCAAGGCGACCCAAATAATCTCACGAATCAGCATGACTGCCTACCGGAATCTCCCGCCCCCGCCCCCGCGGCCGCCGCCGAAGGGGTTGGAGTTGTTGGAACGAATCCGGTTCAGGAACTCTTCCTGCTGGGCCCGCAATTGGGCGGCTCCGACGATCGTAATCAACGCACCTTCCTCCAGCCCGCTCACGACCTCGGTGACGTCCCAGTCGTTGAGCCCGATCATCACCCCCCGGGGCTCGATGGTCCCATCTTCAGCCATCAAGAAGACGACGGCACGACGAGTCTGTCTCTGTCGATCAGCCGCATCCCCCGCCCTTCGCTCCGACCGGGCTCCGCTCCCGAGACCTCCCGACCCCCCGAAGCCACCACCACCCGCAATGCCCCCACCCCCACCGTCACCGTTTCCGCCACCACCGCCGGTCCGACCTCCGAAGAGCGCACGTGCGGAGTCTCGTGAGATCTCCCCGCTCGCGATCAGCGCCCGGACAGAATCGAACGCCGAGGCACCAGCACCACCTGGCACAGTACCCCTCTCAGCGCCCGCGGGCCGGCCGTTCCGTTGCCCACCACCTGGGCCGCCTCCGTCCCCGCCCCCACGTCGGCCACCACCCCCAAGCCCGGCAAATAGGCTCCGCGTGTCGATGGCTTCGGGGTCGAGCCCGAGCACCATCGCCGCCGGCTGAACGTCTTGAGGCATTACCACCGCGTTGTTCGGAATGAGGAGCACCGCGACCGCCTGGGCCAGTTCGACGACGACCTCGGCGTTCATCCCCGGCCGAAGTAGCCCTGATTGGTTGTCGAGCTGCACGATCACGGGAAACATCGTGACGTTCTGCTGCACGATCGCCTGAGGTTCGATCTTCTCCACGATCCCGACGAAAGTCTGATCCGGGTAGGCTTCTACGGTCACGTTTGCCGTCATTCCCGCACGGATCTCGCCCATGTCGGTCTCGTCGACGAGCGTCCGAACCTGCATGGACTCCAAGTCGGCCATGATCACCAACGTGGTTCCGCCCGACACGTTCTGAGACGCCGACTGAATGACTTGACCCTCTTCGACGTTCTTCTCGAGTATCGTACCGGCCAGCGGTGCCCGGATCGTCACGTCTTCGAGTCGGAGCTGGCTCAATTCGAAGTTGGTCTCGGCTCTGACCAGGGTCGCCCGGGAGTTGGCGAAGTCCAGGGCCCGTGTCTCGTGCTCCTGGATGGAGATGACCCCCGAGCGTAGTAGCTCTTCCGAACGGGTCAACTGAGCTTGAGAGATTTCGAGCCGCGCTTGGGCGACCTCGAGGTCCGCCTTGGCCTGGTTGAAGTCGTTCTGAACATCGCGAGGATCGACCTCAGCGAGGAGCGCACCGGGCTCCACCTCGTCGCCGACGTCGACGTGCAGCCGCAGGATCTCGCCCGACGCTTTTGACGTGACCTCAACCGCCCGGATAGGCTCCACGGTGCCCGTGGCTTCCGCGACGATCATCAGATCTCCGCGCGTGACGGTCGAAGTCTGGAGCGAGGGGGCCTCCTCAGCCTCCCCGCTGCCGCATGCTAGCACAAAGGGTAGCAACCAGAGTGCACCCCGAGATCTCGACCAGGTCATACCGGTACCTCAATCTTCTCGGTCAAAACATCTCTCGCGACCAGACCGTCGTGCAGGTGGACTTGGCGTTGGGCATTCCGGGCGATGTCGGCTTCGTGCGTGACCAAAACGATGGTCTGACCCCTGCTGTTCAACTCGATGATAATGTTCATGATTTCTTCTCCAGTCACCGAGTCGAGGTTACCCGTGGGCTCGTCGGCGAGGAGAAGCGCCGGACTGTTCACCAGAGCCCTGGCAACCGCCACGCGCTGCCTTTGCCCTCCCGACAGCTCCGGCGGCCGGTGGTCCATCCGGTCGGCAAGTCCGACCAACTCGAGTTTTTCTTCGGCGCGCTGTTTCCGTTCTTTGGCACCCACACCGGCGTAGATGAGCGGTAGCTCCACATTGTGGAGCGCGGTCGCGCGAGGAAGCAGGTTGAAGGTCTGGAACACGAAGCCGATCTCCCGGTTTCGAACCCGCGCAAGCTCGTCTTCGCTCAACTCACTGACCGCCACGCCGTTGAGCCAATACTCTCCGTCGGACGGCGTATCCAAGCACCCGATCAGGTTCATGAAGGTGGATTTTCCACTACCCGACGGGCCCATGATCGCGACGAACTCTCCCGCGCGAATTTCCAGGTCGACGCCCCGGAGCGCCCGTACCGTCTCAGCACCCAGGATGTAATCCTTACGAAGCCCCTTTGTCCGTATGATCATTTCACCCACGGATCCCTCCCGATGATTACGTCGCGATGATTACGTCCCAAGTTCGCGTCCTCGAGTCGGAGTCCTCGATCCCACGAGACCCTTCCCGTTCATTTTTTCGAGTCGTCACGACGGCGTTCTGCGCGCTCGGCGTCGCGCTCGGCGAGCAACACTTCATACTGCGCCCGTTGATCGTCGGTGAGCACCTCCTTGATCTCAGCCCTGAGGTCTGCAAACACCGCCCTGTGGCGAGGACGGAACTCCGCCTCCAGGTCGGACATTCGTTGCCTGTGGAATACTACGAGCGAGTCGACCGCGGCCTTCTGGGGAATGCTGAGGCCGACGCTATCGACGACAAGGTGGCGGCGCGGCCTATCACTCTCGCGACGGTCGTCCTCGCCGACCGCCTCGACCGTGCTCGCAGTCGCCGTCTGATCCCAGGCGAACCCAACGACGATCCCGCTTCCGAACAGCAGGACCAATGCGGTTCCGGCGACGATCCTCGCCTTAAGGGCACTGGGGGCCGTCGCTTGCCTGTCGAGATCCCGTTCCGGGGTCATCAGAAAGTCACCTCCACCAGCAGGAAGGGATCATCCCCCGGCCGTTCCATCAAATCCGTCAACGTTCGATCTTCGAGTCCCGTTGTGAGGGCTTCTTCCACCCCAACGGCTGTAGCTGGGCGGTCGCGTACCAGAAGGAAACCGGCGACCGCCGCCGCGATGGCCGCAGTACGAATCACCGTCCGCGCCCACGACTGAATGAAGTCCGCGACTCCCACCTCGGCCGCAAGGCTCCGCCTAGATAATTCGTCGGAAGCTCCGGCCATCACGCGGGACCGGAAGCGGACCCAGTATCCCGGATCGTCGTATCCAGGATCGACGACGGTCAGGTCGTCTCCTCGCCCCGAGGGCGTAGAACCCCCGCGTAGACCGAAGCGCCTCTGCCGCGCGTCGCTCATGCTGTTCTCCCTGTGTCCGTTGGTTCTCGTTGGTAACTCCCCGTAGGCGCGCTCACGACATCCCGCACCAGCCCCACGCGCCGAGCAAGCCCGCCTCGCACGTGTCCGGCGGGCCCGTCGACCCGCACAAGGTCTGAGTCGCGACGGAGGGATTTTCGGGCGAAGTGGAGATGCGACCGCACTGTTCCCGACGGAATCCCCAAGTGCTTTGCGATCTCGCGATGCCTCCAACCCTCTAGATCGTGAAGGAGCACGATCTCTCTTTGCACCTCCGGAAGTCGGCAGAGTGCACTCCGCAGCCTTTCCTTGAGTTCTTCATGCTCCGTGGCCTCTTCGGGCGTCCGCCCCCGGGCTGCGGTGGTCTCGGGTACGACGTCCGTGTCTCGTAGAACCTCACGACGCACCAAGTTACGAGCTCGGTTGCGCACTATGGTCATGAGCCAACCGGCGAATCGGTCGGGGGTCCTGCAGTCCTCGAGTCTTTCGAGCGCGCCCATGAACGCCTCCTGAGCCGCATCCTCGGCATGTTCGTGGCGACCAGTAACGGAAAGACCGACGGCGTAAGCCGCCCGCATGTACCGACCGACGAGAACCCCAAAAGCTTCACTATCCCCTGCCTGGGCACCCCGGACCAGGGATTCGTCGGATTCGCTCTGGCTTTCATGCATAAGACACGCCTACGGCACGCTGTGTTGAGCGCGATCCTCTGATGCGTTGAGTTCGTTGGTCCTCACGGGGAACACGTGCTACCCCAATGACGCTTCATGTACTCGGTTCGTTAGTCGTGGCGGGCGATTTAGCCTCCGAGACCAGTCCAGACAGTTCGAGCTCGGACATTGCTTCGAAGGATCTCGCCGGAACCAGAACCTCGCCGCAGGCCACGAGCGGGTCGTCGGCCGCGTAGAAAAGCAGGTGCAATAGGAGCGCCCCGGAGTCCCGGACCGAACCCGTGGATGTCATACCGCAAAGACGCACGATCCATTCGCACCCGTCGTGCTCGAAACTTCTTCCTGGGAGATCCTCGACCGCGGTAGGCTCCAGCGGTGGCCGCGGAGGCTCGTCATCTTTCGACGTCGGACTCTTTTCCTGGGGGGGAAATCGTTGAAGGCCCTCACTCTTATGGGACGCGCCCTTCCCGCGTGGGCCGTCCGGGCGCTCACGCTGGCCACGAAGCCCCGGGGCCGGCGACGAGGACACTCCATGCGATACATCGGACTCGCTGGTCGGACGGCGTCTAGGCTCTCCTACCGCCTCTCGGATCGGAATCGGCTTGAGCTTCTCTGCATTTCCTTTCTCGCGATCATTCTGGTCCATGCGGTCGTCCTCGGTCGATACGCTCGCCCCGGGACCGCGCGCGGTCCTGGGTGCACCCGCCAGGCGACGCTCCATAATGGTCATCGGGCGGAGGCCGAAGAAAAATGGCGAGACTGGTTCAGTCTCGCTATGGTGACCAACTATGCCCGTAGACGAGTGAGGATTTTCTTTATTGGCCCGCGACCTCACCCGGTTTAGCTTTTTATAGAGACTCACTGCGGAAAGATCACCAGCCACACAGACGACGCGATACCGCATGGCCGAGGGCACTGTTAATAGCACTGGAGCAAAGCGCGAGTGCGGCCAATTGCTTCATTTGCACACGCGCGTACTGGGCCAGCTACGAGAGATTCGTGACCACCTGATCGCACCGGGTACGACTGAAATTCTTACGGCGATACGGCGCCGCACCGGAGCCGACGCCGATGGTGCATTGGCCGAGATCACCACGGCGGTCGAGCAGGCCATTCGCGCCTTGAAGCTGAGTGAGGGGAGAATCCGTGAGGAGGTCATGGAGGACCAGGAGCACGCTGAGATCGATGGTATCGATAATCTTCCGGCCACCCTGTCTCGCTTCCTCGCGGAGCGAATGGAGATCCCCGGCTTCCAGTATGAGGTGATTCACGACGAGAACCGGGGTTGGGTAATCATTCGGAAAGAGTACACCCACCTGGGATCGGTCCGTGGCTCGGGGCAGTTCTACGAGCGTCCGTACGCTTGGATCGACGAGTAACGCGCTAAATCGGTATTGATCGGACCGTGAGCGGTGCAGCTATTCGTAATTTTCTTCATCGGATGATCTCTGCCCCGCCTGTAACGTCGATAACGCTTCCCCTCCGTAGAACATCTTGATGTACCGTGCTTGCGTCGCCGTGACCCTCCGCACCGTCCACACCAACCGCACGTAGTTGGGCTCTCGCGGCTCGGATAGGAGCCTCAACCCTGCCTCGGCCGGCAGCCGATCTCCCTTCCGGTTGTTACAAGGAGAGCATGAAGAAACCAGATTGTCCCAAGTGTTGCCTCCGCCGCGGGACACCGGGAGGATGTGGTCTCGGGTCAGGAACTGTCGACCCTTGAGTTGACCGCGATGACGGCCGCAGTACTGGCACGTGTACTCGTCCCTGGCGAAGAGAAACGTGTTCGTGACCTGACGACGAAAACGGCGGGGCACTTGAACAAAACGCACGAGCCGAATCACCGTCGGAAATGGCAGCCGCGTCCGCGGAGAGCGGAAGGCGCGTGCCTCGTCCACTTCGAGGATCTCGGCCTTTCGGTCGAGAACGAGGCGAATCGCACGACGAGCCGGAATCATCGTCAACGGTTCGAACGACGCATTCAAGGCCAGGCAGCCCATGAATCGAACACCCTCCTTTCCAACGATCTTTCTCTCGGACGCCCCATCGGAGTCCCGATGCCTCTTTTGTACGGTTCAAACCTATAGAGGCTCCACCAGACTCCGCTACAGGAGGGCGTTCGGGTCGCGGTCGATCGCGATACGAACGTCTGCGCCGCGTGGCCGAAAATCGGACTGAAGGCGCTTCGCCACGGCTCCAATGTCCCTCACTGAGGCGCTCCGCAGAAGAAAGTGCCAGCGCCACCGAGCGTGGAGCCGCTCGATCGGTGAGGGGGCCGGTCCGATCACCTCGACCGAAGCTCGGCAGACCCCCTGCGTTCGGATCCACCGCGCCGCAGCTTCGGCGTTGCCCGCGGCGTCTTCCGGGTTGGGGCTGCTCACGACAACGTTCACGAGCCGAACAAACGGAGGATATCGGGGGTCCTGGCGCTCCTTCAATTCTCGGCCTGCGAACGCAACATAATCGTGCGCGAGCGCCGCCTGGATGGCGTAGTGCTCCGGGAGCGCCGTCTGGATCAGCACGTCGCCCCCCAGGGTCCCCCTTCCCGCCCGCCCGGCGACTTGGCTCAGGAGCTGGAACGTGCGCTCGGTGGCGCGAAAGTCGGGCAAGTGCATGCCCACGTCCGCGTTCACCACACCCACCAATGTCACGCGCGGGAAATCGAGCCCCTTCGCGATCATTTGTGTGCCAAGCAGAATGTCCACTTCTCCGCGCTCGACTCGGCCGAGGATCTCGTGGTGCGACCACTTCCCCGACGTGGTGTCCACGTCCATTCGCGCCAGTCGCGCTTCAGGAAACGTCTCCGCCACCACCCGCTCGACCTGCTCCGTGCCGAGCCCGCGGAACGAAAGATCCGTGGATCCGCATCGTGGGCAGCGCTTCGGCTCCGGCTGTTCGTGTCGGCAGTGGTGGCAGACGACCCGTCTCCGAGCGCGGTGATAGGTCAGCGAAATCGAGCAGTCCGGGCAAATTTCGACGTCGCCGCACTCCCGGCACTGCACGAATGAGGAATATCCCCTCCGATTCAGAAGAAGAATCGTCTGTTCGCCTCGATTAAGACGCTCGCGCATCGAGTCGACGAGCGGAGTGGTGAGCACCACGCCGGCCTCGCTTTGAGGCGCGCCCTTCTCCTGACCCGCCTTGCGGGCTTCGCGCAAGTCGATCACTCGAACTGGCGGCAAGGAGCCTCCGCCGACCCGGTCGGGGAGTGATACGAGCCGGAATTTGGCCCGCTCCATATTGTACCAGCTTTCGAGCGACGGCGTGGCGCTCCCCAGCACGCACAACGCACTTTCCTGAGCACACCGGAGCACCGCCATGTCCCGGGCCTGGTAGCGGGGCGCTTCACTTTGTTTATAGCTCCCGTCATGCTCCTCATCCACGACGATCACACCGAGATCGGAGACCGGCGCGAAAAGCGCGGAGCGCGCCCCCACAGCGATTCGGCGACGCCCGGACCGAAGCTGTTTCCAAGCGTCGAAACGTTCCCCATCCGACAGCGCAGAGTGTAGGACGGCGACCTGATCACCGAAGCGGGCCCGGAAACGCGCCACCGTCTGCGGAGTCAGCGAAATCTCGGGGACGAGTACGATCGCGCCCCTTCCCCGAGCGAGCACGTGGTTGAGAACCTCGATGTAGACCAACGTCTTACCCGAGCCGGTCACGCCGTGGAGGAGAAAGGGCTCGGAAGGGCCCGCGTCGAACGCTGAGGTCATCGTACGGATGACTTCGCGTTGGTCCCGGGTCGGCTCGAGGATCTGCTCAGTACCGAGCGGAACGTCGGCGTACGGATCGCGCTCGACTTCACGAGCCTCCACCACCACCAATGCCTTTCGCTCGAGTTCTTTGATCACGCCACGACTGATGCCCGCCTGGCCCGTCAGGTGCGCCAACTCGACCGTGCCTCCGGCAGCGGCGATCATCTGGTACGCATCCGCTTGTCGCCGCGCAGGACCCATCAACGCGTTCAACTCCTCGATATCGTCGATCCATCGGGCTACGCGTACGATCCGCTGGGTTTTTACCGGCGGCGGACGCGGCGGATGCGTTTCGACGGTCACGACGCCGGCGCCTTGAAGGCTGCGAATCTCAGGCCAGATGGATCCCATCCGAAGGCCCCGTTTGAGCGCGCGGACCGACTGGCCCGTTCCCGACGCCAGCGCCTCGATCAGACGCAACTCCCTGGGCGAGGGCTTGTCCGGCGACCCACCTTGGAGCGTGACGACGTCGCGAGAGGTATCACTCAGCACGGACGGAAGCATCGTCCTCAACGCGATCCCCAACGAACTGACGTAATAACCGGCCATCCAGCGAGCGAGACGAAGCTGCGCTTCCGTGACCGAGGGCACGGTATCTAGAACGGTGAGGACCGTCCGGATCCGTTCGACCCCCCCTTCCCCTCCATGGCCCACGACGACTCCGATGCTTTCTTGTCGCTGGAAGGGGACGAGAACCCGGGTCCCGACCTGGGGTGGCTTGCCGTCTACCGCATACGTAAAAGTCTGGTCCAGCGGAAGCGGCAGAGCGACGCGAATGTAAGAGCGTGGGCCAGTCATTTACCCAGGAGGAGCAGGACTTCGTCCTGGCGCTCCTTCGGCGTGACCTCCGGGCCCCCCGCCCCCCAGTGCACGTTGATTTCACTCCGGACCCCGACCTCACCTGCAATGTAGATACCCGGCTCGACTGAAAACCCCACGCCAGTGACGAGCAGACGATCATCGCGGGTCTCGAGGTTGTCCAAGTTCGGTCCACTGCCATGGAGTTCTAGGTCCATCGAGTGACCCGTCCGGTGCACGAAGAACTCGCCGAAATCCCGGTCGGCGATGTACTCGCGGCATACGTCATCGACCTCGAATCCACGGACCGGTCTCCCTTGTTCATGACAGGACCTCAGAAAATCGATCCCGGCTTCCCGGGCTCCGCGGACCGTCTCCCAGATCGTTTGAAGCCGGTCCGGAACCGCGTCGGAGAGGATTCCCATCCAAGTCTGGTCGGCGAACACGCCTCCGTTCGCGGGTTTGCCCCACAGGTCGATCAGGAGGACTTCCCCCTCGGCGATCGCGCTCCCACCCTCACGGGGATCGTAGTGGGGATCGGCAGCGTTACGTCCGATGGCAACATGCGCGTCGGCGTCGACGAGTATGCCGCGTTTGACCAGTTCGTCACGGATCCAACCGCCCAGCTGGCCCTCGAGCAGCGGTTTACCGAGCCGGGCGTGTTCAGCGCTTCGCGTGAACGCGTCCATGGCCACGGCCCGGACGATTTCGGCCGAGCTTCGGTGTGACACGAGCTGTTCGTCGGACCATACTGAGTAGAACGTCGAAACCAGGTCCCCCGAACTGACCGGCTGCACGCCCAGATCGAGGAGCAACTCGAGAATTCCGGACGGCACTCGGTCCAATGTCGGAACACTGGAGCGGGAGGAGACCTCCATCGCCAATCGCCTCCGACCGGCCAGCAACTCCGACAGTCGGCTCTCCATCTCGCGCCACCCGGCGTAGTCGATGATTCGCCACGGCCAATGTCGCCATGAGGAGTGCTCGATCGCGTGGATCAGCGTAACAGGGTCCCCCTCGGCCGGGATCAGCGTAAAGGACCGGCGGGACGTCCAGCCCAGACCGAGCATGGAGGTCGCGATCGGATTCAGGCCTCGAAAGTCGAAAAACAGCCAACCCTCTATTCCGGCTTCACGAAGCGCGGCCTGCACCGCAGCGACTTGCTCCGAATCACTCATGGCCGCGACCGTCATCGCCGCTCCTCCGCTCCCTCGGCGAACAGAGGGAGGTCGGTCACCGGGTGCTCCAACGGGCCAGTGTCCGCTACCACCATTTCGACCGCCGCCGGAGCATCGGCGGCCCTCTCCACCATGATCTCGCTCCCCGCGCCCTTCAGGCCCGTGATGAGGTGGAGTCCAAGGCTACGCTCCCGTGCCAACAGGTTGTGCACCTCCCTTTGTCTCACCCAGGCGGTCCAGACGCCTGCCCACCCCCAGCGGCGCTTCGCACGGTAGAAGATTCGCAGCTTCTCCGAAAACGTGAACATCTCGGAGAAATCAGGGAACGGTCTACTGATCTGCGGCCGGAACGAGGTTCCCTCGTCGGACCAATCTTCCGTGTGTAAGCCCTCCACGCCTGCCTTCCTCAAAAGGTTCTTCCACTCCGAGATGGTGATGAGGGAAAGTCCAAGGTGCTCAGAAAGAACGTGACCCCGCGCCGACTCCACGGGCGACCTCCACACCGGCTGGACAAGGACCACACTCGCACCGGGCTTCGCGACCCTCACGAGCTCGCTGACCGCACGCTTCGGTGGAACGTGCGCCGTAAGCCCGAGTTCGCCGATCACGACATCGAATGCGTCATCCCGGAAAGGCAGCCCGTCCATCGCCCCCGGTCGAACGTGCACACGGTCGAGCAGACCGATCGACCGGAGCCGGTCCTCGGCGCGGTCGAGAATGGCGGGATCGTCCTCGACGCCCGAGCCGTGAACCGAGTAATTCTGCACGAAGTACTCCAACGTACCTGCCAATCCGGACGGAACGACGAGCACTTCATCTCCTTCTTTTGTTGCTGTGAGCAGGGCGATTTGGCGGCAAAGATCGACGCCGCCGGGCGGGAAAAGCGGTCGCCGGCCGAGCTGTACCAAATCAAGCATGGAGGGAATTTTCACGTCGGCGCGGGCGCCACCATGGGTTCGGCGGACATGTGGAAAGTTAGAAAACCGGCTCCTCCGCCGAATCCATGTCTTTCATCGCCTCTCGCAGACGATCCTCGTCCTCCGAGGACAAATCGATGTTGGATGTCTCCGGAGCCGGGTTACTCTCACGCATGTACCGCAAGGCGGCCACAACGACGACGAGCCCCAGGAGGATGGCGATGGGCGGAACGAGCCAAGCCAACAGTCCGGTGCCCGACGCGCGGGGGTAGGCGAGGTACTCTTCACCGTGCCGAGCGACCATCCATTCCACGAGCTCGTCCGTGCTCAAGCCCTCACGCGCCAGCTCTTGAATACTATCTCGGAGTAACGCACCCGTATATGAAGTACAAACCTCGAGCATGAGCCCCGGGCAGTACGGCGACTTCAGCCGGGCGATCGCCTCGTCGGCAGCCGGATGCCCTTCGACTGGCCCACTGAGCTCGTCACCTGGAATTTGGGCTCCGAGCGTTTGCACGTGGGTCGCGAGGATCGCGACCACGAGGAACCCTACCCCCTGCACCATTTTGAGACTTCTCATGACTGTCGCCCCACCCGCCTCAGGATACCTGCCTCTGATAAACTCAACCCCGGACGCCGGAATATGAGCCAACGATCACTCTAGGTCGATCCCCGCCAGCGCTCGGAGGACCGCCGCGGCGCCCAGCCCAGTGCGAGCAGGATCATAGCCGCCCTCCAAGGCGGCCACGACGCCCACCCCATCTCCCGCGCCGGCCATTACCTCACGCGTGAGCGCGTGGAGATCTTCGGGCTCCAGAAGCATTCCGCCCAAGGGGTCTCCCGCCATGACGTCGAAACCGGCTGAAATCAGGACGAAGTCGGGCCGGCTCGTATCGAGCGCCTGTCTCAGCGCACCGGAAAAGTGTTCATGGTACGCAATCGCCGATGTACCGGCCGGGAGCGGAACGTTGAGCGTCCAGTCCGCTCCTTCATCGATCCCAGTCTCGTCCACCGCGCCGCTGCCCGGATAGTGAGGCCACTGATGCAGCGACAGGTAGAAAACGGTTCCGTCGGCAAAAAAAATGTCCTGCGTGCCGTTTCCGTGATGGACGTCCCAATCCACGATCAGCACACGCTCGGCTCGGCCGGTCGCTTGGAGCCAACGCGCCGCCACCGCGACGTGGTTGATCAGGCAAAAGCCCATCGCCCGGTCCGATGTGGCGTGATGTCCAGGAGGGCGAGTCGCCACGAATCCGGCGGCTAGCGTCCCGTCTGCAACCCGCCCCGTCGCGGTAAGAAGCGCTCCGGTGGATCCTGTGGCAGCCCCCCATGAGGCGGCGGACACGATCGTATCTGCGTCGAGCTGAACCGTGGAGGCTTCTTGGTCGGCTTTCGCCACAGCCGCGCGAAGCATGGCCAGGTGCTCAGGGGTATGCACGCGGAGGAGGTCCTCGTCCGTCACCGGCCCGGGTTCGACTTGCACGACGGCTTCGTGAAGGGCCAGTAGATCCCGGCCTACGGCCGAGGCCAGGGCGCGAAGCCGGCCCTGGTGCTCCGGGTGCCCCCAACCGGTGTCGTGTAGTGGTGCTTCTGGATGAAGGAGAAACCCCGCCGGCGGGGGGGGGGAATCAGTCACCCGCTCCGACCAGCGCAAGCGCTTTCGCGGCGGCGATGCGCTCTTGGAGAGTCCGCACCTCATAGGTTCCCGAGCGAAGGGCTATGAGCGCATCACACGCTGCACTCGTCGCTGACATCGTCGTGAAGTATGGGACGTTATGCATGATGGTCGCACGACGCATCGCGTAATCGTCGTATTGTGATTTTTTGCCCATGGGTGTGTTGATGAGCATGGCGATCTCCCCGGACACGATCTGGTCGGCGAGGTCTGGTCGTCCCTCCCCGACCTTGAAGACCCTGGTCACGGGGATGCCGAGTCGTCTCAGATAATCGTACGTGCCCTTCGTCGCACGAATCTCGAACCCGAGATCGCGCAGCCTTCTCACGATCGGCGTGATGGTGGGTTTGTCCCGGTCGTTGACGGTCACCGCGAGCACACCGCCCTTCACCGGGAGCAGGTTGTAGGACGAGGCCTGGGCTTTGGCAATGGCCATCCCGAACGAGTCGTCGAACCCCATCACTTCTCCCGTAGAACGCATCTCGGGTCCCAGGAGGATGTCCACTTCGAAACGGGCGAAGGGGAATACCGCCTCTTTGACCGCAACGCCGGCCACGGGCGGCTCTTCCGGGATGTCCATGTCGGCCAACTTCTCACCGACCATGAGGCGCGCGGCGATGCGCGCCAACGGGATACCCGTCGCCTTGCTCACGAAAGGCACGGTGCGAGACGCACGTGGATTTACCTCCAGCACGTAGACCACACCATCACGGATCGCGTACTGGATGTTGAGCAGGCCAATCACGCCCAACTCGAGCGCAAAAAGGCGTGTTTTTTCACGGATCTCTGCCAACTCGAGGGCCCCGAGCGCGTAAGGAGGGAGCACGCACGCGGAATCCCCGGAGTGCACCCCGGCGTCTTCGATGTGTTGCATGATGCCCCCGATCACGACGTCCGTACCGTCACACAGGGCGTCCACGTCGGCTTCGAAAGCGTCCTCAATGAAACGGTCGATGAGAACCGGGTGGTCCGGAGAAGCCCGCACGGCGCGCTCGAAGTAGTTCTTGAGCGAGGCCTCGTCGTAGACGATCTCCATTGCGCGGCCCCCGAGCACGTAACTCGGGCGTACGAGCACCGGATAACGCACCTTCTCCGCCACAGCGAGGGCCTGCTCCTCGCTGGTGGCCATTCCGTTCTTGGGCACGGTTGCGCCGACGATCCGGCACACCTCCTCGAAGCGCCCCCGATGCTCGGCTCGGTCGATGGCGTCCACGGAGGTCCCGAGAATCGGGACGCCAGCCGCTTCCAGGCGTTCGGCCAGATTCAAGGGTGTCTGGCCACCGAGCTGTACGACCACGCCCAGCGGCTTTTCACGCTCGACGATTTCCAGGACATCCTCGAAAGTGAGAGGCTCGAAGTAGAGCTTGTCGCTCACGTCGAAGTCCGTCGACACCGTCTCGGGATTCGAGTTGACCATGATCGTTTCGAACCCGACGTCCCGAAGTGCCAGCACTGCCTGCACGCAGCAGTAGTCGAATTCGATCCCCTGCCCGATGCGGTTCGGGCCACTCCCGAGGATCATGATCTTCTTGCGGTCCGACGGGTTCGACTCGTCTTCATCCTCGTACGACGAGTAGTAATACGGCGTTTCCGCAGGAAATTCTCCCGCACAGGTATCCACCACGTTGTACGTCGGGCGAATGTCCCACTGCCATCGCCGGGCTCGCACCTCGTCCTCACTCTCTGAGCGGAGATTCGCAAGCTGCACATCCGAGAAGCCGTTTCGTTTCATCGCCCGAAGTTCGGTCGGACCCACCTCTTTTAAGTCCCGATACCAGCCCTCCTGGTCCAATATCTCGAGGAGTTGGTAGAGGAACCACGGATCGATCCCGGTCGCTTCCTGGATCTCCGCCATTGGGAGCGTCCCGCCACCGTTCTGATCGCCGGCCGCGGCTCCCTCCAAAGAGGCCCGCTCCACCTGCTCCAGCGCCCTCTTGAGTTGGTACGCCCGTTCAGCGGTTGGTCTTCGGAGGGCCGCGAGCAGCGCCTCCGGATCGTCCGACTCCAGGCCATCGTCCTCCAGACGCTCTCCGACGTCCCAACCGGCCCGCCCGATTTCGAGTCCACGAATCCCCTTTTGCCAGGCGGAGGCAAAAGTCCTACCAATCGCCATGGTCTCGCCCACCGCCTTCATCTGGACGCCGAGCACGGGATTCACCTCGGGGAACTTCTCGAAAGCGAAGCGCGGGAACTTCACCACCACGTAGTCGAGCGTCGGCTCGAAGGAAGCCGGTGTGGTCTTGGTGATGTCGTTGGGCAACTCATCCAGGAGGTAACCCACGGCGAGCTTCGCCCCGACACGTGCGATCGGAAACCCTGTGGCCTTCGACGCGAGCGCGGAGGAGCGGGAGACCCGCGGATTCATCTCCACGACGAGCATCTCGCCGGTTTTCGGGTTCAAGGAGAATTGAATGTTGCATCCCCCCGCCTCGACCCCGATCTCACGGATGATCGCGATGGCTGCGTCCCGCATTCGCTGATATTCGACGTCCGTGAGCGTTTGCACCGGAGCCACCGTAATGGAGTCGCCCGTGTGAACCCCCATTGGATCGAAGTTCTCGATCGAACACACCACGATGACGTTGTCCGCAGCGTCGCGGACGACCTCGAGTTCGTACTCCTTCCAACCGATCACGCTCCGATCGATGAGCACTTCGGTGATGGGCGACGCGTCCAGACCGCGAGCGACGGCCGTCTTGAACTCTTCCGAGTTGTACGCGATCCCAGCCCCAGTACCCCCGAGCGTGAAGCTGGGGCGGATGATTGCCGGGAAACCCGTCTCGACGATGATGTTCATCGCATCGTCCATGTTGCGCGCGAAGCCGCCGTGAGGAAGCTCCAATCCGATGCGCGCCATGGCCGCAGCAAATTCTTCTCGGTCCTCGGCCATACGAATGGAGCGGGCGTTAGCTCCGATCAGCTCGACCCCGTGCTTCTCGAGCACGCCCTGCTGATCGAGATCCATGGCGATGTTGAGCGCGGTCTGTCCGCCCATCGTGGGCAAGAGGGCGTCCGGTTTCTCCCGCTCGATTACGCGCTCGACCCAATCCGGCGTGAGCGGTTCGATGTACGTGCGGTCCGCCAGATCAGGGTCCGTCATGATCGTAGCCGGGTTGGAATTCACCAGCACGACACGATAACCCTCTTCCTTCAGGGCACGGACCGCCTGGGTTCCGGAGTAATCGAACTCACACGCCTGTCCGATGATGATCGGGCCAGAACCCAAGATGAGGATGGAGTCGAGGTCGGAGCGTCTAGGCAACGGAAAACACGGAGGGCTGGGGGCCGCTACGACGGCTCATCCACAGTGTAAACAACAGGCGATATATCACGGCCAAAGGTACCGGAAACGGCACCTCGGGCAAGCGCCTGCCGAGCTTCAGGCTCCCTTGTCGGATTCTTTGCGGACCGCGGTGACCAAGGCAAAAAGAAAACCGCCCCAAACGAACCCAAGAATGAGCACCATCGTGATTAGGGTCGACGTCGTCATGGGCCTATTGTCCGGGGGAGAGGCTCGTGACGCAAGGAGCGGACGAGTTGGGCACGGTCACGGCGTCAGCTCGACCGTGATTCCATTGAGGTCCGGAATCGGCGCGTTGTTGTCGTCTACGGCCTCGACCAGGACGGCGGTCACCATGAGGCTCCGGACATCGTCCATGTCCACGCGAAATCGAATTCGACTCGGGTCGGCCGCAACCAACACCACCCGGTACACGTCGGTCCTAGCTTCGGCGAAGAAGACGCGTGTCCGACCGGCCTCGGAGAACCCCTGGATGCCGGGGCCGCTGACCTCGAGAACGATCGCACCCACCGGGCTGGCCCCGATTGTACGGTGCCCCTGAGTTGACCCGGCCCCCTCGGTCCCCAATCGCACGCCCCGAGCGCCATCACGACAGCCATCCCGGCGACCAGCCTCAACGCTATCATGGTCGCGAATAGCCTCATCTCCGGCCCCCCCCGAAGAGGGGAATCACGATCGGATCCGGAGGTGCGATGGCCGGCGCCGCCCGGGCCGGCGCGTTCACCGGATGGTCAGGGTTACCCAAAACCCACACGCGAAAATCGCCCAGATCGAAGGTGCCGTCCGCGTCTCCCTGTAGGTCGAGGAAGGTCTCCAAGACAGGGTTCGGGATTCCCACGTTCAGGAACGGCTCCGCCATGACTTGAAGCCCCACGTCCGGTGGACCCACCCTCAAGTCGACACCGACAGAATCCGTCAGTCCAGTGGCATCGGTTGCTTTGACGCCAACCAAAAAATCCCCCATCACCACGGGTGCACCCCTGACGGCACCCGTACTTCCTTCCACAAACACGGTGCCCTGAGGCAAGCCACTCGTCTCCCACGTCACGGGCTCGTTGGCCTCGGTCACGGTAAACCGAATATCGACGCCGGACGCCGCACCTACCTCCACTTCCGTCCCCTCATCGGAGGAGACGAGGTACGTGAGATCAAAGCGCGCGGTAGCCGTACCCGGAGCGGTGATGAAGGCGATGGTGGGGTTGGGCTGGCCCACCAACGCCCCGGTCCAGTCCCGGAACGCCAGTCCCCGATTGGGCTGCACTTCGACACTCACGTCGAACGCCTCGCGGATCCACCCGGACTCGGAATCGGGATTGAGCACCACAACACCCGGGACCACCCCCGGCGTCGGGCTCTCCAATGTGATGTCGAAGCTCACCTCGGAGTCATCAAAAGTCGCCGTAAGCGTCGAGTCGACTGTTCCGGTCATCCAGGTGCGAACACGGGGCTGACCGTCGCTCCATGCCCGAAAACCGTACCGGAGACCGGCGCCGTACAAAGCGCCGCCGCCGGCCTGTAGTCCGTGCGCCTGGAAGGGGGCCGACGCAAAGGGTACCGTGGTTCCCGCCGTGACCATCCCGTCCACCGAAAAGACGCTGCCGGTCGCGCCCAGACCCGCCGACTGGAGTGTCACAACCTGGTAGCGCGTGAGCGCCCGAAACTGCACTTGGTTGCCCACCTGTTGGATGTCCAGCACGGTGACACCGGCCGCCGTGTTCGCATCGATCCCACCGAACCCGTTCAGGCCATTGTAGGTGTATGCCGAAGGCACCGTCCCGGCGTGGAACGAAGTCGCTAGTGACGCCCCGGGAAAGGGATCCCCCGCGTCGCCACGGGCGCCGGTTTGAGCCAGCGCGTTCTCGCCGTCGGCTTGTCGCAGCCACACACCCATACGCGACGCCGAAGAATTCACCTGATTTGTGGTCCAAGAGCCGTTCACGGTCTCGGTGTCGATCTGCCAAACGAACAACCCCGGAGCGGGAAGGCTCGCATCGAACCCCACGCGCTGCCTGTTTTCCAACAGGTAGTAGTCCCCGCTTCCGTCGCCTGAATCGATCCGGACGAGGTCGCCGGACGTCTCGACCGGATTTAGAGAGAGGACGCAGTGGTCCACGCCGGCCGGCAGCGTGGTGACGTTGGCCCAACCCAGCACTTCCTTGCTCCAGGCGGTCATATGGCACGGCGCTTCCCCACCCTGCCCCGCACATCCCCAGGGGCCCGTTCCCATCAACCCCCAGCGCCCCACGCCTCCATGGTTGGCACCGACGGCGTACAGGTCCGGGAGCCCGAAGCCGTGGCCGATCTCGTGCGCGAAGACTCCGATTTCGTTGATCCCCGAGGGATCGCACGACAGAACGGGCTGGATCGTAAAGTCGTCGACACGTACGAACCCGCCGCTCGTCGAGGGCGTAGACGTCGTGAAGGCCTGGCCCGCCGTGGCGCCCAGTTGCCAGTAGTGCGACCAGACGATTCCCGTGCCGCCGCCGCCGCACTCAGCGCCCCGCGTCGGGTGCATGACCGCCAGCAGGTCCACGAAGCCGTCGTCGTCACCCGAGTTGGGCATACCATCGGGCCCGTCGTTGTCGTAAACGCCCCAGTCGACGCTACCGCCGTCCGCGTTCACGAGGAGCTCGATGATGAATTCACCGACGCCGTCGGCCGAACTCAGACCGTTGCTGATCCCCGCCACCTGGCTCCCGGTGAGGCTCACCTGAAACCAGTCATGGGTGTCCCCGACCAGCGTGACCCGACCACCGGAGAGCTCCTGATAGAACTCGGTGATCGTCGCGAATCGGCTGTTGGGGCCATCGAAAAACTCTTGCTGGACGACGGCCCGTGTAAGGCTCACGCCGGCGGCGGCTCCCACGTCGGCCGTTGGAATTCCAGGTGTGTCGGAGTAGAGCCCGAGGAGCAACGGGACCTCAAACGTTCCGGACACGCTCCCGGGTGGTCTGCCAAAGACGGCAGCCGGTCCAAGCGCCGCCGGACCAGGAGCCCCGACGTCGGGACTCAAGCCCAACCTGGCTCTCCAACCTCTGGCCGGACGGTATGCCGACGGTTCGAGCCCGAGCTGCTCGAAGTACGCATCCGGGGGCGTGGTGCCGTAGTACTCGGCGAGCAACTCTACGTCCTGCCCTCCTAGCCCCTCGGGAACGAGCACGGCCGAAAGAAGGGCGGCGGAAAAGAGCACGCCGGAGGCTCCGGCACGAATCACGCCGTGGCTTCCCAAGTCGCCGCGATTTGGCCTCAACTAGCAGTCCTTCTCAGAGAGCGGTATTTCTCACAGGGCGGTCCCTGTCAAAGGGTGGATCCCCGTACCTCCTCAATATTTACTCAAGGGCGATCCTCCGCTCGAACTCCAAGAACGTCGGCGATGTTCCGCATGCCGTCGATCACGTTTTGAATGTGCTCGCTACGCTCGATGCCTAAGAGCTCGACCCCCCGTGTGACGTCGTCCCGGTTCACCCCGGCCGCGAAGCTTTTGTCCTTCAACTTCTTGGTGACCGACTTCGGCGCCAGACCGTCGATCCCCGTTGGCCGCACGAGACAACAGGCGTACACCAACCCTGAAAGTTCGTCACAGGCGAAAAGGACTCGATCGAGGAGCGAGTCCGGCTCCACACCCGACCGCCCGGGCGCGTGTGCTGCGATGGCGTGGAGAATCGTGTCGGGGTATCCGAGGTCCTCGAGCTCCGCAAGCGCCCGGCCTGGATGTTCGTCGGGATACTTTTCCCAGTCGAGGTCATGCAGAAGCCCCGCCCGGCCCCAGACGTCCTCGTCCTCGCCGTGGATTCGGGCGTAGTGCCGCACGGACGCCTCCACCGCCAACATATGCTTCCTCAGGCCCTCGTTTTCGACCCAACTCTCGAGAAGGGCCAATGCAGAGGCTCGGTCGGGGATCTCTACGCTCATGTTCCACTCCATTCCATTTGGCGAAAATTCGGCGAAGGCGTCGCTTCAGACCCTGGAGGACGGGCAAAGATGGGACACACAACACGCCTCACACCGTGGTCTTCTGGCGATACACACTTGGCGTCCGTGGAAAATCAACAAATGGGCCAAGAGCGTCCAACGGTCGTTAGGAAACAGAGGAATGAGATCTTCCTCCACCTTCTCGGGGGTCTTTTTTGTGGTAAGACCGAGGAGCGTCGAGAGGCGCTTCACGTGAGTGTCGACCACGACCCCGAGGTTGATTCCGAACGCGTTGCCCAGGATCACATTAGCCGTCTTACGCCCCACACCCGGGAGCGCCGTCAACTCCTCCATGGTTCGCGGGACGTCTCCACCGTGACGTTCGGTGACACCCTGGGAAAAACCGATGATGTTCTTCGTCTTGTTTCGGAAAAACCCGGTGGAGTGGATGATTTCCTCCACATCCTCGGGTCGGGCGTCCGCCAGATCGGCGGGGGTCCGATACCGCTCGAAGAGGCCCGGCGTGACCATGTTCACGCGCTCGTCGGTGGTCTGGGCGGATAGGATCGTCGCTACGCCCAGTTGGTAGGCGTTCGTATGGGTCAGCGCGCAGTGGGCGTCGGGATACTCCGCCACCAATAGCTCGAAGGTCTCGGCCGCGCGGTCCACTTTCGCCACTTTCGATTCCCTAGCCATCCTCGCCTTCCGTTGCGGTGCCGTTCAGGCGTTCAGTGAGAATCGGATAAGTCGGGATCGACCGTGCCCCCGGCGGGGAGCTGATCCGCAGCCGCCGAGAGCTTCCTGACCAGCCAGCCATTGAGTAGCACGAAGACCACGAGGGCGATCGCCGACTGGATCAAGACCGTGCCGATGTTGAACGAAGAAAAGAGCGTCCAGGTGGCGCCGAGCGAGTCACCTTGGGCCTGAAATAGCCACCATCCCATGAGCGCCACCGCCTCGACGAGCACGAGCCGAATGCTCCAGTCCCACCAGGCCCCAACGTGGATGTCGGAGTGCCCCGTGTTGATGAACTTCGCTCGCCACTCGGTCACCCCGTACTTGAGCACGGCGAATGAGAAACAGAAGCCCGAGAGCATCAGGCCGACCCCCCACACCCAATCCTGATTCGCAAAAAACGGCCCAGCACCCGGAGTGTCCGTCCAATTCAGTGCGCTGGGCGCTCCGAACGCGATGCCCGCCACCCCGACGACCGCGATCGCACGGCCCCGTGTCAGGCCCAAATCGATCAAAATGCGGCTGGCCAACTCGATCATCGCCACGAGCGACGTCCACGCGGCGAACACCAGCGCCAAAAAGAACAGCGACATAAAAAACCGACCGCCCGGGATCAGCGCGAAGAGTTGCGGCACCCAGATGAAGGTCAGCCCCTCGTTGCCCGCACCGGCGATCTGATCGGCGGCGTCCGGCATCACCGAGAACACGGTACAGAGCACTATAATGCCCGCGAGCAGCGACATCGAGTTGTTTCCGAAACCGATGACGAAGGCGTTGAGCGCCGTGTCCTCCCTGCTCCTCATGTAGATCGCGTACGTGAGCACGAGACCCCAGCCCGCACCCGTGTCCCACGCGTTTTGGGTCAGCGCTTCCAGCCAGATTCTAGAATCGGCCAGGTCCGCGAGATGAGGAGTGAAGAGAAACGCGAGACCTTGGGCAGCGCCTGGCAGAGTGACCGCTCGAATCGCGAGGACGATCACCATGAGGATGAGGCTGGGAATCAGAAACTTGGCCGCCGTTTCGATACCCTTCACACCTTTCGACACAACGAAAAGGCCCATCCCCATCGCCACGACGTGCGTGAGCAACGCGGACGGCGTGCCCGCGTATCCCTCCCAGAAGGCTTCGGGTACAGCCGAGGGCACGGCGCCGGTTACGCTGGCCAGGAAGAACCGAATGGTCCACCCCATGACCACGCTGTAGTAGAACATGATCGCGGTCGCGACGAAGGCGACCCAAGCCCCCATCCAAGCGAAGCCAGGGCCTAGGGTCTTCATGAACGATCCGATGGTGCCGGAACGAGTCGCCTTCCCCATCCCGAATTCGAGGATCAGGAGCGGGACGGACCAGAGAAGCAGGAAAACCGCCCATGCGACGAGGAACGAACCCCCTCCGTTGGAGGCGGCGATTCGCGGGAAACGCCAAATATTCCCGGTACCCACGGCCATGCCGAGCATCGCCAGGAGCATGCCCCAGCGGGAACTGAATACTTCGGATCTCGACGACAATCCAGCCTCCTGACTCAGGTGAGGGACTCTCCTGCCAACTGGTCCTGGATCCATTTCGGTACGGCCTCGGCCCCGACCCGGACCTGTTGGAGCGTGTCTCGATCGCGGATCGTGACCGTGCCGTCTTCGGAAGTCTGCCCATCGACCGTGACGCACCACGGCGTGCCCGCTTCATCCTGTCTGCGGTAGCGCCGGCCGATGGAGCCGGCCGCGTCGTAAAACGACGGGATCGATCGGGCACGTAGATCGGCGTGCAACTTCTGGGCGATTTCCGGCAGTCCGTCCTTCTTCATCAGAGGGAATACGGCGGCTTTTAACGGAGCGAGGCTCGGAGCGAGCTTGAGAAGGACGCGCTCTTCTCCCTCCACCTGCTCCTCGGTGTAAGCGTCGACCAGCGCCACCAGCACGGTGCGGTCCACCCCCACGGCGGTCTCGACCACGTAAGGCAAGAAACGTTTCCCGGCCGCCGTATCGATATACTCAAGCCGCTTGCCCGAGTACTCCTGGTGCCGCGTAAGATCGAAGTCGGTCCGGTTGTGAATTCCTTCGAACTCCTTCCACCCGAAAGGATATTCGTACTCGATGTCGAACGCCTTCTTGGCGTAGTGCGCGAGTTCATCGGGTCCGTGCTCGTGGAAGCGGAGCTTCTCTTTGCGAATCCCCAGCGACAGATGCCACTCCATGCGGGCGTTCATCCAGTAGTCGAACCACTCCTCGTCGGTGCCCGGCTCCACAAAGAACTGAAGCTCCATCTGTTCGAACTCCCGCGTCCGGAAAATGAAGTTTCCGGGCGTGATTTCGTTTCGAAACGCTTTGCCGATCTGCGCGATCCCAAAAGGGACCTTCTGGCGCGCGGACGTCTGAACGTTGAGAAAGTTGACGTACGAGCCCTGGGCCGTTTCGGGCCGCAAGTAGACCACCGCCGCGTCGTCCTCGACCGGGCCCATGAACGTCTTGAACATGAGGTTGAAGAGACGCGGTTCGCCGAACGTGTCCTTCGTCCCGCAGGTCGGACATTGGCCACCTTCGACCTCCGGCAAATCCGCCCGGAATCTCCGCTGGCAATTTCCGCACTCCACGAGAGGGTCCGTGAAGCCCTCCACGTGTCCAGAGGCCTCCCAGACGCTTGGATGCATCAGGATCGATGCGTCGAGCCCCTCGACGTCGTCGCGCTGATGCACCATGGTGGCCCACCAGCGCTCCTTGACGTTACGTTTCAACTCGATACCAAGCGGGCCGTAGTCCCACACCGACCCCGTTCCTCCGTAGATTTCGGACGACTGGAAGATGAATCCCCGGCGCTTAGCCAGGGATGTGAGTTTATCCATCACGGATGTTTCAGCCATCGAGATCGATCCAGGGAGACAGTGGTCACGGTGGGTCGGAGCGTTGGAAGCTAGAGCGGCGGGCCCACTGCATCAACTGATCGAGAACCCGAGCGGCAAAAGCGGGTACAGGGCCCCCGGTGTGTTGTTCTCCGGGCTATACATCTGAGGAGTGTTTCAATGATTAAGCTGACGGACAAAGCGCTCGAGGTGGTCCACACCTACATGGGTGAGAGTGAAGGCGAATTTACCGCGCTCCGGATCGGCATCTCCGGTGGCACACCACAAGCTCCGGACTTCGAGCTGACGCTGGTCGGACCTGCCGACATTCGTGAGACCGAACAAGTGGTGGACCTCGCCGACCTCAAACTGGTGGTGGAGGAGGAGTACCGATCCCGCCTCGAAGGCGCGACCGTCGATTTTGTCCAACGCATCAACGAAAGCGGGTTCGAGGTGACGCTCGCGCCGACAGAAAAGGCCCCGGCGCCGGTCGCGGACGGGCCGCTCGCGGAACGGGTGAAGACGGTCCTGGCCTCAGAGATCAATCCGGCCATCGCCTCTCACGGAGGCGTCATCACGCTCGTGGGCGTCAAAGACACCGAGATCTATCTGGAGATGGGCGGTGGGTGCCAGGGGTGCGCTATGTCGCGTATGACACTCCGGCAGGGCGTCGAGCGCATGGTCCGCCAGGCCGTCCCAGAGGTCAGCGTCATTCACGACGTGACCGACCACTCGTCCGGTGAGAACCCCTTTTTCGAGGGGCCAACGGTTTAGGCGCTTCGAAGGAGACCAACACTTACTCTCCATCCTTGCTGTCTACAGGCGCCACCTGTACCCTGCTTGGACTGTGACACTTTTCCTGCTCGATCGCGCGCCGCTCTCCCCTTCGCCGCTCTCCAGGACTAGGTACCGCCCGTGGTGATCTACGGCGTTGCATTGCTGGCGGGGTGCATGCTCACCGGCGCGTTCATAGGCGAGCTGATCGGGGAGTTGATCGGCATCGACGCGAACGTCGGCGGTGTCGGTATCTCCATGCTGCTGCTGATTGCGATCGCCTCAAAGGCACAAGCGAGCGGTCGCCTCCGCCCCATCTCCCAGTCGGGCATCACCTTCTGGAGTGCGATCTACATACCCGTCGTGGTTGCGATGGCGGCCAGCCAGAACGTGGTGGCGGCGGTGAGGGGTGGGACCGCTGCAGTGCTGGCCGGAGTCCTGGCGGTAGTGGTCAGCTGTGCATTGGTGCCGTTGCTCAGTCGCATCGGCGGGGAACCACCCCCGCCACTCCCAGACATATCAGGCGAGCCCGGCGAATGACCGAGATTTTCGATCTTGTTGCGCGGGTGATGAGCCGGTACGGCTTGGTTACCGCCTTTGCCGTCGTCGGGATCACCGTGTGGGTGTCGTATCAGCTGTCCACGCGTCTGACCAGAGGGCACCTACACGGGTCGGCGATCGCCATCATGATAGGCTTGTTGGCGGCATATCTTGGCGGCGTTTTTACTGGAGGGGGCCGCGGCGTTGCAGATCTGGAGATATTTGCCGGTATCGGCTTGATGGGCGGCAGCATGCTTCGGGACTTCGCCATCATCGCCACGGCTTTCGGCGTTAATACGCGGGAGCTCGCACGTGCCGGAGCGAGTGGAGTGGTCTCGCTTTTCGCCGGCGTGTTCGTGTCGTTTGCGATCGGCGCGGCGGTAGCTTACAGCTTCGGCTATACCGATGCGGTGAGCATGACCACGATCGGCGGCGGCGCGGCTACGTACATCGTAGGGCCCATTACCGGCGCCGCCATCGGGGCGAGTTCTGACGTGATCGCACTCAGCATTGCCGCGGGGCTCATCAAGTCCATGCTGGTGATGGCTGGAACGCCCTTCATCGCGCCGTTCATCGGATTGAACAATCCGCGTTCGGCGATGATTTATGGTGGCCTCATGGGCACGACGAGTGGAGTGGCGGGGGGGCTGGCCGCCACCGATGAACGTCTGGTTCCCTATGGCGCGATGACGGCTACGTTCTACACCGGACTGGGCGCCCTGCTGGGGCCTTCGGTGATTTTCGTCACCATTCGGGCAATCATGGGTTGACCCTTTCCGTCCGACAAAGACACCGCTGGATCGAGGAGAAACCGAAGCATGCCTGAACTTGAACTCATTCGGCGAGCACGCAGTTTCGGGTCACGGGTTGCGCTGACCACGGGGGGTCAGGATCACTCGTACGATTCGCTGCTGTCAGTATCAGAGGGAATCGCCGCCAAATTACTCGACGGGTCGACCGATTTAGCTGAGCAGCGGGTCGCTTTTCTTATCCCGGCGGGCTTCGAGTACTCAGCGGTCCAGTGGGGCATCTGGAGAGCCGGGGGGATCGCGGTGCCGCTGAGCATGTCCGCGGCGGACCCCGAACTAGAGCACGTGATCACAGATGCTCAGGTCGATCGCATCATTGTATCCGAGGATTCAGTGGCCAGGCTCAGGCCACTTTGCGATCGGCTTTCGAAGCCCTTGCTCAGCGTCGAGGCGATCTCATCGGGGCAGTCCATGCCGTTGCCGGAGCTGGAGCTGGAGGGCCAGCGGCGAGCGATGATTCTCTACACCAGCGGCACAACCAGCAAGCCGAAAGGTGTAGTGAGCACGCACGCCAACATCCAAGCGCAGATTACGACGCTGGCAGAAGCCTGGGGTTGGCGATCGGACGATTCGATTCCGCTGTTTCTTCCGCTTCATCATATCCACGGCATCGTCAACGTGCTGGCTTGCGCGTTGTGGTCCGGGGCTAAGGTGGACTGTTTCCGCTCCTTCGACGCACAGGCGATTCTGGAGCGCGTGGCTACCAAGGAGTATTCGCTGTTCATGGGCGTGCCGACCATTTACGTCAAGCTGATCGGGATCCTCGAGGCGGCCGATGCCGGGGATCTGATGCGATACGCAGACGGATTCGCTCACATGCGATTGATGGTGTCGGGTTCTGCCGCGCTGCCAGCCAGTGTGCACGAGCAATGGACTGACTTGACCGGACAAAAGCTGCTTGAGCGCTATGGCATGACGGAAATCGGCATGGGGATCTCCAACCCTCTGAACGGGGAGCGCAGGCCAGGGGCCGTGGGCGTGCCGCTGCCTGGTGTCTCCGTCCGGCTGATCGGTGAAGCGGGCGACTTGATCGAAGGGGAAGGCCAACCCGGAGAGATCCAGGTTCGCGGCCCGGCGGTGTTCTCCGAGTACTGGAATAAACCCGACGTGACGCTGTCATCCTTCGTGGACGGATGGTTCCGAACGGGGGATATGGCTGTGTTGGAGGACGGATATTACCGCATCATGGGTCGATTGTCCGTTGATATCATCAAGTCGGGCGGGTACAAGCTCTCGGCGCTCGAAATCGAGGCCACCTTGCTGACCCATCCGGCGATCCGTGAGTGTGCGGTGGTTGGCGTGCCGGACCATACTTGGGGAGAGGTCGTGGCCGTTGCCGTCGTGGTCCACGACGGAGAAAAAGTCGAGCTCTCGGCTCTGAAGGAGTGGGCGACGGAGCGCATGTCTGCGTACAAAATTCCCAAGTCGCTGTTGCTGTTGGACAGTTTGCCGCGAAACGCCATGGGCAAGGTGACCAAACCCGTCGTCAAAGATCTTTTCGGCTGACGGCGATCATCGCCTGTCCCGTCTGTGGGACCAGGACCGAGGCTGAGATACCTGAGGTCGCGTGCCAAATCCTCTGGGATTGCCCGGCTTGCGGAAGCGCGCTAAGACCCAAGGCGGGGGATTGTTGCGTGTTCTGCTCCTACGCGGACCGGCGCTGTCCGTCCGCACCACCGACCAATCCGAACGGTACCACCACGGGAACGGCAGTCAGCGAGGATACCAAATGAAGCGCTTGAATCGTCGTGAATTCGTTCTTAAGGCCGGTATCGGGGCCACCGGCACGGGTGTCCTAGCGGGGTGCGGAGCCCCCGACACACAGAGCCCGAACGGAGACGGCGTGGTCTCGGGCCCCAGGGTCACTTGGCGCATGGCGACCAGCTTTCCAACGAGTCTGGACATTCTTCACGGGGCGGCCCTTCTGGTCTCAGACCGCGTCGCGGCCCTCACCGGTGGACGATTCACGATCCGCGTGTACCCGCCCGGCGAGTTGGTCCCGCCCCTTCAAGTCATGGATGCGGTGCAGTCCGGCACGGCCCACGCCGGTTACACGAGCGACTACTACTACATCGGCAAACATCCCGCGCTCGCATTCGGGACCTCGATTCCCTTCGGGTTGAACGCACGGCAGCAGACGGCTTGGCTGCACTATGGGGGTGGGCTGGAGCTCCTCCGGGGGATCTACGCGGACTTCGGAATGACCTCGATTCCGTGCGGAAACACCGGAGTCCAGTTCGGCGGGTGGTTCCGCCGGCCGATCGACTCGCTCGCCGACCTTCAGGGCATCCGCATGCGCATTCCAGGGCCCGCGGGAGAGATCATGGCCCGTCTCGGCGTCACGGTCCACGTGTTGGGCGGACCCGACATCTATCCGGCCTTGGAGCGTGGGGTGATCGACGCCACCGAGTGGGTGGGACCCTACGACGATGAAAAACTCGGATTTCACGAGATCGCCAAGAACTACTACGTCCCGGGATGGTGGGAGCCCGGGCCGTCGACCGTTCTACAGATCGGCCTCGAAGCGTGGAACGACTTACCGCCGTCCTACCAAGCCGCGTTGCAGAGTGCGTGCAACGACGCCACGATCATGACTCTGGGTCGCTACGATATCGAGAATCCACCCGCGCTGGAGCGTCTTACGAGCGAGCACGGGGTGACCCTCCGGAGGTTTTCGGACGAGATCATGGAAGCGGCTTGGGTCGAGACCGAGGCTTATTTGGAGGAGCAGGCTTCCGCCAATCAGGACTTCCGCCGGATCTACGACTCGTGGCGCGCGTTTCGGGCGCAGAGCTTTGCGTACTTCTCCAGCAACGAGTCGGTATACACCGACTTCGCGTTCTCTAGGACGTAAACACCGACTTCGCCTTCAGGTCCGCACCCAGGCGATCAGCCCGACGAGCACGATCAGCTGGATCACAATGAACGGGACGGCACCACGGTAGATGGTGGTCGTTGGAATGCTCGCCGGTGCGACCCCCCTCAGGTAAAAGAGTGAAAAACCGAAGGGCGGTGTGAGAAAAGACGTCTGTATATTAATCGCCAACACGATCCCCAACCACGTCAAATCGATGCCCAGAATCTGCGCCGGCACCACGATCAGCGGCACGATGATGAAGGCAATTTCGAAAAAATCGATAAAGAACCCCAATGCGAACACGATGACGTTGACGACGAGCAAGAAACCGAGGGATCCGCCCGGAAGGTCGGTGAGCATCTCGGCGATCCACAGATCACCCTCGAGGCCCCGGAATACGAGCGTGAAGGCCGTGGAGCCGATCAAGAGGAAAACGACCATCATCGTGAGGCGTGTCGTCTCTTCCATCGCGGCCTTGAGAGCGCCCATGGACAAACGTCGGTTGGCGGCGGCGAGCCCCATGGCACCGAGCGCCCCCAACGATCCGGCCTCGGTCGGCGTGGCGACGCCGGCGAAGATGCTGCCCAGCACCACCAGAATCAGAATCAAGGGTGGGAGCATCGAGCCCCCGACCCGGCGAAGAAGTTCAGCGCCCGGAATGTCGAGTGACTCCTCCGGCATCGCCGGCGCGTCCCCCGGCCGCATCGTCGCAACCGCGATCACGTAAACCACATAGGCGCCGGTCAGGATCAGCCCGGGAATCAAAGCCGCGCGAAAGAGGGCGCCTACCGATACGCCCAACTGGTCGCCGAGCACGATCAAGACGATGCTGGGCGGAATGATCTGGCCCAAGGTACCGGCAGCGGCGATGACACCAACCGTCAACTCGTCCTTGTAGCCGTTTCTCATCATGACGGGAAGCGAGATCAAGCCCATCGCCGTGACCGACGCCCCGACGACGCCGGTCGCGGCGGCTAAGAGCGCTCCTACGCCGATCACACCGATCGCCAACCCACCGCGAAAGCGCCCGAAGAGAATGCCGATGGTCTCCAACAAATCTTCCGCCAACCCGGACTTTTCGAGAAGCGTACCCATGAAGATGAAAAACGGGACGGCCAGGAGCGTGTAGTTGGCCATGATCCCAAACGTCCTGTCCGGAAGCGCTCGCCAGAGTACCGGATCGAAATGGCCCACCAACGCCCCGGCCAAGGAAAAAACCAGAGCGGCGCCCGCCAGAGAAAACGCGACCGGATACCCCGTAAAAATGATGACGAGCGCTCCGAGGAGCATCGCGGGACCCCAAATATTTCCCACTAGTCGCGCTCGCCCGAGGGCCAGAGGTCGTCCGCGTGCGGGGCTTCTCGCGAGGCTCTTCTCGACGGTCCTCCCGGGGCCGTATCGGGTGCTCCCGGGGCGACTCCGTCTCCCGGCTCCGCCAGGATCCCCACGTTCTTTATTATTTGGCTGATCGCTTGGAGCAGAAGCAGGAAGAACGAGACGAGGATGACGGTCTTGATCGGATATCGCGGAAGACCGTCAGGATCGGGCGACGTCTCCAGAATGGCCCAGCTGTTGGCCACGGGGGTCCAGGAAACCCAGAGCATCACGAACGCGAAGGGAGCGAGGAGGAGCACGGACCCGATCAGGTCGATCCACGCCCGCGCGCGACGGCCCACGCGTGCGTACAACACGTCCACGCGAACGTGGTGGTCGTGGTTCAACCCGTAGGCGGCACCCAACAAGAAAATCAAGCTGAAGAGGTACCACTGGAGCTCCAGGTACAGATTCGAGCTGAGCGACACGCCGATGTAGGTGCCAGCGTACCGGGCGATCGCGTTGAACGCCCCGACGATCACCATGATCAGAGCGACCCACTGGATGGTCACGCCGATGCGGTCGTTGAGTTTGTCGATCGCGGCGGATATGCGGCGCAATGAAATCACGCCCTACTTCCTTGTTGGCACATTTCTCGGTCGACTACTGGACACCCAACTGCTCGACGATGGCCTCTCCGAGTTTCCGTAGCGTGTCCACGCCGTGCACGTCGTGCGGCAGGAGGTGCAAATAAACCCGTTGGAGTTTCGCAAAAGTCTGGTCGATCTCGGCGCGATACTCGTCCTCCTGGCGACGCCGCTCTTTGAGGAAATCCCCATCCGCATCACGCGGCAACAAACGGTTTACGATCATCCCGGCCACAGGCACATCGAACTTGCTCAACAGATCGAGCGTTTTTTTGCTCTCCAGGATCGGTAGCCGCTCCGCGTTCAAAACGAGCAGAAACGCCGTGATCGTCTTGTCGGTCAAGAGTTCCCGGGCCCGATGGAACTTACGGCGTCGCGTGAGCAGAATGTCTTTGATTCGACCGTCGCGGCTGGTATCGGGCTCGTCCTTCGATCCACCGATCATGCCGAACTCGTCTTCCTTCGAATGTTGCTTGCCAAACATGTCGAGGAGTTCACCGAGTTTTCGCGAGCGATCCTGGTAGCCGAGCATTCCGTCGGTCCAGGCCGCCATCAACTCCGGCAACGCGAGAAGCCGGATCGTGTGCCCAGACGGAGCGGTGTCGAAAATCAACAAATCAAAGCGACTCTTCGCGTCCGCCATGAGGTCGGCCATACGTTCGAGCAAGGCCGCTTCCATCGTGCCGGGGGAGTGCCGGGCGAGCTCGAGTTGGCGGTCGATTTCCGCGTACATCTTAGGGGCGACCAGCGACTTCATGCTCATTTTGACGGTCGCGACGTGGCTTTCGGCTTCGGCCTCTGGGTCGATTTCCAGGCCCGTGAGGTTGGGGCCCAGCGGGGTCTCTTCGTTCCCGATCGGCATGTCGAAAACGTCGCCGAGAGAGTGCGCGGGATCGGTAGAAACCAACAGCGTCGTGCGGCCCGCCTTGGCCGCCATCAGCCCGAGCGCCCCTGCGGTCGTGGTCTTGCCCACGCCCCCTTTTCCACCCACGAAGATGATGCGTCGTTCGAAAAGTCGGTCCATACGGCGCTACGGCCGCGCCGCGGCGACCGTCAAAAGCATCTGGCGACCGTCAGCAGCATCTGGAGACAGTCATCAGCATCTGGTCACCGTCAGCAGCATCGGAAGCCGTCGAGAGGTGAATGCTCCATACCCATTCGAGTGTGCCATTCGTGGAACCGCTCGAGCATGATCGGCTGTAATTCGAGCGTGTAGTAGGCGACCGGATTGGGCACCCCCATCATCTCCGAGAAGATGAGCAGCATGAACAGGTCGTCCTGTTCACGCTTCGCCCGCGCGACCGTGCTGCGGAACGGGGCGTTGTACGCTTCGTTGGCCAGGTACCCCCACCACCGAAGCTTTTTTTTGATGCCAGGCCACTTCATTCTCGTTCAGCCGGTCGGTCGAGTCCCTACGAACCCGCGGCCGCCTTCTTCTCCCGCGAAAACGCGGACATCGACTCGAGGATCACAAAGATCGCAATGATGATGACCGCGACGTCGACCGCCGCCAGCAAGTACTGGCCGCTCGTAAACAGATTCCACAATTGGTAGACGGCAGCGAGAAAGGCCATCACCGTGACGAACACCATGGGCACGATCGTGAATATGTATCGCCGCTTGAGCTTGACCAACATGACGCTGATCACGAGCAGCGTGAGGCCGGCCAACAACTGGTTCGTGGTCCCAAAAAGAGGCCAGATAAGCATGCCGCCCTGACCATCCGAACCGCCCGCCCCGAAAGCCAGCGCGAGACAGGCCGCAACCGCCGCGACCGTCGCGATGTACCCATTCTGCAACACCGGAATCTTGTAGATAGTGCCCCATTCCTGGACGATGTAACGCTGGAGGCGTACCCCCGAGTCCATCGTCGTAGCGGCGAACAAAATGCCCATGACCGCCAGGAGTGTGGCCGCGAACTCCTGGGGTATCGGCGTTCCGGCCGCAACGATCACTGAGCCGCCCGTGACGAACGTGGCGAGGCCCGTGGTGCCGTAGGACGAGTACGCTGTCTCCCAGTCGCCCAGCGAAGCAAAGCCGGCTGTGACGGCGATGATGGTGACGAGGGCTAGGAGCCCCTCACCTGACGAACCCAGATACCCCACGAAACGCGCGTCCGTCTCCTTATCCAGCTGCTTGGCGGTGGTGCCCGACGACACCAGGCCATGAAAACCCGACAGTGCCCCGCACGCGATCGTCACGAAAAGAAGCGGCACCAGGGGGGGGGTCCCGTCGGGAACGTTCGTGTTGAACGCCGGCGCGACGATCGTTGGGTTTGCCAAAAAGACGGCCCCGAACAAGAGAGCCAAGCCAATGATGAGTTGAATTCCGTTGATGTAGTCTCTCGGCTGGAGTAGTAACCAGACCGGGAGCAGCGATGCGACCGCGGCGTAGGCGAACAGAACCACGATCCATTGTGCAGCCGGCGCGAGACCCATCACGGTCTGCGGCAACTCCAGCGGGAAGAGCTCGCCCACATACATCACCGAATAAAGCAGGATGACGCCCCCGATCGTGGGCCACAGAAGCGGGACCTTCATCTTATAGATCAGCACGCCGATCACCACGGCCACTGCGATCGCGCTCCAGGACGGAATCACACTGCTTGGTGTCGCCACGAAGGCGTTGGAGATCACGACGGCGAACACGGCGTTGACCATCATCAGGAGAAAGAAGATGACGATCATGAAAAGTGTTCGTGCACGGAGACCGACGACATCACCGGTGAGCGACCCGATGGACCTTCCCTGATTGCGGACGCTCGCCCAAATCGCACCGAAATCGTGCACGCCGGCGAAGAAAATCGTGCCGCCAATGACCCAGATGAACGCGGGCAACCATCCCCATATGACCGCGATGGCAGGCCCTACGATTGGCGCGGCACCCGCAACGGAAGTGAAGTGGTGTCCCCACAGTACGACCTTGTTCGTGGGCGTGAAGTCCACATCGTCCCGCAGAGCGTGAGCCGGCGTCTCAAAATTGGGATCGAGCTGATAAATCTTCTCGGCGATGAACTTCGAGTAGACGAAATAGCCAGCCGCTATGCACGCCATGCCGACCAACGCGGGGATGATTGCGCTCATTATTCAACCAGGATTCAAGGTGGACTCGACAACACCAACAAAAGCAAACGAAAAACTGGAGTTCCCGATCTCGGGGGCCGTGCACCACGAACGGTGAGCCCAGAGCATCCCCGAAATCGATCGCCCGCGAGCAACCGGGCGCCAATGTAGGGGAAAAAGTTGCTCCCGTCAGCCCTGCGTGTGAAGGAAGTCGGTAAAGCCGGCGTCGTAGTCGGAGAGACCGTTCTGTCCCGTCATCTTCATACGCTCTTCCATGACCGGCTTCATGACCGTCCAGACCGCCTGTTCATAGGCCGATGGTTTGGGTCGAATCTCGTGGAAGTCCTTCGCCAATTCGGCGCGCATCAGCGACTCGTCAACCAGCGTGTGATAACGTTCGTAGTCGCCGTCTGCCAGGACCTTCAAGTTGCGGTGCAGGCGCTCGGCGCGGGCGGACTGCACCAGGACCGGGTCGTCAGACGTGCTCAGCGCCAGGTAGGCGATGGCCTGCGCAGCGAGCTCCTTGTAGTAGCCTTTTCTGTGACAAAACTCGTGCGCGATGATGTGCGGCTCGAAGATCCCAGAGTTTTTAAAGATCGTGACGTCGCCCGAGAGGATGTCACACGCTCCCAGTGCGAACGGAAAAAGAAGCTTCGAGAGGGCGACGCTGCGAACTTCTGCGCTCGTCTCGACGCGTTGACCCGTGACGGAGGCGATGTACGTGGTCAGCTGCTCGTTCACGACCCGAGCCAACTCTGCTCGTGAGAGCTCCAAAGGCGCGTAGTCCCGGTTCATCAAGGCCACCAGATCTTTGACCTCCTCCTGCCGGTCCTCTTCGGTCATCGCCGCAAGATCTGACAAGTCCTGACCGAAAACCTCCTCGAAGTCGATGGGGCGGGCCTCTTTGCGGGCGAACCAGTCGCTCAGGGCGCTTCCGGCGTACGCGCCCAAGGACACGGCTTGAACGATGCGGCCGGGCAAGCTCGCGCGGAACAGCAAACGGGACGCCAGTGGCGCCAACAAAAAAACGTCGGCGAGGGCGAAAGGTGCGTACGTGGCTTGGTTAGGAATCTCGACGCGGTCTGTGGCCACACTTCCCTGCCCGTTTGGAGTCGGTGAACGCCGCCTTCCGATTTGCTCGAGCCTAAGGTACCACGGCCGGCCACGGGGGGTCCCGTCGAGATTTCGCGGGCAACCAGGTTGCGCTGTGCTTCACTGCTGGCCACGCGCCTGGATCTGGCGCCGAGCGCTGGTGCCGGGCGGCGCCCTGGAGGTAGAATACTTCGAAATGCCGACCATCGAACCCACCATGTTTCTACATTGTCGGGGTTGCTTCCCGGAACTCATCGCCTTGGCGTTGCTTCTTTTTCCAAGCTTAGGTTTGGCCCAACAGTCCGCCCAACAGGGGGACCGCGATGTTTGGTTTCCGGACTCAAAATTTTTCTCCCGGCCGACGGCGTCCGTGCGCGAACCGACGTTGGGCGTAGGAGTGCTGTGGAGCACCGTTTTCAGAGACCGGGCCAGCCCCGACGAACGCCCACCTTTCGACCTCCAGGGTGGAAGCGGGCTCGAGACGGACACTCAGGGCGAAGCCGCGCTCGGGGGTAACTACCGGATTTGGCAGCCCACGCAGTGGGACGATGGAGGACTGACGCTGGGAATCCAAGCCGGGGTCTTCGGGCGTTTTCGACTCGAGGTCTCCGGCAACGATCTCGTGGCTTCTGACTGGATCGTCGCGCTTCCCGCCGAGCTGGCCCGTGGAGCTTGGTCAGGCCGTCTCCGTCTTGTACACTGGAGCGCCCATGTGGGCGACGAGTTGATCGAAGCCGGCGTGGAGCGCGTCGACTTTACCACGGAGACGGTCGAGGCTCTGGTCGCGTACAACTCAGGTGACGTCAGACTCTATGGAGGGGGAGCCGTGGTGGTGCGTTCGAGCCTCGAGAACGAGCTTCAGTTGGGACCGGCTTTCTCAGACGACGCCCTGATCCGCTTTGGTGCCGACGCGCAAGCTCGTCCGTGGCGTCGCGACGACGTTACGGCCGAAGTGGGATTGGACTGGCAAATCAGCGATCGCACGGATTGGGCGAGCCAGCTGTCGGTGCGGCTCGGCCTGGTCGTGCGCGACGGGGTCCGCTCGGCGGGTTTCAACGTCGTCTACCATCAGGGGCCGTCCCCGATGGGTCAGTTTTTTCTCGCGGACGAGCGTTATTGGGGAATCGAGCTTAATCTCGTGCCGTGATCGTCGCACGCATCACAGACCTGGAGCGGTAAGATCGGGAACACACTTCTGACGACCATCGACGAGGCCGCGGGCGTTACCGCGAGTGGCAGGTAGGCATGCGCATCGTCGCCGGAAAACACGCGGGTCGACACCTGACTTCCCCCGCCAAGCGGATCCGCCCGACCGCCGAGGACGTTCGAGACCGCTGGCTGAGCCGGCTCGAGGACGACCTCAAAGGCGCACGGGTTTTGGATCTCTTTGCGGGTTCGGGCGCGCTGGGGCTCGAAGCGCTTTCCCGCGGTGCGATCTCCGCCGATTTCGTGGAGAACGGTGCCGAAGCGCTTCACTCGCTCAAGGCCAACGTCGCCGCGCTTCACGAGAAGAAGAGGTCTCGCATCTTCAAGCGGGACGCGATCGTTTTTGCGGAAGCCTTGGATGAACACAGCTACGACATCGCGTTCGTGGACGCACCGTACGGATCGAAGAAGTTGGATCGTATCGTCGGGAGTTGGGCGGTTTGTCACTTCGCCAAGATTCTCGGTGTGGAGCACGCCATCGACCACGTTCTTCCGAACGCGCGACTCCGGGGCCGTACTCGGCTCCGTGGCGAGACCGCAGTGACGATCTTCCGCTCCTCGGTCGTCGCGGGGCTAAAAGGTCCCGGTCGTCCGTGATGCATCCGACCCGCGTTCGGAAATTTTGTGCGGCCAAGAAGTAATAGCATCCGCCCCCCACCCCGTGTAAATTTAGAAATTATGGAAAAAGTGGTACGGAAGTAGGGCGTAGAACGCCCGGGAGTTCCCTCTGAGATATCATCTTTGGTGACGTGCCCCCAGATGTGGTACCACTTTCTATGTTAGGCTTTGAGGCCCCGGCGGTCCAAGAAGTTGGGGCATTCTAAGGAACCAAGGTGATGGTTTTATCGTCTCTGGAGCCGGGGGTA
>Ga0114999_10000152_pt1 | contig 98650 bp, 89 predicted proteins | sample ArcticOcean_MG_C_3_FD_89820 | JGI IMG/M metagenome (GOLD analysis project Ga0114999, IMG submission 89820) | Marine microbial communities from western Arctic Ocean - ArcticOcean_MG_CB8_126 | ecosystem: Environmental > Aquatic > Marine > Oceanic | place: Arctic Ocean: Canada Basin | collected...
CCCCCCCCCCCCCCACCCAAGCGCCGATCCATCTCGTCGAGCGAGCCTTCACGTTCTGCCGGGTCGCCTACCGCCAGGTACGACGAGAGCCCTTAGGCCAGGGCTGGAGGACCGATTATCCCGACGGAGATCGTAACCTCATGCTCCGTCTTTCCCAGCTCACCTACTAACTCCGCGGCACCCGCGTGGGCGCCCGCATCGACCTATTGAGATCATCCTCGTTTGGCGCTGCTCCGTAATTCCTCGTCGAACGCCACGATCTCGTAGTCGTCCTCGAAGCCCACTTGGTCGGGCGAGGGAAGGTACGCGCTCAGGTCCATTTCCGCGGCTGCGAGTTGCCGATCGAACTCGTCTATGTCGCGACCAGTGGTTTCCTGCGGCGTGTCTGCGCTCGAGTATACGACATCACCGAGGGTTCGGTTCTCGAGGCTGAGCGTTCGTCGTACCGTTTCACTGGCCGCAAACTCCCGCCGGATCGCTGGGAATGTGAACACAAGAGCTCCATCCGACCCCGACGTCACATCCGCATTGAACTCGGACGCCAGGTTGTGAAGCGTCCCTTCCACCTCGGAATGATCCACCGGCTGGTCCTTCATGCGGGTGCGTACGTACCTGGCCGCCGCCGCCACCGTAACAGCGCCACGTCCCGCCAGGGCCTCTCGGTATACTAGGCCCAGCACCAGCCGCCGAATGTTGCGGGCCTTGCGACTACGGTTCTCTCGCTTCACACCCATCATCCGAAGGAGAGGCACGCCGAAGAAAAGCACGCTGAAAACCACTGGGACGAGTACGAGGCCGACGAATGCCGCAGGTCCCGAGATCCCGAGTTGGGGAAAGATGAACCATGGGGCTGTGGCCCCAGCCACCAAAGTGAATCCGTTCATCCCCGTGATCACAGCATCGTGTTTCTTTTCATTCCCCGTCAGGTCGAGCGGATACTCCATTCGGAGCCAGGCGGGATTGGGCTCCTTAGCCGTCACCGGTCCGTGGGCGCTCACCATCAGTTCGGGGAAGGCGTAGACCAACTCGCCGTCAGGCGAAACGTTGGGCTCGCCTGCGTAGGCGCCCAAGAGGCGCCCCATCTCGTCCTCGGCTTGAGGACGTTCGAGGGCGTTGTGCTCCATGAGTTCAGCGGTGGTTAGTACGCCGCGCCGAGCCCGGATGAGTTGAAGGGTCGAGCGGTCCAGCTGCTTCTGAGTCGGCTTCGGGCGGTCTGGCCCGAAGACGAACGCGAAGACCTTCTTGTAGAACGGAGGGCGGTTGTCCTTCTCGAGCGTCCTCTCCCAACGGCGGCCATAGTACGGACGACCCAGTCGCCAGCGGGGAGTCCAGATGTAGTACCAAAGCCAAAAGTTGGGCAGGTGGAAGCGGCCGCCGTGCCGGCCGCCGCCGCGCCCCCAATTGCCAGAGCCGCTCCTTCGATCTCCGCCACGAGAGGCCATGGCTACCAATGCCGCGACTACGAGGGCGACGAACACCACGAAATAGACGACCAACATCGTGACGATCCATGCCTTGAAAGCCCCGGTGAGGAACGTCTTCGCAGACGCCTTGAGGCGTTCCATCGCTGAAACCCGACCGCGCCTGATGAGCTTGCGATCGAAGAGGTACACGAGCTCGCCGGCGTCCGAGACCTCCAAATGGCCTTGGTGGCTTTCGAGCAGGTCCCTGAGGGTGGACTCCACGTGGTCACGGGGGAGTCCGGCGTTCGAGACGACATCGCCGACAGTACCCCGACCACCGAGTGAGCGAAGTGACTTGAGTATGTCGGGTTGGGCGTTTGCTACGGTTGTGCTGGCCAAGTGTGTCTCGGTGAGGGTTCTACTACAGGACTAGCCTACTACGTGGCGCGACGGTGGTTCCTTCGTTGCGACGAGACGGGCGCGCTTCGAGGTGCTAACCTGCCGACGATGCTCCGAATCGGATCAGCACCGTGGTGGTCCCTCCGTCAGGCCGGAGCGTGAGCACATAGAGCCGGTCGTACTCATGATCCGGAATGTCCGAGGATTCCCCTCCGAGAAGGCGTACGAGCTTGGGGGTGGTGTCCGAGTGGCCGCTCACCAAGTGTCGACCCGAAGTGGCTCGTAGCATCTGAGCGAAACCCTCAAGGTCACTGGGGTCGTACAGACTGACTTCGAGGCCAGTTCGACGCGCCACCGGCGTCGCGGTCTCGCGGGTCCGCTCAAGGTCGGTGCTGTGTATCTGTGTCAGTCCGGCGTCGCGCAGCATTTCGCTAAGAAGTGCGGCCCGCGCGTTGCCGGCGGTTGTGAGCGCGGGGTCGCGCGACGCGTCTACTTTTTCAGCGTGCCGAACCAAGTACACGACTGTGGCGTTATTTTGAGCTTCTGCGTGATTGGGAGCGGCGACGCACAGAGCTAGTAGAAGCACCCAGAGAAGTCGAACGTTTGGAACGTTGAGCATGGTCTGTGCTTTCCATTGAGGTAGCCTCTTTACCGAACGAAGATCGGCTTAAAGAGGGCGCGTATCAAGAATGGCTTGCTCCGGCCGTAACGGGGCGGCATTACTCCACATCATCCGCATTCTCGAACGGAGCCATTGATGATCCATCTGCTGCCGTCACGCCTTTGGGCGGGGGCTGTGTTGGTGAGCCTGTTGGCCCTTGGCGGCGCCGGCACCTAGGATCGCTCAGGTGCCTCAAGGTGGAGATTCGGTTCTGGCGTCTCCGAGAATGACGTACGACGCGCACCCGTGGCGCGCAGCCAGCCCTCACGATTTCTAGGAGTCTCCGCTGATGCCAGCCTGTCCCAACGCCGTCATTCGTCTAGCCAGGCCCGCACTAGGGGCCGGTCTAATAGCCGCGATTTCCCTCGGGCTGATCAGCGCGTTCACTCCGGTGGGCGTCGGGGCTCAGGCTGCCGACTTCGAGACCACGCGTATTGCCGATGGGGTTTTTCAGTACCGCTGGCAGGGACATAACGGCTTCTTTGTGGTCACACCCGACGGTGTCGTGGCCGTAGACCCGATCTCTCCTGAGGCCGCTCGCCAGTACGCCCGCGAGATCAAAAGGGTGGCACCGGGTGCCTCCCTGGTGGCCATCGTTTACAGCCATCAGGACGCCGACCACGCCACGGGTGCAGCGGCCCTGATGAGCGAGATGGGCCAAACCGTGCCAATCATTGCGCATCGTAACTCGCTCCCGGCCCTCACCATGGCCACCAGTGTGGATCTGCCAGTACCAACCGTCACTTATCAGGAATACTTGTCCATTGATCTCGGGGGACGCCGTGTCGAGCTCCATTACGTGGGTGCGAACCATACCGACAACTCCACCGTCGTTTATGTACCGGACGCCCGAGTGGCTTTTGCGGTCGACTTCGTAGGCCATGATCGGGTCGGCTATCAGCAGCTTCCCGGCTGGGTCTTTCCGGATTTCTTCGAGTCGATGTCCAGGCTTCTCGAGATCAACTTCGACACGATCGTCTTCGGACATGGCCCCGCGGGCGATCGAGATTCGATCCACCGCCAAATCCGGTACTACGACCAGATTCGGTCCGAAGTGAGGAAGGCTCTGAGCGCCGGGTGGACGGAGGATCGGGCCGCGGAGGAGATCCGTCTTCCAGAGTTCAGCGACTGGGACCAGTACGAGGCGTGGTTCCCGCTGAACGTGAGGGCGATCTATCGCTGGATGGGCGGGCGGTAGGGTCTCGTCAGGGTGGTCAGGCGCGCTAGACGCCGCCGATGACTCCGAGCACTTCGGTCAACAGCCACCAGGTGCCCACTGCCAAGATGGCTCCGGGCACGACGAAGCGAATCCAGAGATAGAGCAGCCGAAAGGTCTTCGAGTCGGCTGAGTCTCCGGCCAACTGTTTGAGTGCCTCGCCTCGTTTAAGTGCCCAGCCGACAGTGACCGCCGCTGCCAGCGCCCCCACCGTTTGAAATCCTGTACCGAACGTGAGATCCCAAGGGATGAAGATCTTTAGGTTGATCATCGGTGGAACCGCCAGGACGATGACGCTGCCTGCGACGATCCACACCGCGCGGCTGCGCGGCATATCAGTGTTGTCTGTCAGGCCGGCCACCAGCACCTCGAAGGCGGCGACGGCGCTGAGGTACGCCGCACTGCCCAACGCGACGAAGAAGAGTAGGCCGAATACATGCCCGGCCGGCATGCCCGCGAAGACCTGGGGTAGCGTGGCGAAGATGAGGCCGGGGCCGCTCCCTGGTTCTAGGCCCAGCGCGAACACGGCTGGGAAGATCGCGAGACCCGCAAGGATACCCGCACCCGTGTCACCCAAGACCGTGAGTATGGCGTTCGAGCCGAGAGAGTCCGTGTCGTTCAGATAAGATCCGTACACGACCATGAACGTCCCGCCGAGGGCGAGCGAAAAGACCACTTGGCCGAGCGCCGCCAAGACCACAGCCGAGTTCAAGTCACTGAGCTGGAACTTCAGAAGGAACCAGCGGACGCCTTCGTCGGCGCCGGGAAGCGTGAGTCCACGCACGACTAAGATGATCAGGATGACGAAGAGCAGGGGAGTGATGACAGAGCTGGCTCGCTCGATCCCGGACCTCAACCCCCGTACGAGTACGACCACGCACGCCAAAACAACCGTGGACGTGCAGAGTAGTTGGAGCCCGAGCGACGTGGGACTGAACCCCGCGTCGGGCGGCAGAACCCGCGATGCGTCGAAGGGCATGCCGATCAGAGCAGCGGCCTCCGCAGCTCCGTGATACAACACCCACCCGATGGCCGTGCTGTAGTATCCGTTCGCCGCGGTTACGGCGAAGAAGAATAACCAGCCGAGCGCCTGGCCTGCGGGGAGCCCGGCCTGGGCGAACGCGCCGACGCTCCCGCGTCGGGTATGTCGGCCCAATGACCACTCGGCCATGAGTGCCGGAATGCCGATCACGATAGCTAGGACGAGGTAGACCAAGACGAAGGCCGCACCGCCGAAACGCCCCACCATATACGGGAAGCGCCACACGTTTCCGAGCCCCACCGCCACGCCGATCATCGTGGCGACCAGCCCCAGTCGGGAAGTGAAGGTCTCCCGAGTCATTCCGGCACTGTCGCTCATCTCATCCCGCCGAAGACCTCGGTCAGTGCATCCAGTGCCCTGTCCACGTCCTCAAAGGTGGAGTAGAAGTGAGGAGCCATCCGCACGACCTGCCCGCGAGCCGATCCGATCACGCCTCGCTCACGCAACATCACTTCGGCGGCGTGGGATTCTCCCGGGCACACGAACGCGGTGCTGGGCGTCTTACACGCGGGGTCGTCAGGCCCGATTCGTACCAGTCCACGCTCCCGCGCACCCTCGATCAGTCGGCCAGACAAATGCTCCGTCCAATCGCGGATCGCTGCCGGTCCCACTTCGTTGATGATTTCCATGCCGGCCCGCGCTACGTAAGCGTTGGGAATCGGTGGCGTGCCCGTATCAAAGCGGCGAGCTCCCGGAGCGAAATCCAATACGTCTACCTCGAAGGCGTAAGGATTTCGCTGACCGAACCAGCCGGTGACGTTGGGCTCGAGCCGATCTGCGACCTCTCGTCTCACATAGAGGAACGCGATTCCCGGAGCGCCCATGAGGTACTTGAGATTCCCCGAAGCGAGAAAGTCCACATCGAGAGTCTGCACGTCTATGGGGTGGGTACCGAGCGTTTGGTACGCGTCGACGAAAAGCAGCGCACCGGCCCCGTGCGCGAGGTCTACGAGCACTTCGAGGTCTTGCTTGAAGCCCGTTTGATAGTACCCATGGCAGGCGGATACCAGCGCCACAGCGTCGTCCAAGACGTCCGCGTACCGGTCTATGGAAATTTGCCCTTCTTCCACCGGGACCCAGCGTAATTTGGCGCCGAGGCGCTGATGCGCCTGCCAGACCTGCCCGACTGTAGGGAACTCGGCCTGTGACACGATTACCGAGTCGCGCCGCCCCGCGTAGTCGAGGGCCCCGGCAACCGAAGCCGTAGCGTGGGACACCGAACTGCAGACCGCGACGTCGCCCGGATCGGCGTTTATAAGGAGTGCAAATTCGGTGCGTGCTCGCTCCACCTCTTCTATCCATGGCTCCCAATCCATCACGTCGTCGCGCCAAGAGTCGAGGTACCGCTCCGCGGCAGCACGCACGGAGAGTGCCTGCGGTGCTTGCGAGCAGTTGTTCATCGGAATCATGGACTGGAGAACCGGTATCTGACTCCTCCAGGCTTCAATGTCGTACGCTGGCCTCGGCTGCAATTCCCGGGACGCTCCTTGCCGGTTCAATACGGCGCGACTCGGGGAGCAACCCGTCATCGAGCCGCCCCTTCGCCGTATTAGTGAAGGGCCAAACATTCATGGCCGACCGGCTCGCGGCCAGTGCTTACCAGTTCTGGTCCCCGCCGAACCGTATGATTAGTGTTAGTCTCGTGAACGAACGATCCCTCAGTTGGATATCCAAAGTAAAGGCTCCGACCGCCTCTCTCGTCGCACCCTCTCGAATCCACAGCCGGTTCTCCTCGGACTGACCGCGGCCTTTGTGTTCGGCGCTGCATCCCAAGTAGCGGCCCAGGGACCGAGCGAGGCGGCTGCCAGGGATACCTGGACCATCACCGCGCTCGGGGGCATGCTGAGCTACGATCCCTCGGACGGCGACAATTTTCTGATCTTCTCGTTGCGAGCCGACACTCCCATGGCCGACTACCTGCGAGTCGAGGTAGAGACGTCGTTTAGTCGACCGGATGTCCAGCAGGACGCGGAGTTCATCTACGATCCATCTTTGCCGACCGAGAGCGCGAACATCTTCACCCTCACCGTCGGGATACAGTTTCGCCACGCCATGGGCCCTTTCGAGCCGTATGCAGGTGCATCTGGAGGAGTGTTTGCCCGGTACGACGACGACTCCGAGGGTCAGCGCTTTTCTCGGAACACGTTCGCGTTCCCCATGGGAGTTCGACTGTGGGTCACCGACAACCTGGGAATTCGGGGAGAATTGCGGATCCGAAGGGACAACCACGAACTGTTCACCAAGACGAGTACCGAACTCACAGCAGGAGTCCTCTGGACCTTCTAGCTGCTGTGTAGTCGTTGTTCCAAGTCACCGTTGGCCTTAGAGTTACAGGTACGTGAAGTAGTTCGAGATCCGGCGCTTCGGCGTGGGAGTTTTCGTCCTGACGGGTGTTTGCAGGGCGCGCGAAGTGTGGGTCGCCATCGGGTCCTTCGGGACTCCGGTGGAGGAAAGTCCGAGCTCCATAGGGCAAGGGTGCCGGGTAACGCCCGGGCGTCGGCTTCGGCCGATGACGGAAAGTGCCGCAGAGAGTAGACCGCCGATGGCCCCCTCGGGGGCACAGGTAAGGGTGAAAGGGTGCGGTAAGAGCGCACCGGGCCGCCGGAGACGGAGGTCGCATGGTAAACCCCACTCGGAGCAAGGCCAAATAGGGGATGAGGAGCTGCCCGCTCCACCTGAATCCCGGGTAGGCTGCTCGAGGCCGTCAGCAATGGCGGTCCTAGAGAAATGACCCTCCCGTCGCTTCGGCGGCGGACAGAACTCGGCTTATTCCGCGCGTCCGTTGTCGCGCCCGTCGCCGACCCGGCGGCGGGCGCGTTCCCGTTGGGGTGGGAGGTGGCTCCGCCTTGACCCGCACCGTGAAGTGGCGATCATTATCATCGCAGTCGCCATATCCGGCGCTGCATACGCGCCCGTAGCTCAGCTGGATAGAGCGCTGCCCTCCGGAGGCAGAGGTCACAGGTTCGAATCCTGTCGGGCGTACTGGAGTAAAGCGAGTCCCCGTAAGGCGTTATATCCCTGCGGGGCCCCTGTCGTTAGGAGCCCGAAAGTGCTCCAGTGACACTCACAGTGACAAATGGGCCGCTTTTTGGGCTCGCTTGGCGAGTTGCTCACGGTGTTGTTCCACTCTGAATTCCACCATTTCTGAGCGGCGACGGACATCACCAAGATGGCCGTATACGCGATCTACAAGTGAGCGGCCACCGTGGCCCATCTCACGCGACACGACCCACGGGGAGACCGGGGCACCACGGTCCAACGTCTGTAATCGGGTCGCGCAGTACGTGTGCCTGAACATGCGTGTGCGGATCTCGCCAGCTTCCCAACCGGCGGACCTGGCAATAGCGTCGAGTGCCTTCCGCAAGTCCCAGATCATCCCGCCGCCCCGGTCGTACGGAAATAGAAGGCCCTCACCTCTGGGGTCCGATAGGAAGGATGGTCCCCTGTGAGTTGGCTGGATGAGTCCATTGAGCTTGATCGCGACCATGATCACGAACATCAGTGGTGACAACGCGACGAGAAGGCCGAGTGAAAGACAGACATCCAGCAGCCGTTTTTGCCACGGAAGTGGTGTGAGTTCGGTCTGTTCACGGCCGGCTCGGTCGGCCTTGTCGAACCGTTCTGGGCTTATTAGGCGAGCCAGCATGGGGGCAAGCTTCAGCGGGAAATTGCCTGAGGCAAAGATGGGCGTCCTGCGCGGCCCTTCGGAGCGTGGCTCCGGGGGGCTTTCCTCGATATGATGCGTCAGATGTGAGACCTCCTCTTCGAGAAGGATGAGATCATGTTGTTGCTAGCACGCTGGGCCTCAGTCACGCTGATCTTGGTGGTGGTTGCGGGCTGCGCCGTCGAGTCCGAGCAGGACACGACGGACGACGCGCCGCTTGGCACACCCTGGACCTTGGCCGATCCGGCACCAGACGAAGACGGACAACTCAAGGTGCTCGTGTTGCATGATATGGAGGGTCTCTCTGGTCAGTCTGACCCTCGCACCTTTTCCTATCGCAACTCGGAGTTCTACCCGCAGGGGCAGGAGTACCTGATCGGCGACGTCAACGCGGTCATCAGGGGGCTATTCGACGGGGGAGCCGATGTGGTGCAGGTGGTCGACGGCCACGGGAGCGGTAGTCCCGAACCGGATATCATTCTCGACCGACTCGATCCACGTGCCGAGATGTACAGCCGACCGGAGCCCTTCGAGGCCTACGTCGATTTGGTCGGCTTCACCGACTTCGATGCGATCGCGGTCGTGGGTATGCATGCCAAGACGGGAAGTGGCGGCTTCGCTTCGCACACGTATACGCTTGGGATCGGTGTGCGCCTGAACGGTCAGAGTATCACGGAAACCGAACTCGTGGCGCTGTCTTGGGGCCGAGTGGGGGTGCCGGTAATCTTCGCGTCTGGCGATGACAAACTCGCAGCCGACTTGGCTACCATGCCGTGGATCAGGTACGTGACGGTTAAGGATGCGACCAGCGCTTCGACAGCGGATGTATATCCCGTGGACCAGGTCCGTGAGCAGCTTCGCGCGGAGGCGAAGGCGGCAATCGAGGGGCTGTACTCGGCACGCGCCATGCGACCGGCGACGCCGCTCGCCGCGACGCTCGACGCGGTACCGCCTTCTTCGTTGGCGGCTCTAGAGGGGGTGCCCGGCATTCGATACCACGACGGCTCGGTAACCTTCACCGCCGAGAGTTTCGCGGATGCCTACGACGGACTGACCGCATTGATTCAGGTGGCGGTAGGCGGTTTCTCCAGCGTCATGGGTGAGGTGCTCGCGGACCTGGACCCCAACGCGCGAGGGGAGTACTCCGCCAGGCTCTTCGACCGCTGGTTCGACTTCGAGTCCGGGCGCTGGACGCCTCTTCCTCCTACAGCACCTCCGGAGGGTCGAACCTACTACGGTTATCGGTAGGTCTCGAAGTAGGTCCGAACCTTGTGGGTGTACACGAGCGTGCCGCCCACTACTATTTGATCCGAGCGCCCGAGCCGCCGATGAGGCTCTGGTGACCGAGAAACCCACTGCCGGAAGTTAGACATGCTTCGTTCACGACCCCTGGTTCTACTCTTTACCGTCCTAGCCCTGTCGTCTTGCGGAGGGACTACACCGCCGCCCGTTGTAGCGGTGCCCCTGCCGGCCCCAAATCCGGCCCCAGAGCCGGCACCCGAGCCGAACACCGGAGATCCAGTAGCCGAGCCGGACTTTGATCTGGTAATTGAGAACGGACGGATCGTGGACGGGACCGGGAATGCGTGGTTCCATGGTGACCTAGCTGTGAAAGACGGGCGCATCGCCAAGATTGCACCGCGCGGTATGCTGCGTAGGGCGTCGACCAACGAGCGTGTAGACGCGCTCGGTCATGTTGTGGCGCCCGGCTTCATCGATCTTCAGAGCCACTCGCGGTATGCCTTCCTACAGGGAGACGGAAGGGTCGTGAGTAAAGTCACACAGGGCATCACGACCGAGATCATGGGAGAGGGCACGACCGATGCCCCGGTAAATCCGAACGACCTCGGGCCCGCCGGCGAGGACGATTCCCCGACGGATCGATTGGCTCGAAGCTTCTCCTCAGACCACAGCTTCGACGCATGGCTGAAGGCGATGGACTCTCGCGGAACGTCGGCGAACCAGGGGTCTTTCTTAGGAGCAGGGACAGTGCGCACCTACGCGGTGGGCATGCGCATGGGCGCTGCGGCACCCGCTGAACTGGACACCATGAAGGCCGTCGTGCGACGAGCCATGGAGGACGGCGCATTCGGTGTGGCGTCGGCGCTGGTCTACCCTCCGGGCAATTTTGCGTCGACCGCGGAGTTGGGTGAGATTGCCGCGGCGATGGCCGGTTACGGCGGTGTCTACATCACGCACATGCGCTCCGAGGCGGACGACTATCTGGAGGCCATCGACGAGGCCATCGAGATCGGAGATCGAGGCGGGGTGCCGGTCGAGATCTACCACCTCAAGGCCGGGGGACAGCGCAATTGGGACAAGGCTGCTCTTGCCATCGCCAAGATCGACTCGGCCCGGGCCGCAGGTGTCGATGTACAGGCGAACATGTATCCGTATGTGGCCGGCAGCACGGGGCTCACAGCGTGCTTCCCGCCGTCTGCTTCGGCCGATGGAAAGCTCTTCGACAATCTGGCGGATTCCGAAGCGCGTGCGTTGATCCGCGAGGAGATCGAGAACCAACAGGAGGTGTGGGAGAGCTTCTGCACGCTGGCGACACCGGCAGGTGTGCTGATCCTCGGACTGGATAAGCCCGGGAACCAGAAGTACACGGGCCGCTATCTGGATGACATCGCGGCCGAGATGGGAAAGGACTGGATCGACACCGCCATGGACCTCGTATTGGACGAGCGCCAGCGGGTGGGCACTGTCTACTTCCTCATGAGTGAGGAAAACGTCGCGCTACAGATGCAGCAGCCGTGGATGAAGTTCGGGACCGACGCCGGCGGTGTGAATCCGGAGACGACGCGTGCGCTGGTTCATCCCAGGAGTTACGGCACGTATCCGCGCATCCTCGGGCGCTATGTGCGAGAGCAGGGTGTGCTCCCGTTGGAAGAGGCCGTCCGGAAGATGAGTTCGGCCGTCGCCACGCGCCTTTCCATCGCGGATCGTGGCGTGCTGAAGGAGGGCTTCTACGCCGACATCGTGATCTTCGACCCCGAGACGATCATCGACCACGCGACCTTTGAGGATCCCCATCAGGTCTCCGAGGGGGTGCGTGATGTGTTCGTGAACGGAGTGGCGGTGGTAAAGGACGGGGAGCACACGGGTGCCAAACCAGGGATGATCGTACGAGGACCTGGCTACCAGGTGTCCGACGAGCGGCCGATCTCCTAGTCGCTTTGTGTAGACTGCCCACTAGGTGCCTCATGTCCGGGAGCGCTCCGACTTGTAGTCGTAGTCAGGATCCCAGTCGAGCTTCGACTGGTCAGCCCTGATCAACTGCCACACCCCCCAGGTCAGCAGCGGCACCAACACCACGACCAGGAAGATCCACGTCAGCGTGCCGTAACCACGTGCGATCAGACCGATGAGCCCGAATTGGGCCAGCAGGGCGCCGATCACCAACAGCGTGACAGCGATTACCGGGCGCATCTTTGGAGGCAGTTCCTTGCCGGATTCCTTGAAGGTCATGGCCAGGCGCTCATTCACGCCGTGGATCAGGCCGGTGCCGGTCTCGATGAGGGTTCCGAAGAGGCAGATCTGAAAAACGATCTGGAAGGTGCGAGATCCGAGCCCTTCGAGGATCATGTTCACCGGAACGGTCTCGTCCGCGATCGCGGGGTAGTGGCCGGCCATGGCGAGGAGTAGAAAGAACCCCGGAAGGATCGCGATAGGGCCGGTGAGTCCGCCTGAGATCAACGCTTCCTTTCTGGTCTTCACATGCCGCACACCGAAGAGTAGCGCGGGGATCATCGCTACGTTGTACGCTGCGTACTCGATGCCGCCCAGGAACCAACCATCACCTACCGGCTCGGTACTCAACGCAGTCCCGATCTCCGTGCTGAAGGCCGAAAGCGACCAGACGAACAGGACGATAAAGGTGGCGTAGAGCACGACTGACCAGCTGGCCAGCACTTTCTCGATGAGTCCGGTCCCCTTGAAGACGAGGAATCCGATTGCAAGCATGATCCCGATTACGCCGACCAGATACGGCAGCCCGAAGGTCTCCTGCAGAATAGATCCGGAGGCCGAAGCGATCACGGCCAACACGATCATCATCAGTGCAGCATAGGTCAGCTCGAAGACGACCCACCCGCGCCCGAGTAGGTGTCGACAGAATGTCCGGTAGTCGTAGGCCTGGAAGACGCGCGCGTACTCGAAGGCGACGGCGCACACCAACGACCAGAACGTCATGGACACGAGCATCATGGCTAGGAGGCCGCCCTTGGGGCCGTAGGGCAGGAAGAACTCTGCCAGCTCCCTTCCGGTGCCGTACCCGCCGGCTATCACGACCGACTGGAAAACGAATCCGGGGAGGAGGTAACGCTTCAGAAGGCCCGGGGCAGAGGCCCCAGCGCCGGACGGGTTGTTGGCTGGCTCGCTCATCCCGCAGGCTGCCATGGAGCCGTACCCATGTCAAGCTGATGTGACCCCCACGCAACCTTACTCGTCTACTACGCGTCAGAGCAGGTGAGGGGACGGTTCTTATGATGAGCTTGAAACCGATCGGGTTCTGTACCGTATTGTAGAGATAGTGAAAAGAGGGGCTGAGGGCCGTGTTTTGGATCGGCCCGGTGAGGAAGGAAGAGGAAGATGAGCGTGGAAGAGAGAATCAGACATTTGCTTCGGGTTGCGAGCCGGGTCGAGGATGAAGGGGATAGACGTGGGGCGGAGCTACTTCGGCAAATGGCCGAGGAAGCCCTGCCGGTGGAACGTGGTGAGGTCGGGTTGGCTGTGGGGTGTCAGGGCGACTAAAGAGAGCTGATTTTCCAGCCTTTCTTTCGGGCGCTGCCTTTCGGGGCAGCGCCTTTGTTTTTGGCTTCGGGGGGCTATTTTTCGGGGTCAGCATATTCAAGGCTGACGGCAGTCTCGCCGTCGCCTTTCGTAATAACAGGGGTACCGAAGATGAATCGTCACTCGAAGCTTTGTCTAGCCGCAATCATCTCCGCCGGGCTGGTGGCCTGTGGCGGATCCGACTCTCCTGACGCAGCACCGGTCACGTCGGAGCCTGCCGCGGCCGCTCCGGCTGCCGATGCAGGCGCGGCTGGCATGCCGGATTGGTATCACATCGACGAGGAGGCGATGACCGTCGAGCTCCACATAGCCGCACAGATGGATGGCGGGTGGAAGTTCAACGGAATGGCGAACGGCGAGGGGACGATCACCGTGCCGGTCGGCTACGAGATCACGGTCGAGTTCACCAACGACGACTCAGCGATGGCCCACAGTCTGGGTGTCGATGCCAAGGTGGGGGGGTACGGTGCCATGTTCGATGACCCCCAGCCGGCGTTCACTGGAGCGATCACGGCCGACCCTGCCTCGATGATTGAGGCCACTCTGCCGGGCGAGACCGAATCCTTCACGTTTACGGCTGATACGGCCGGTGAGTACGCGATGGTGTGCTACATCCCGGGGCACGCGGTGACGGGCATGTGGATCCGCTTCAACGTCTCGGATGGAGAGCCCGGCGTAAGCATGTAGGGAAGTCGGTCTAGCTCAGAGTCTCCCCGCTCGGCGCCTGCTGTACCCCAGGAGGCGCCGTGTCGGGTCGACTCCGTCTACCACTCGTAGGACTCGTCCTCAGGTTCAGAAACTCCACGAAGACTGAGAATCCCATCGCGAAGTAGATGTATCCCTTCGGGATGTGGAAACCCAACCCGTCCGCCACCAAGCTCGTGCCGATGAGTAACAGGAAGCTGAGGGCAAGCATCTTCACAGTGGGATGATGCGACACGAAGTCACCGACCGGCCTCGCCGAGATCATCATGACCCCGACGGCCAGAATCACCGCCGTCACCATCACGGCGAGATCGTCCGCCATGCCAACCGCAGTGATCACCGAGTCCAACGAGAAGATCATGTCCAGCAGGGCAATCTGGATCAGGGCGCCGGTAAACGTGACCACCTTGCCTCCGCGTCCCTGCCCGTCCTCGTCTTCCCCCTCCATCTTGTGATGGATCTCCCGCGTCGATTTGGTGAGGAGGAAGAGTCCGCCCACGATGAGGATTAGATCCCGGCCGGATACCTCATTCTGGACCAACGTGAATAGCGGCTCGGTGAGCCGCATGATCCATGTGATCGAGAAGAGCAGCAGGATACGTGTCCCCATCGCTAGACCGAGGCCCAGCTGGCGTGCTTTGGGTCGTTCTTTTGCCGGCAACCGGTCCGTCAGGACTGATATGAAGACGATATTGTCGATCCCGAGGACGATTTCGAGAATCGTGAGCGTGGCTAGCGCGACCCACGCTTCGGGGCTGGTTAGTAATTCCATCAGGGCATTATGGAGTCGAACTCAAGCTGAACAAAGAGGCGCGAGGGGAGACGTGGCTCTTAGTCGTGACGAAGCCGGTCCATCGATCTCCCTACGCTGAAGGTCGTCGCCGGAATCGTGTGGACCTACTGGGGCCCTGGGCCTACCATTGACCCGGGACTACGCCCGCGTTGCGCCCATGGACCTGATGCACGAGCTGCATGGTGACACACGATCCGCGCTACGCCACGGTGGCGGAGCGGTCGGTGCATCTCTTCGACGGCCAGGTGGTTGATGAAGAGGACGCGAAGCGGGCGGAGCATGCTCATGAGCTAGAGGAATCCGGCTTCGATGTGTAGGACAGACCTCGGATCTCGGCGGCCGCTAGCACTCCAATGGCGGTAAACTATGAGGCTCAGTTCGTATCTAATCGTGAGCTTTCTTAACCGATGACGGGATAGACGAGATGAAGATGGGATTCGTGTTGTTTGCTGCCGTCGCCGTGGGGGCCTCTTCCGCATGCGCACAAGAGTCGGGTGTTTCCCCCGGTGAAATGCCGGTTGAGCTGGCGACCCTCACCCGCGACGTACTGGGTGCCGCGGGATCAATCACGCCGAGCGACTACCTCCAGAAGATCTCGGTGATCGCTCATGACAGCATGGGCGGCCGTGACACGCCCAGCCCTGGCCTTGAAATGACGGCGGCATGGATCGCGGGTGAGTTTGAGCGTCTGGGACTGACACCCGGCGGGGACGATGGTGGTTTTCTACAACGCTACGTTCTTCCGGTAGTCGGGCCCGAAGGGGCTGCGCCGGCCGAGGCGAGCACAGCACCCAATGTCGTCGCGATCCTGGAAGGAAGTGATCCGGCCCTTCGGGACGAATACATCGTGTTCAGCGCCCATATGGATCACATCGGTACCGGACCGCCGAACGCAAATGGGGACAGTATCAACAACGGCGCGGACGACGACGCCTCGGGGACGACGGCGATTCTGGAACTTGCCGAGGCCTTCTCAGCCATGGCTGTAAAGCCCAAACGTTCAATGATTTTTCTGACCGTCAGTGGCGAGGAGAAGGGCCTCTGGGGTAGCGACTACTTCGCCAACAACCCTCCTGTTTCGGTCGATCGTATGGTGGCGAATCTCAACGTCGATATGATCGGGCGGAACTGGTCTGATACGATTGTCGCGATCGGGAAGGAGCACTCCGACCTTGGAGTGACGCTGAACCAAGTCAACGCCGAACACCCTGAACTGGGAATGACGGCGATCGACGACATCTGGCCGGACCAGCGGTTCTACTTCCGGTCGGACCATTTCAGCTTTGCCAAGAAGGGCGTACCCATCCTGTTTTTCTTCAACGGCACCCACGAGGACTACCACGGCGAGGACGACGAAGTGGACCGCATCGATACCGACAAGGCGGCGCGGATCACCAAACTCTTGTTTTTCCTAGGGTACGAGCTCGGGGAGCGGTCGGCCCGTCCCCAATGGTATCCAGAGAGCCGTAGTCAGATCGTCACGGAGGGGTAGGGCACGAGCCATCGGACAGGATTCGACACTTTTTTAGGGCACAAAGGCCGATAATGTGCAAAAAGGAAGCCCTTCGCCGGTATATGGCGAAGGGCTTCCTTGCTGCGGTCCCCATTAGCTCCTAGTTGGGGTGCTCTCTCATCCGGGGAACACACACGAAGAGGTCATCCAGACCCAGCGCTTCCAGAAGGCGCCACGCGCCTTCTGGAAGGTCCATCAACCATACTTGGCGATCTTCCGAGTCGGCGATCTGTTGCGCCGTCAGAAGCATCGTAAGTCCAGCAAGGTCAAGGATATGTGCCCCATGGAAGTCGATCACGAGATCGAGTTCCGGTGGCGTTCCGGGAGGTGTCGTTTCTCTAGGTGGCGTCGCAACAACCGGCATGTTAGCCGGGAGCTTCCGGCCCCACCTGCTGCTATCGTGCCCGTTCATCTAGCCCTCCTCGTGTCATCGGGCGGGCGTCGCGGTGGTGTCCGTCCCACGCTGTTTTTCTTTCAAGGGTCGTGCCACGCCTCCTGACATGTACCTGCCGATTTGGCAGATCACGCCGAGCCACGGCATATGGCGATAGAGCTGATCATCCACGGCTTACTCATCTACATACGCCGGTATGGCATTAGGATTGTGGGATGCATGGCGAATCCCCTGTTCAGGTATAACATTATGGAGTGTGCGCGCCGCCGGGATCGGCGGCGGTTCAGGAGCGGGTAGAGTGGGTGCGCCGGCCGCGGCAACGTGATGAAAGCGCTGTTGTCGCTCGGTATGCACCCCGGTCGGGAGAGAGTCATGGGGCGAGCCTTTAAGACAGTGTTGGGAATACTCCTGGTGACGGGAATAATGCCGTCACCGGCAGAGGGGCAACGGCGCGGGCCTAACACAGCCGCGATTGATGCATACTACCGGACCATTGGCCGTGCTTTCTCGGTCTCGCTCGACGAACTCGGGATTCTCGGAGAGTGGCAGCTGCCTGTCGAGGAGATCACTGTGGTGCTCTTCTTGGCGAGGAGAGCTGGAGTGTCCCCCGATGTGATCGCGTCGCAGCGTGATACCGGCGCACCCTGGGCGACAATCGCGCAGCGCTACGGAGTGGGGGCCGGCGTGTTCCGTATCTCCTTCCCGCCGGAGACGAGCCTCGGCCGGCTGGAATCCACCTATCAGAGCTTCTCCGACACTCCTCGGGCATCTTGGAATGCGCTGCTTCTCGACGATCGGGACTTGGTTGCGCTGGTCAATATCCGTATCCTCTCGAACGAACTCGGTGTGGCCGCCGCAGAGGTGCTGGCGGCGTGGGGCAGGACAGCCAGCCTGGTTCTCGTTCACCAACAACTCACGAACCGCTGAATCAATGGCCGAAATTCACGCTATTCCACTGTCTAGCTACACGCGCCTGTCTGAAACGGAGATGAGGACACGTGCCGAGAATTGGCGGGACGAGCTGCGACGACGACGCACCGTCCGTGACTTCTCCGATCAGCCCGTACCGCGGGAAGTGATCGAGAACTGTCTGCTGGCGGCGGGCACCGCCCCCAACGGGGCCAACAAGCAGCCTTGGCACTTTGTTGTGATAGGCGATCCGAAGATCAAGCGACAGATACGGGAGGCGGCTGAAGAAGAGGAGCGGGCCTTCTATTCGGGTCGCGCGGGTGACGAATGGCTTGAAGCGCTCGAGCATCTTGGAACCGACGAGCACAAGCCCTTCCTCGAGAAGGCTCCGTATCTGATCGTGATCATGGCGGAGAGCTATGAGCTGGACGAAGAAGGGACCAAGTCCAAGAACTACTATGTAACCGAGTCCGTGGGTATCGCGACGGGCATGTTGATTACAGCAGTCCATCGCGCCGGGCTGGTATCGCTCACGCACACCCCCTCTCCGATGGGCTTTCTGAAACAGATCGTCGGGCGGCCCAAGAACGAGCGTGCCTTCCTGATTCTCGTGGTGGGGTATCCGGAGGAAGGCGCCGAGGTGCCAGACATAAGCAAGAAGTCGATCGACCAGATCGCGACATTCATGGAATGATTTTCTCTAACGTAAACCCATGGGTCTAGACCTTGTCCCCGAGCAGGGGAGCGACGCGATCCGGTCCTTCACCAAGGCCCTTCTGACAGACCTCAGGGCCCTGGAGAAGATGCTGGACGACGATATGATCGAGTCTGGGGTCCTATCGATCGATCCTGAGGAGGAGGGTTGGCTAGTGGTAGACCGTCGCGGTGAGACCGCCACCCAGTAGGAGCCCACCAGACATGTGCGGTCGTTATGCGTTGTACACTCCTTTGGACGACCTGGTCGAGATCTTCGACGTTCCCCCTGTCGATTTCGGCTTGGACGCCCGGTACAACATTGCCCCCACACAGCAAGCACCCGTGGTGGCTTCGGACAGGAGAGGTACCCGCATGGGCCTGATGCGGTGGGGCTTGGTCCCGGCCTGGGCCAAAGATATCTCGATCGGATCGCGTATGATCAACGCACGAGCCGAGACCCTGCGGAACAAGCCCGCCTTTAGGGAGGCTGCCGTTGCCCGTCGCTGCTTGGTCCCTGCGGACGGCTTCTACGAGTGGGTCAAGGAAGATTCAGGAAAGGTCCCACACTGGATTCACGATCCCGGGGGAAGCCCTCTGGCGTTTGCGGGACTCTGGGAGCGTTGGACGGGTGGGGACACTGACGGGGGCACCGACCCAATGCACTCCTTTACGGTCATCACCGTGGAGCCGAACGAGGCCGTGCGCCTGCTCCACGACCGTATGCCGGCGATCGTCCCAATGGGGGAGCGGGCTACCTGGCTGGATAAGACGGTACGAACCGAGAACGCTCTGGAGATTCTGCGCCCTTACGAAGGTGAGCTGGCGGCCTACCCGGTGTCGACGCTGGTGAATTCTCCAGCCAATGACACTGCGGATTGTATCGCACACGCGGGAGGGACCCTAGGCTAGTTTGCCGGCCGAGCCCGTTCCTTGGCCCAGGCCCTCAACTCCTTGATGTCCTCAGCGCGGGTCACGGAGAGCGGTTTGGTCCCCTGCACCTCGTTCAAGAGTGCGCTCATCGTGAGCTCCTGAGTTCCCGAGAACGCCGAATAAAGCGTTGAGACGACTACTTCTTCGATTTCCGATCCGCTGAATCCCGGGGTCGCGCTCCCGAGGGCGTCGAGATCGAAGTCGTCCGACGCTCTCCCGCGATTCTCCAAGTGAATCCGGAAGATCTCAGCCCGCGTCTCAGCGTCTGGAAGGTCCACGAAGAAGATTTCATCGAAGCGGCCCTTTCTCAGGAACTCCACGGGCAGGCGGCTGATGTCGTTCGCGGTGGCCACGATGAAGACGTCACCGCGGCGGTCCTGCATCCACGTGAGAAAGCTCCCGAGGATGCGCTGCGAGACCCCGCCATCCTCGCTGCCTCAGTTCCTGAATCGGCTCGACCGGAGGCGGAGGAGTTTGTCCGGGTGATGGAGCGCCTGGGCGATTGGCTGCGCTCGGGCTGATCCTTCTCAGGTATCTGAGGCGGCTCCGGCCTCGACCTGGTCGAACGCCTCCGACAGGCGCGCCAGCGCCTCCGACAATTCCTCCGCCGGTGGTCCGAAGCCAAGCCGCAGGTAGCCGTCCATTCCGAAGTGGTCTCCAGGCACGACCAAGAGTTCCATCTCGGTCCGAAGCTTTTCAGCAAACTCGGTGGAATTGATCGCAGTGCTGTATCGGGCGTAGCAGATGGCACCAGCGTCGGGCCTGCGATACGCGAAGCGTCCCGCCTGACCATCGAGCCATTCCGTGGTCAACTCCAGGTTGTCATTCAAGATCCCTCGTGTGCGAGCCAGGATCTTCCCTCTCGTGGAGGGCTCTAGGGCCACACAAGCCAAGGCGTCCGACAGAGTGGCAGGTGCGATCGTCGTGTAGTCGGTCCGTCCCCACATACCCTCCATCATATCGGTGGGGCCGAGCACCCAACCCAAACGCAGCCCGGGGAGTCCGTAGGCTTTACTCAGCGAGTTCGTCACGATGACCCGTTCGGTGAGTCCCCAGAACGACGGAGTCTGTTCCCCCTGGACCTCAGCCCCCTGATAGACTTCGTCCGACAGAATCCAAGCACCGTAGCGCTCCGCGAGCGCCACGATCCCCGTCATGGATTCAACGGTCAATGCGGCGCCGGTCGGATTGTTCGGGTTGGTCACCAGAATGGCGCGCGCCCCCTGTTCGAGGCAGCTCTGCAGGCCGTCCAGGTCGGGCTGCCATCCTTCTTCTTCTACGAGATGAAACGGAAGGATCGGTGCGTCGAAACTCTCCAGTAGACCAGGTACCTGCATGTAGTTGGGGAGCATCACGGCCGCTGGTGCGGTCGGATCCAACAAGTGCCAGAACGCGGTGAAGTTCGCCTCCGCTCCTCCGATGGTCACGAGCACCGACTCGTCCGTCGCTCTTGGGTACAGCGCCGCGATGCGTGCCCTCAGCTCGTCGCTGCCGTTTGACTGGCCGTATCCCAGTCGGACGTCGAGCATGTCGGCACTACGGTCTGCCAGCGCTAACAGCTCCGAAACCGAGAGTGGATGAACGCCGCTCTCCGAGAGATTGAAGCGCACGCGGTGTTCGAAGGTCGACTGCCACCGCTCCATGGTGAATGGACTGTACCGCACGTCTTCGTCCTCCTGAGTTCGGGTCCCGTCGGGCCGTTGCTTGTGGACGTACCCCGGTGCGTCGATTCGGCTCCCGGGAGGCGCTATGTTCTCTGTGTCGTGACCAATCCCTCTCACAAGTGATCAGGACGGTTCCATGGCGGACATCTCGCTCCCCGACGACCTCGCTCTTCGGGATGTCGATGGGGGAACGATCATCATGGTGGTGCTAGACGGTTTGGGCGGACTGCCGCACCCGGACACCGGTCGGACTGAACTCGAGTCTGCTTCCACCCCCAATCTTGATGCGCTGGCCGGTCGAAGTTCTTTGGGCATGATGATGCCGGTAGCGGAGGGTGTTACTCCCGGAAGTGGCCCGGGTCATCTGTCGTTGTTCGGATACGATCCCGTGACCTCGATGATCGGGCGTGGGGTCCTGAGCGCTTTGGGTGTCGGATTCGATCTTCGACCAGGTGATGTTGCGGCTCGTGTGAACCTTGCCACGGTGGATGATGAGGGGATCGTGACCGATCGTAGGGCAGGGCGCCCGTCTGATGAAGATGGACGCGGAGTCGTGGAGAAGGTGCGGGCAGCACTTCTTCCGCCGGATGGCGTAGAGGTCACACTACTTCACGAGAAGGAACACCGCGCCGTCCTCGTGCTCCGAGGCCAAGGATTGGGAGCGGAACTCGCGGATACTGATCCGCAGCGCACCGGCCTCGCACCGGTCCCGGTCACCGCCACGGATCCTGCATCGCACGACACCGCCGAAATGATTCAGGGGCTCTTGGATCAGGTCGCTGTGATCCTGGCGGACGAGCCCGCGGCCAACTGCTTTCTCGCGCGCGGCTTCGCCCAATTCACGCCCTATCCGAGTTTCGACCAGCGATACGGTTTGAACGCCGTGGCCATCGCCAAATACCCGATGTACCGCGGCGTAGCGAGTCTGGTGGGCATGCAGGTCGATGCAGTACCCGACTCCACCGAAGACACAGTCGCTGTCCTGGAAGCGCAATACGGTGACCACGACTTCTACTTCGTACATTTCAAGGATCCTGACTCTTTGGGCCATGACGGTGACTTCGAAGGGAAGGCAAATGCCATCGCGGAGGTGGATGCGCTCCTTCCCAGGATTACCGCTTTGAACCCCGACGTCCTGATTGTTACGGGAGACCATTCGACGCCCGCCATCTACGGCGAACACTCCTGGCACCATGTCCCCACGCTTGTCACCTCGAAATGGGCTAGGCCTTCCGCGAATGCATTCGGGGAGACGGCGTGCCGTAGCGGAGACCTTGGTGTCATCGCCGGCAGGAGTCTCATGTCGCTGGCACTCGCGCACGCTATGCGGCTCGAAAAGTATGGTGCTTAATGAGTGATCTCGATGAGGGAATTGAGCCCGATCCGGAGACCGATGACGCGTTGGCCCCGGAACTTGAGCACGGGCTCGACTTGGGGGAGCAGGGTGACTGGGAAGGCATGGCCGAATACCTGCGTGACACACTAGAACGTTATCCGGGTGATGCTGCAGTGCTCTGTTGGCTGGGCGTCGCCGAGACCGAGTTGGGCGTGGACGGAGTCGCCTATGAACGGTTCAAAGCGTGCGTGGCCGCCGAGCCGGGCGACCCATACCTGCTTGCTATGGCCGGAAGCGGTTTGGCCCGCTTCGACGATCCGGCTGCGGAGTCGACCCTAAGAAGCGCGGCCCTGATGGGTCCGGACCTTCCGTTTACGCGTAGCATGTATGGGGCCTATCTGTCGCGGGAGGGGATGTTTGAGGACGCCATGCGCGAGCTTTCGGCTGCCCTCGCGCTGGCGCCCGATGATGGAGAGGTGCTTACGGAGTGGGGCGTGGCGTTGGCCCTGAGCGAGCGGCCCGATGAGGCTGCCGAGGCGTTCTACAAGGCCTGGGAAGTCGATCCGGAAGATGGTTGGGCCAGGTCGCTGGCGGGGTTGGTGCTGGTGAGTGTTGGTCGCACCGAAGATGCTCTCGATGACCTTCTCGGGGCGGCGGACCTCCGGCCAGATGACATAGAACTCGCTCTCTTGGCTTCGCTCGCCGCGTCTACACAAGGCGAGGAGGACCGGGCGCTCGAATTGGTCGAAAGGGCTCGCCTCCAGGCGATTCCAGGCGACCTGGCCCTGGTCGAGGCCGTGTCCGATCGGGTCGACGAAGGGTACGAGGCTTCCAAAACCTTCCTCGAAGAAAATTTCGTCACGGGCGCGTTGAGAGAGAGGCTCATGACACGTCCCTAATCGAAGGTGCCAGGGCGCGCGGTCCTCGGCGTGATCAGCAAGATCGCGGACGCCGGTGTCACTGGATTGAAGATGGAAGAGTCCGTCTTAAAAGGAGCGACTACTCTTAATGCTGTCGATACCCGTCGAGCGTTTCACTCTGGACAACGGCCTCCGTGTGAACCTCTCCCGCGATCGCTCCACCCCTGTGGTGGCGGTCAACCTCTGGTATGCCGTGGGGTCTCGAAATGAGCGACCCGGAAAGACCGGCTTCGCTCATCTCTTCGAGCACATGATGTTCCAAGGCTCTGAGCATGTGCCCAAGAACCGACACTTCGAATTGGTCGAACGGGCCGGTGGGACACTGAATGCCACGACCTGGTTCGACCGAACCAACTACTTCGAGACGGTCCCGTCGCACCACTTGGAATTGGCTTTGTGGCTGGAGTCCGACCGGATGGGTTGGATGCTCCCTGCGATGACGCAGGAGAAGCTCGACAACCAGCGCGACGTCGTCATGAACGAGAAACGCCAGCGCTACGACAACCAACCGTACGGCGACTGGGACGAGTGGATTCAGGCCATGGTGTACCCTGAGACTCACCCGTACCACCACACCGTGATCGGCTCTATGGACGACATCGAGGCGGCGACGCTCGACGACGTGGCCGAGTTCTTCGAGACCTTCTACGTCCCCAACAATGCTGTCCTCACCGTTTGTGGCGACTTCGTCCCGGACGAGTCTCTCGAGATGATCGAGCGGCAGTTCGGTGGCATCCCTCGAGGTGGGGAGATCCCGACCATGCCTGGAGAACTGACGCTCAGCCCGACCATCGGCGACACGGTTCGAAAACGGGTTGAGGCCGAAGTGCCCCTGCCAAGGGTGCTTCTCGCCTTTCGCATCCCCCCTTACACGAACGAGGCCTACTACGCGGCGGACGTCGCGAGCTCTGTTGCCGGGTCGGGTCGAGCGTCTAGGCTCTATCGGTCGCTCGTGCGCGAGCGAAGGGTGGCCAAGGACGTGGTGAGCCACACACTTCCGTTGACGACCGGTGCCGGCATGTTTCTGGTTTGGGCCACGGGATTCCCCGACTCTGACCCAGCCGAGTTGGAAGCTGCGCTGGCCGGAGAACTCGAGGCTCTAGAGTCCGTTCGTGAAGAAGAGATCCAGCGCGCGATCTCTCTGACGGAGACGCGACTGGTGAGTGAAATTCAGCGGGTTGGCGAGCGAGCCGACCTGCTCTCGATGTTCGACCAGTTCTTTGATGATCCGGCCCGCTTGAATAGCGAACTGGACCGTCTCCGGGCCGTGACTCCGGCTCAGGTCTCCGACTTTACCAAAGACTTTCTGGGACCGGACAATCGGGCCGTCCTGACCTACGTGCCGGCTGAGACCGCGGCGAACGCCAAGGGGGCCTCATGAGCCACGCAGCCCGCACCGACCCGCCGCTGCCCGGGGTCATCCGCAGCTTCGACTTTCCAGCTGTCCACAAGGACAGGCTCGACAACGGCCTGGAGATGCGGTCGGTTCAGGCCCATAGGCTGCCGATCGTCACAGTGAGCCTGATGTTGGACGCCGGCGAGGCTTCGGTGAGTGAAGATCGCGCCGGGCTGGCTGTCCTCACGGGTGACTCGTTGGAGGGTGGAACCGCTACTCACTCCGGGACCGAACTGGCGGAGGCGTTGGAATCCATTGGAGCGGGACTCTCCGTCGGAACAGGATGGGACGCGACCATGGTGTCACTCTCGTGCCTTCCAGAACGGTTGGACGAGGCGATGAACATTCTGGCGGATGTTGTGCTCCGGCCCGCCTTCCCTGCAGATGAGATAGATCGTGTGCGTGGCCAGCGTTTGGCGGCGATTCAACAGCGCAAGATGGACCCGTCCAGTATCGCCAGCGACGCCGCACGGCGGCTGACCTACACCGAAGTTACTCCGTATGGTCGATCCCTAGGTGGTGATGTGGAGTCGGTGGAGTCGTTCAGCTCGGAAGCCGCATCGGGCTTTGTAGAAGCGCAGTATCGACCTGAGAACGCTGGCCTGATTCTGGTCGGCGACGTGGATCAGGCGGAAGTGAAAGCGATGGCGCAGCGCTGCTTCGGTGACTGGAGTGGAAAGACACCCGAACGGCCCTCCCAAAAAGCCGAACCTCGTAGCCGGGAGCGGCGGGTGGTGATCGTCGACCGGCCTGACGCCGTGCAGTCCGAGATCCGCATCGGCCACATCGGACAGCCTCGCTCCACATCAGATTATTTTCCGCTGCTGGTATTCAACACGATTCTGGGTGGCGCTTTCACCAGTCGGTTGAACCTCAACCTTCGTGAAGAGCACGGGTTCACCTACGGGGTCCGTTCCGGGTTCACGTTCCGGCGCGACGCCGGTCCGTGGAGCATCTCGACGGCAGTCGGCACCGAGGTGACGGCCGACGCGGTCCGCGAGGCCGTCGCCGAAGTGGAGGGGCTTCTCCAAGATGGCCCCACCCAGGAAGAGGTCGAGTCGTCCCGCGACTACATGGCGGGGGTCTTTCCCCTCCGGCTCGAGACCACAGGGCAGATCGCGTCTCAGGTCGCGGAGCTTCTCCTCTATGACCTTCCGGAGGACTACCACGCCACGTACCGGGAGCGGATCCGTAGTGTCACCCGCGATGATGCCCTGGAGGCAGCACGGCGCTGCATCCGGCCGGACGAGATCACGGTGGTCATCGGAGGCGACGCTGACGTGGTGCGTGGGCCTCTCGAAGAGCTCGGACTCGGACCGGTGGAGGTCGAGAAGGCGTGATAGCGAGGCCGCGGTCGCGGTCGCCGGTGGTTGCTATGCAGGTCGGTTTTTACGGAACGATGCTCGTCGGGCGTCATAGAAGACGGAAGCGGGCGTACAATGAGGGTGTGGGTTGGGGGGACTTCGGGGGGCACTTAGTAGGGCACTTAGGGTGGACGGCCGCGCGCGGGGTGTGTCCCGATCACGACATGACACGTCCTTGTGGTGGGACGAAAGAGGTAGTCTCGGCGCAGGAGCGGCCTGAATTCGAGACGAATCAAGGCTGGCACGGAACCTGCAGCGAGTTTCGCAGGGAGTAGTACGCACCCGTGACGCGGGGGGATTTGTGACCGAGACAGCGAAATTACAGATTTTGGCCGGCGAGCCGGCGAAAGAGCATCGCAAGAGGCTCGGCCAACTGAACGACAGTGAAGTCGTTCGGTCGTTTCTGGAGGGTGACGAACGGGCGTTCGGAGAGTTGGTCAAGCGCTACGACGGGCGGCTGCTGAACTTCGTTTACCGCACGGTGGGCGACAGAGAGCGTGCGCAGGACCTGGTCCAGGAGACCTTCGTCCGGGTGTACCGTCATATGCAACGGTTCGACCAGAGTAAGAAGTTCTCAACGTGGATCTACACGATCGCTGGGAACCTGGCCAAGAACGAGCTTCGGAATCGGTCTCGGAACCCTCTGATGCTCTTTCAGGCGATCCGGAAGAACTGGGAAGCCGATCACCGGCCATTGGAGTGGGAAGACTCGTCCTACAAGCCAGACGACCTCTTTCGGAAGAGGTTCTTGAAGGAGCAGGTCGAAAAGGCCGTTGCCGAATTGCCGGAGCATCACCGCATCGTCTTCGTTCTCCGCGAACTCGAAGGGAAGACGTATGAGGAGATCGCTGAGATCACAGGGTGCAACCTAGGCACGGTGAAGAGCCGACTGAACCGGGCACGCAACAACTTTGCCCGCTTGATCGGACCAGCACTGGACTAGCCTGACGGGCCCGCACCGGTTGAGGCCCTGTCACGACTGGCGGGGGCCTGAGAGGCCTTCGGCGAATCGATCGCCGAAGGCCTCTTTTTTGGGGAACCTGTTCTGCGCCTTCCTGTACCAACTCCGCAGAGGGAACACCGTAGGACTACGCTACGTAATATCCCAACCCCCGACGGATGTCGGATCGTGAGTACTTAGACAGGAGACTGCTTGGCTGATGGATTGCTCGGATTTTTTAAGTCAGTTTTCCGAGTTCTATGACGCCCCTCCAAGCGCATCGACCCGAGAAGCGGCCGAGGCGCATATGGAGGAGTGTGAGGCCTGCGCTCGTTATGAGCAGGTTGTCGCACGAGGAGTAAAGCTTCTGCAGGCCATGCCGCAGGTCGAGCTGGCCGAGTCGTTCCGCCCCCGACTGCAGCACAGGCTGTTCCATGTTGATGATGGAGATCACGGAGCCCAGCAGAGTCGCGGCTCCGCGGTACCCGTGGCAGCGGCTCTGGGGATGGCTCTTCTGCTGGCCTTCATCGCGTGGTATCCGTCGTTCTTGCGGGCTACGCCTGAAGTGAGCCTTCCGGCGATCGTTGTCTCTCGGCCTCCTGAGCCACCGCCTCTTTTCGAGACGGATGCGTTCGGCATGCCCGCCGGTTCGTCTCTTAACCTAGGGAGTGGGCTTTGGTCGAATCCCAACACCCTCCTATACGAGTATTCCCCGATGAGTGAGCGGTACCGAACCAACTCCGCGCTCCGGCGCACGGGTCTCGATTGACCCCAGCGTCCTCATGACCGCCCGGGTGCGTCGATGACGAGCCCCCTCCGGAAAGCCCTCGATCAGGGATCCCGGGGCGGGGTTTTCTTTCTTTGGGGTGAAGACGACTACCGTAAGGAGGAGGCCACGAAGGAGCTTGTCGCGGCCCACGTGGACGAGTCCACACGGGACTTCAACCTGGACGTTGTTCAGGGATCTGGCATCAACGTCGAGGATCTCGCCCGCATCGTGGCCACGCCTCCGATGATGGCTGAGTGGCGGGTGGTCGTGGTTAATGGAGCCGAGGCGTTTGCAGGGGCGGCCAGGTCCCGTGACCTGGTGTTGGGCATGGCCGAGTCCCCGCCTGCTGGCCTTGCCCTGATCCTAACTGCGAAGATTCCCGGTGGCTCCAAGGCCAAATACTACACGCAGCTCAAGAAGCTCACACAATCCGTCGAGTTCTCGGCCATCTCTCCAGATGACGCACCCGGCTGGTTGATGGAGCAAGCCCGGTCACGGTTCGACATGACCATGGAGCCTGACGCGGCCAGGGCGCTCGCCCATGGCATTGGCACCGATCTCGGGATCCTCTCTCGTGAGTTGGAGAAGCTGTCCAGTGTCGCTTCCGAGGGCGATCGCATCACTCTAGAACACGTACGTACCGCCGGTACGGTGCTTCCGACGCAAGACCGTTGGCGGTGGTTCGACATGGTCGGGAGCCGGGACTTCGACCAGGCGTCCCAAGGGCTTCGTATCCTGTTGAGCCAAGGGGAGAGTGGGGTTGGGCTGACTGTTGGGTTGGCCTCACACCTGCTTCGTATCGGCGTTGCTGTAGAGCAAGGACAGTCCGCGCTGGAGCAAGTGCTCCCGCCGCATCAGAAGTGGTTGTCACGCCAGATCGCTCGCCAGGCCGACGGATGGAGCTCGGCCGCGATCCGCGAGGCAATACTCGGGTTGCTCAGAGTGGACCGACTGCTCAAGTCGAGTTCGTTGTCCGAAGAACACCACCTGGAGGAATGGCTTCTCTCGATCATGACCTTCGAGCACGAGGCGGCTTGATGGTCCCAATGCCGCTCACGGCCCTCGTCCTAGCCATCTTGGCGGCCCCGCCCGCTCAGGCCGCCGTTCAAGAGGGTCTGGATTCCGTCGAGTCGCTTGCTTCCGACGGGCGCACCGAGGAGGCAAGGGACGTCTTGGAGACCTGGTGGAACGGTGAGCGCACCCAGTCGACTCGCCGCGACCGCCAACGGGGATTATGGCTTCGAGGGCTTCTCACGGTTGACCCTGAAATGGCGACCCTAGACTACCAACGCCTGGTGGTGGGGTACCCCGGTGGCCCATATTCGGACGAAGCATTGGCACGACTGGCTATTATTGCGGGGTCGCGCTCGGATCTCGTGGCGGCGGCAGGGTACTATCGCTCCCTCTTGCAGGACTATCCGAGGAGTCCCGAGCGGCTTAGAGCCAGGCAATGGATCGATGAACACTCGGATGCCATCGAGGAGGCCGAGGCGCTGGCGAGGGCTGCCGTGGACTCTGCGGCATCTGCCGACTCGGAAGTGCCTGCCGATCTGGCGGAGGCTGTGCCAGCGGAGCAATCTGGGCGACATGCGGTCCAGTTGGGTGCCTTTTCGACTCAGGAGCGCGCGGAGCGACTCGCCGGCAGAGTAATCGCGGCGGGATTCGACGCCCGAGTTGTTTTCGTCGAAGGAAGTGAGTTGGTACGAGTTCGAGTCGGGCGGTTTACGGGACGGGCGGCGGCGGTTGAGGTGATGAGCGAGATCGAGCAGTTGGGCTACGCCGCCGCCGTCGTTTCAGACGTGGCCGAAGAGGAGCCGATGAGATGAGGGTTATGGAACGGAAGGGAAAATCCGAGCGGCACATTGTTCTCGCTGAGGACAACGACGACCACGCCCTTCTCGCCTCGACGGTCGTGCGTTGGATTGTCTTCGTCGGCGTGTTGGGGGTGCTCTACGCGTTAGGCAAGGTCGCCGGCGTCTTCTAGAGCCCGACCGATCTCCGTACTCCCGCGCGACCAACGCCGTGTGTCTTCTGTGGACGGGCCCCGCGCGCTCCCCACGCTGCTTCTGGAACCCTCTGGGGTATTCTAGAAGGCCATGAATGACGTGATACCAAAGGACCGCGGCGGACTACCCTCGGTCTTCGAGTTTCCGGTTGACGGCCTCCATTGCGCAGGTTGTGTGACCTCGATCGAGCGAGCGCTGACTGAGGTGGAGGGCGTGCAAGAGGCCAGTGTGAGCTTGGCCGAAGGAAGCGCGCGGGTGAAGGTCGATCCGGGAAGCGTCGAAGTGACGGCGTTTACGGAAGCCGTGACTCGGGCCGGGTACGAGGTGCCGGTGCTGACTCAAGAGGTCTCCATCAGCGGAATGACCTGCGCTGCCTGTGTTCGGCGCGTGGAGACCGCTCTCGCTGGGGTACCGGGCGTTACGAGGGCTGCGGTCAGCCTGGCCACCGAGTCCGCGCGCGTCGAGTACGTGCCCGGCGTGCTCGATACCGAGGCCATGCGCGATACGGTTGCCGCTGCCGGATATGAGGTCGATGCGGCAGCCGAGGCAGAGGGAATCGAGGAAACCCTCAGGCGTCGAGACGAGGAACGCGAACTCGAGGCTCGTGGTCTGTTACAGCGTTTCTGGATTGGCGCCGCCCTGGGTCTGCCGGTGGTCATTATCGGACATGCGCAGTTCATTCCCGGGCTGCAGAGTATCCAACACAGCACCATGCGTCTGTTGTGGACGCTGAGTGGTGTCTTGACCGTCCCCATCATGGTCTACGTGGGTGGACGCTTCTTCACGGGGGGTTGGTCCGCCTTCAGACGTCACGACGCCAACATGGACACGCTGGTGGCTCTGGGCACGGGCGCCGCGTGGATCTACTCGACCGTGGCGGTGGCGTTCCCCGGCTTGTTCCCCGAAGGGACAGGACACCCGTTCTACGAGGCAACGGCCGTGGTGATCACCCTGGTCGTGTTGGGCCAGGCGCTCGAAGCCCGGGCCAAGGGACGGACGTCTCAGGCCGTTCGTCGCCTCATGGACCTACGGCCGCTGGTTGCCCGCGTGGTGCGTGGGAGCGCCGAAGTGGAGATCGCCGCTGCCGAAGTCCAAGTAGGCGAGATCGTTGTCGTCCGTCCGGGCGAAAAGGTTCCTGTAGATGGACGCGTTCGGGAGGGCCGAAGTGCCATGGACGAGTCGATGGTGACGGGAGAGAGCATTCCCGTGGACAAGGAGCCTGGCGACGAGGTGGTCGGTGGTACGATCAACACGGCCGGGGTCCTGCACTTTCGCGCGGAACGTATAGGACGCGACATGGTGCTTTCTCGGATCGTCGAGATGGTGCGAAAGGCCCAGGGCGCCAAGCCGCCCATCCAGCGCGTAGTCGATGTGGTGGCCAGCTACTTCGTGCCTTCGGTCATGATCATCTCCGTGGTGTCTTTCGCCGCCTGGTACACCTTTGGTCCAGCGCCCGTCCTGAGCTACGCAATGGTCGTAGCTGTGGCGGTATTGGTGATCGCTTGTCCGTGTGCCCTGGGGCTGGCCACGCCCATTTCGATCATGGTGGCCGTGGGGAAGGCGGCCGAGTACGGCATTCTTATCCGGAACGGTGAAGCGCTCCAGCGCGCTCGCATCGTGGACACCATCGTCCTCGACAAGACGGGCACGGTCACCGAGGGAGCACCGTCGCTCACAGATATCGTGCCGATTGGTGACACGACTGAGGATGAGCTGGTACGCCTGGCTGCTGCGGCGGAGACAGGCTCCGAACACCCTTTGGCTCGGGCGGTCGTCGAGGGTGCAGCTGCCCGAGGAATCGACTACCCACGAGCGTCGGGTTTCGAGGCTCTGGTGGGAAAGGGGATCCGAGCGACGGTGGACGGACGAGAGGTCCTGGTAGGCAACTCTGCTTTCCTGTCCGCGTCCGGGGTGGAGGTCGCCATGCTCGATCAACACGAGTCGACGCTCGCTGCGGCTGGGCGTACCCCGGTGCTCGTTGCCGTGGCGGGAACGCCGATCGGCGCCTTGGGGATCGCGGACCCGGTAAAGCGGGAGTCGGCGGCCGCGATCGCGCGGCTGCAAGAGATGGGCCTGCGGGTCGTGATCCTGACGGGAGATCACGAGGTTACCGCGAAGGCGGTGGCCCGGGAGATCGGCGTACAAGATGTGTTCGCGCGGGTTCTTCCGGACGATAAGGCAGATAAGATCAAGGAATTACAGAGCCAGGGCCACACCGTCGCGATGGTAGGCGACGGGATCAACGATGCCCCGGCGCTCGCCCAGGCGGACGTGGGGGTCGCGATCGGCACGGGCACCGACGTGGCCATTGAGGCGGGGGACGTGACCCTGATGGGTGGCTCGTTGGAGGGCGTCGTTCAGATGCTGGAGATCTCCGAAGCGACGTTCCGGAATATCCGCCAGAATCTTGTCGGCGCGTTCATTTACAACACGCTGGGAATTCCTGTCGCGGCCGGGGTCTTCTACCCGCTCTTCGGCATCCTGCTCTCTCCGGTCTTGGCCGGCGCAGCCATGGCGTTCAGCTCGGTGACCGTTGTGACGAACGCCAACCGACTACGCCGCTTTACTCCTCGCGGGGTCGAGGTCCCCGGCTGATGGCAACCGATGTCATCCTGGTCAACGTCGGAGCGGCACTCGCGATCGTGTGGATCGTCTGGTACTTCTGGTTGTCCGAGAAACGCTGACCCGCTCCTAGGTTCAGTTGATCGGGTTCCGGCGAGTGGGTATCCTACGGTGACGCTACCTGCACACTTACGCTTGATACGGCGCTCAAGCCCCCGACCCCTCGGAATGCCACAGGCTGACGATACTCCACTGATGCGCCAGTGGCGAGAGGTGAAATCCCGTAACCGGGACTCGCTCGTTTTCTTTCGGGTCGGGGATTTTTACGAACTCTTCTACGGCGACGCCGAAGAGGGGTCCCGCCTTCTGGGTCTCACCCTGACGTCTCGAAACAACGGGGCCGCCGCGCGGGTGCCTCTGGCCGGTGTCCCAGCCAAGGCGCTGGATGACTACCTGGGCCGCTTGGTCAAGTTGGGCCAGAGGGTAGCCATCTGCGATCAGGTCGAGGACCCCGCCGAGGCGAAGGGGATCGTCCGCCGTGAGGTCACCGAGACCGTCACACCGGGCACCGTCCTACAGGACACACTGCTGACTGCCAAGCGCAACAACTTCCTGGTGGCTCTGACCGAGGTTACGGATCAAGGTGTGGGCGTAGCCACGCTGGACCTGTCCACCGGCGAGATCTCGGCGCAGGCCGTGCCCCCCCCCGAGCTCCGGGCCGAGTTGGGGCGTCGTGACCCGACTGAACTGCTGATCCCGCGGTCATTGGAACATGCTGCAGAGGCCTTGGCCGCCGATGCGGGGGCCAAGGCTGGTGACGACACGGCGGCGGCCCGTGAAGCGGCGATTGCCATCGTCCAGGCCGCGGCAGGCGTCCTCCGCACGTACCGCGACGACTGGGTCTTCGACTACCAGACGGCGGCCGACGAACTGAAGCGACGCTACGGGGTGCAGAGTCTGGACGCGTTCGGTTTCCAGAAGGACGACGGGGTCCTGGTGCGTGCCACCGGAGCACTGCTGACCTATGTGGGTGAGATCCGCCCAGGCGGGGTAGAGCACCTTCGCACTCCACAGATTCTGCGTCGCGGAAGCGCCATGCTTCTGGACGAGATGACGCGCCGGAATCTCGAGCTGGTGGAGCCGATGCGGGTCGGGGAGGAGGGTGGCACCCTAATTTCGGTGTTGGATGAGACCGTTACGGCCATGGGTGCCCGGACGCTCCGCCGCTGGCTGCTACATCCACTGGTGGACGCGGAACAGATTTGGAACCGTCAAAACGCCGTCATAGAACTGTTCGAGAATGTCGACCTGCGGGAGCGCCTGCGCGAGGCGCTGGGTCGCATGACCGACCTGGAGCGGCTGGCCGGCAAGGTCGGGGCGGGGCGCGTTGCGCCCCGGGAGTTGTTGGGTCTGGGACGTTCGTTGGCGGAGCTGCCTAACATTCAGGAGGCAGGGCAGGGGGCTGGGAGCGATCTGTTGAAGACGCTGGTAGCCGAGATGGACCTGCTCAGCGACGTGCTGGAATTGGTTAATGCCGCCGTTTCGCCCGATGCGCCCGCTACGCTCCAAGACGGCGGGGTCATCCGTGAGGGCTACTCCGAGGAGCTGGACGATCTACGCGCGACGCGTGACGGGGCTCGCGACTTCATCGCGAGCCTTCAGGCCCGGGAGCGCGAGCGGACCGGCATTACCTCGCTGAAGGTCGGCTTCAACCGGATTTTCGGATACTACCTCGAGGTCACCAAGTCGAACCTCGACAAGGTTCCGGACGACTACGTGCGCAAGCAGACGCTCACAAACGCGGAGCGTTATTTCACGCCCGAGCTGAAGGAGTGGGAAGAGAAGGTCTTTGGAGCCGAGGACCGCATGGAGAAGATCGAGATCGAGCTCTTCGGGGATGTGCGCCGGCAGGTGGCGTCCGAGGTTTCGCGCATTCAAGAGGCGGGCGCTCGCGCAGCCCGGCTTGACGTGCTGACGACGCTGGCCTATGTGGCCGAACGCAGGCAGTACGTGTGTCCCGAGATGCACACCGGATTCGAAGTGGAGATCGAGGGAGGTAGGCATCCGGTGGTCGAGACGATGATGCCCGCCGAGGCATTCATTCCGAACGACCTCCTGCTGGACAAGGGCGGGCGCATCGTGATCCTCACCGGCCCGAACATGGCCGGTAAGTCGACTGTGCTACGGCAGATTGGGCTCATCCACCTGATGGCCCAGATCGGCTCCTTCGTGCCAGCCAACCGGGCGAGGCTGCCCGTGTGTGACCGGATCTTCACCCGAGTGGGTGCCTCCGACAACCTGGCCCGCGGGCAGTCGACCTTTATGGTCGAGATGAACGAAACCGCGTCGATCATCCATGGCGCCACCGACCGAAGCCTCGTGCTTCTGGACGAAATCGGGAGAGGTACCAGCACCTACGACGGGGTATCGATCGCTTGGGCCGTCACAGAGCATCTGCACGAATCAGTGGGGTGCAAGACCATCTTCGCCACCCACTATCATGAACTGACCCAGCTCGGCGATCTGCTGCCCGGCGCGAAGAACATGAACGTGATCGTACGCGAGGTCGGCGAAGAGATCGTCTTCCTTCGGCGACTGGCAGACGGGGGCGCAGACCGCTCCTACGGAATCCAGGTGGCTCGCCTGGCAGGGTTGCCCGCCGACGTCATCGCTCGCGCCAGGGAACTTCTGACCGAGCTGGAGGGAACACATTCGGGTGGGGGAGAGGGCTTGGGCCGCTTTGGAGAACATAGGCCTGCGTTCGAGCCTCCTCCGGATCAGCTATCGTTCTTTGCCGTGGCCGAGTCGCCTGTCGTGAAACGGCTCCGGGCCGTCGATCCGGACACGATGACGCCGAGGGAGGCCTTGGACCTTTTGTTCGAGCTTCGGAAGGAATCCGGCCCGGGGGAGACCGAATGATTCGGTCCCTGTCGGGGTTGGTCGGCGTATTGCTTGCGTTCGGGTCGGGGGGCTGTGCCAACGACCCGGATATCGAGAGCCCGTCTCCGTTGTCCGCGTCTGTACCGATCGAGTACCCACTCGAGTTGTGGGACCAAGGCATCGAGGGACGCTGCTTGCTCAAGGTCCGGGTCACCGACATGGGCGGTGTGGACAGCGTGGTCGTCGTCGAGTCCAGTGGCCAGATGGCGTTTGACTCGTCGGCTATCCGCGGCGCGAAGACCCTGAAGTTCAGTCCGGCCCGCCAGGACGGGAAACGCATCGAAGTCTGGGCCCAGGTGCCCGTCCACTTCTCTAAGAAGCCTCGCCCCTGATGTACCCCAGCGCCGCGCTCGACCGCAGTACGAGGCGCCCAGAACCGAGGACACCACTGATATGAGAGAGAACCACGCTCGCCCCTACGACAACGTCACCCAGGTGGTGGGTGGAACACCGCTCATCCGGCTCAACAGTGTCGCTCAGGGTGTGCCCGGCACGCTCTATGCGAAGTGCGAATTCATGAATCCGGGCGGATCCGTAAAGGACCGCATCGGCTTAGCGATCGTAGAGAAAGCTGAGCAGGAAGGAGCCCTCAAGCCCGGTGGCACCATCGTCGAGGCTACCAGCGGCAATACGGGAGTGGCGTTGGCCATGGTCGCCGCCATCCGGGGGTACCACTGCATCTTTACGATGCCCGACAAGATGAGTCAGGAGAAGGTGAAGCTCCTGCGCGCCTTCGGTGCCGACGTCGTCATCGTGCCCACCGCCGTGCCTCCGGATCATCCGGATCACTATACCCAGAAGGCCGAGAGCATCGTTCGCGACACTCCTGGCGCCATTCTTGCAAATCAGTTCTACAACCAGGCGAACCCCGACGCGCACCATGAGACTACGGGCCCCGAGGTGTGGGAGCAGACCGAGGGAAGGGTCACCCACTTCCTGGCGGGTTCGGGCACAGGTGGGACGATCACCGGAGTCGGCAGGTTCCTCAAGGAGAGGAATCCGGATTTACAGGTCATCGGTGTGGACCCGGTGGGATCGATCCTGAAGACCTATTTCGAGACGGGTGAGATGAGCGAAGGTGCTCCCTACAAGGTGGAAGGCCTCGGGAGTGACAAGGTTCCCGGAGCGCTGGATATGAGTGTCACGGACCGCTGGGTCACGGTCAGCGACGCCGAGTCCTTCTCCATGACCCGGCGGCTGTGTAGGGAAGAGGGACTGTTTGCCGGAGGATCATCGGGCCTTCTGGTGCATGCTGCGGTGGAGATCGCCAAGGAGACGAACGACCCCAACGCAGTGTTCGTGACGCTGCTGTGCGACTGGGGAGAGCACTACCTGACCAAGGTCTACGACGATGACTGGATGCGTGAGAACGGCTTCCTGCGGCGTTCGCACCGGAGCATCCACGAGGTGGTCGCCCAAAAGGGGGTCGACGTGCCCGAGTTGGTGTCGGTGGATCCCACGACGACGGTGCGAGTGGCGCTTTCGACCATCACCTCTTTCAATATCTCGCAGTTGCCCGTCGTGCTGAACGGTGAGTGTGTCGGCTCGCTCATCGAAAGTGAGATTATGACTACGGTAATCGAGGATCCCGACCTGCTAGACCGGCCGGTGGAGTCTGTCATGGACTCGCCGTTCCCGGTGGTGGACAGCCACATCAACGCCGAAGAGGCGGCCCGGCTTTTGACACGCGAGAACCCGGCGGTGCTGGTGCGAGATGGCGGAGAGCTCAAGGGGATCCTCACGCGGTACGACGTGGTTCGGGATCTGACAGGGGCAGCGGACTAGCATGGCTCTGTTCGGCGCTAGGTGTCGCGGGGGATCCGCATGAGGATCGCCGTACTGCTCGGTGGCGATTCCGACGAGCGAGATGTTTCGCTCGTTTCGGGATGTCAGGTGGCGGACGCCCTTAGACAGGGCGGCCACGATGTGGTGTGCGTGGATCCTGTGAAGGGTGTGGTACAGGAACTGGGAGAGCGGATCATCCTGAAGTCCGGCGTTCAGGCGCTGCCGCCAGACGGGTTTGTCGGCGACGGCGCCCTGTCCCCCACGGATCTTATACAGCATGAAGAGATTGCGCGGGCCGACGTCGTGTTTTCGGCTCTTCACGGTGGCATGGGTGAGGACGGGACCCTTCAGGCCCTACTCGACCTCGCCGGGATTCGGTACACCGGGAGCGGAATGCTCGGCTGCGCCTTGTCCATGGACAAGGACGTCACCAAGCGGATCCTGAGAGACGCTGGCATCGCGACTCCGGATTGGCTCGTCAGTCCCACCGCGTACCAAGTCATGGAGCGGATCGGCGTGCCGGTCATCGCCAAGCCGGTGGCCGGCGGATCGTCGGTTCGGCTGTCGTTACTGCAGATAGAGATCGAGGTGGTGGCCGCCGTGGCGGAGGATGCCAAAGCGCCCTCACCGATGATGTACGAGGCGTACGTCGAGGGCCGCGAGTTCACGGTCGGGGTGTTGGGCGACCAGGTGCTACCGGTAGGCGAGATCGTGTCGACGCACGAGCTGTTCGACTACGAGTGCAAGTACCAAGGGGGGATGGCCGGGGAGATTTTCCCGGCTGACATTCCCGAGGACTTGGCGGCGACTCTCCAGGCTCAGGCGCGGGAGGTGCATGAGCTACTTCGCCTCCGCGAGTTCTCCCGGGTCGACTTCATGGTGGATGCGGCGGGGGACGTTTGGTGCCTCGAGGCCAATGCGCTTCCGGGGCTTACCGGGGGCAGCTTGTTGCCGAAGGCGGCGAGAGCCGGGGGGATCAGCTTTCCGGCGCTTTGTGACGAGATCGTGCAGATGGCGGTGGGGCGGGAGCCGTAGGAACGTCTGAGTCCCTGAGCGCCATTCCAGCGCCCTCGTCCCAAAACGCCTCCGCCCGCTCCCACGCCCGTGACCTCACCGTGAGTAAACCCCGGGTCGGCGAGGGCCCTGGCAAATTCCTGTGCACCTGTGAACCGACCGGCGGGGAGCTTCTCGAGCGCCTTCCGTAGCGCTGCATCGACGTTGGCCGGAATCGACTTCCGGACCGAGGTCGCCGACACCGGCAGGCCTTGAATGATCTTGCCCAGCACCGCCTGGGCCGTGTTGCCGATATACGGAGGCTCACCGACCAGCATTTCGTACAGGACACACGCGAGCGCGTAGGTGTCGCTCGCGGGTCCCACGACTTGGTCTCCGGTCGCCTGTTCGGGCGACATGTAGAAGGGGGTCCCGATCGAGAGACCGGTTTCGGTCAAACGGTTTCCACCATGCATCTAACCTAATGAAGGCCACAAGTTTACCGCGAGCTTGCGGCCGCCGCCTGCGGTCCGCATGGTCCACGATTCCAGCGAGTTAGACGAGTCCCGGCCAAAGGAAGTCGTCACTTGAAGATTGCACGCGTGACCGCCCACCAACTCCGTGTCCCACAGATTGCCAACGTTTTCGACGGGACCCAGGACGTGCTCGTCGTCGAGGTCACCACCGAGTCTGGCTTGACCGGTCTGGGTGAGGTCGTCTCGTCGTCTTATGTGGCCAAGGCTATCATCGAGGCTCCGCGGTCGGGTGCCGGTCGCCACGGGCTTTCCGAAGTCGTCGCAGGGATGGACGCCAACGACGTGGACGCCGTGTGCAGCCGGATGTACGAGGAGACATCTTGGTATGGGCGACGTGGAGTCTCGATCCACGCGATGAGCGGAGTCGAGATGGCCCTCTGGGACATCAAGGGCAAGGCGGAATCGACGCCCGTGTACCGGCTGTTGGCCGGGTCAGACGCTCCGTCTCCCGGCCCCCCGATCCGGGCCTACGCCAGCGTCCTCTGGGGCGACACGCTGCCCGAAACGATCGAGAACGCACGGGCGCTTCTCGAGAAGGGCTTCACTGCCCTCAAGTTCGGCTTCGGACCGTTCGGCCTCGGGAGCATCGACGAGGACGTCGAGACCCTGACGGCCCTCAGGACCGCGATTGGCGACGAGGTTCAGCTCATGGTCGACGTGGGCCGGAAGTGGGACGCGGATCGGGCGATCGAGGAGTGTTCGGCGCTGCGGGACTTCGGGCTCGGCTGGATCGAGGAGCCCCTCCACCCCGACGACCTCGAGGGGTACCGTCGCCTATGCGAGTCCTCCCCGGTTCCGATTGCGGGCGCCGAGACCGAAGAGACCGTGGAGCAGTTCCTGCGATACCTGGATGCCGGCTTGAAGGTGATCCAGCCGGATTTGGGCCGCTGCGGGCCTGGCGCCGGAATGGAGCTGAGCCGGCTAGCGGGGGAGCACGGACGGCGCTGCGTGCCTCACTGCTTCGGCACCGGCATCAATACCACGGCCGCGATCCACTGGATGGCGGCCGCCGGAGGCGACCTGGTCGAGTATCCGATGGGGGAGTCGCCGCTGCGCCAGGATCTCGTGGCCGGCGTGCCCAGCCTCGAGGGCGGCTACGTGAAGCCCGGCGAGCGGCCGGGGTGGGGCATCGAGATCGACGCAGGCATCGTGGCGCAGTACGGGCAGCCTGACGGTTGAGTGTCGGCTCCTAAGGCGCCGACCGGACGGCCCGGGTCGCTGTTTACACTGACGCCCCCGCCTGCGTAATCCCCAGCCCGTCCAGCAGCGCGGTCAGGTCCGTGATCTGAGCGTCGCCAAGCGGCAGCAGCGGCGGGCGTGGATACCCTCCGGGGCGACCGAGCAGGTTCATCGCGGCCTTCAGGTTGGCCGGGAAGGTGCCCATCGTCCGGGCCCCCTGATCGAGCGCCAACGTCCGGAGCTGCACCCTTCGTGCTCCCTCGAGGTCGCCGTCCTTGACCATGTCGTACATCTGTACCGCCTCGCGGCCCATGATCTGCGACTCGAGCGAGCTCACCCACCCCTTGGCTCCCATGACGACGGCCGCGACACCGCGCTCCGCCGAGTGGCCAGTGAAGATCTGCAGAGCGTCGCCGAACCGGTTCACCAGCGTTTCGACGCGGATGAAGCTGTCCGAGCTCTCCTTGATCGCCGCCACGTACTCCAGGGCGACCAACTGCTCCACGAGCTCGGGCGTCAAGTCGATTCCCGTCCGCTTGGGGATGTTGTAGAGAAGGATCGGAGAGCCCACCGCGTCGGAGATTCCCTTGTAATGGGCCACCACCTCGGCGTCTCCGGGGCGGCAGTAGTATGGCGGCAGGACCATGATGCCTTGGCAGCCTGCGTCTCGGGCCTTCGTGCTCAGGTCGATCACCTCGCGGGTGGAGATCCCGCCCGTGCCCGCGATGACGGGTACGGCTCTGTCGGCCACGTCGACGCCGAGTCGGAACAGACGTAAGCGTTCCTCGGGGCTGAGCGCCCAGGTCTCTCCGGTGCAGCCCGACACGATGATCCCCTTCGCCCCTTCACTCAGGAGCAGGGCGATGTTCTCCTGGAACGCAGACTCGTCGATCTCGCCGGACGCTTGGAATGGCGTCACCACCGCGACGAAGTTCCCCTCCCACTCGACCTTGCCGTTGTTCATTTCTTCGCTTCCGTTTCTTGTGTCGGGTCATGTCGCGCCGCACCGACGAACCGGCGCGCGCTGATCGTCTCTGATGATAAGCGGGATTCTTCACCGAGAACCCCCTGGGCCGCCAGCACCCCGCAGACCGGAGCGAGAGTGAATCCACCGGCTGCGCAGCCCAACAGATGCAGACCGGCGGGCTCTCCCACGCTGCCGATCAGCGGTAACCGATCCGGGCTGCGCCCCTCGGCGCCGGTCCAGGCCCGCAGAAGACGCGTCTGCGCCAACGCCGGCACGGTGCGAATCGCGAGGTCTAGGTTTCCCGCGAGGCTCTCACGCCTGACGCGGTGGTTGCCGCGTCCGCGTCCGGCAGCTTGGACCGGACTCCCGTCGTCGGCCGATCCGTTCTTGTTATCCGACCCGTCTCCGAGCCAGCCGCCGCCCACCAGCACCTTACCTCCTCCCGATTGCTGCTTCAGGGTGAGCTGCCCCCCGGCGTGCGTCACGATCTCTCCAAATAGCGGTGGGGCGGGCGTGGTGATCATCACCTGTTGGATCTTCGTGTAGAGGGGCAGATCGATGCCGAGCGGCCGACATAGGTGTGCGATCCATGCGCCCGCGGCGATGACGACCGTCCCACACACCACGTCGAGTCCGCTGGCCCGAACGGCGAAGCTCCCGTCGGACCGGACGTCAAGCGACTCTACGCCGCGGTCGAACTCGAAGGCGACTCCGCCGCGCCCGCAGGCGGCTAGGTACGCGCGGACGGTGAGGAATGGATTGGCCATGCCGTCCTCGGCGCAGTAGCTCGCCGCTCGAACCTCTCTGGAGAGGTAGGGTGCCTGTTGGAAGAGGGTCGGAGGATAGACCATCTCCACCGGAGCGCCCAGGGCTCGCTGTGCGGACACGGCGTCCTCCAGGGTGTGAACCTCGTCGGCGGAGTGCGCGACCCGGAAGCCCCCTCGCCGCTCGTATTCCAAGTCGCTCTCAAGCTCTTCCGCGAGGCTCCTCCACTTGCGCACGGCCTCGATGGCCAGGGGAATCGACCCGAGGTGCTTGTTCTGGATAGCCAAGGTGCCCGCGGTCGATCCCGACGCCTCGACGCCCGGCCGTGAGCGGTCGATGCAGAGCACCCGTACCCCTCGCTTCGAGAGCTCCCACGAGGCCGACAGCCCCATGACGCCCGCGCCGATCACGCACACCTCGGCCTCCACAGATCGGGCGGGCTCCGTCATGACCCTCCCCCTGCCGTATGCGTACCGGACGCAGGCGAGGCCCGCATCTTCTGACGAAAGTAAAGGGCAGATAGGAGCGCCGCGCCTGCGGCCATGAGCAGCGAGCCGGGCCCCAGAGGCTGGAACCCCGCACCTGTTCCGGCCGCGAGCGCAGAGGCGATGAAGGCAAGTCCTGCCAGGGCGGCCACCACGCGACCTCCGACTCCGAGCGGGCCCTGATAGAACCCCATGGTCACCACGGGGAACATGAGCAGGAAGAGCATGCCTCCGACGCCCGCGAACACTGTCGTGGGCCAACTCCCCGACAGCAGGCCCGTGAACCCGAACATCACGGGCACGATATAGAGGGCCTTCCCGACACGGAGCGACTCGAAGCCTGTACGCATCGGTCGGGCCTCGGCGATTTGCGCGGCCACGAAGGCGGTCAGACAGATGGGCGGTGTGATGGTGGCGCTCTGGGCGAACCAGAAGATGACGAGGTGGGCGGTGAGAAGGGGCACACCGAGTTCAATGAGCGCCGGGGCACCGAGCGTGGACACGATGATGTACGCGCTCGTGATCTGTAGGCCCATGCCCAGCACCGACGCGATAAAGGCGACAATGACGATCCCGAGCAGAATCGATCCGCCGGCCAGGGTCACCATCACCGACGTCGTCTTGAGCATGACACCCGTCAGGCTGATGACGCCCACGATCATGGCGGCTGTCGCCATCGTCGCGGACAATCCGATGGCGCCGTGGGTTGTGGCCTCGAGGCCGCGGATCAGATCGCGCAGGCTCATGCGCGTGTGGGGTCGCACGTAGCTGACCAAACACAGGCCTACCACGCAGGCCGACGCGGACAAGAAGGGACTGTAGTCCCGGATGAGCAGGTAGATGAGTAGCACGAGGGGGGCCATGAGGTGTGCCCCGCCGGCCAGCGTTCGCCAGATGGGCGGCACCGGTCCCCGGGCATCGGCGTCGTCGAGCCGGAGTGTGCCCAGACCCTTTTTGCGCGCCTTCACGTGCACGTACCCGTAGAGGCTTCCGAAATACAACAGCGCGGGAATCAACGAGTACTGCAGGATCGTGAGGAGCGGGATCCCGGTGATCTCCGCCATTATGAAGGCTCCGGCCCCCATCACGGGCGGCATCAGGGCGCCCCCCGTTCCGGCCGCCGTCTCGACCGCCGCGGCCTCGTGCGGCTCCAGGCCGGTACGCTTCATCAGCGGAATCGTGATCGTCCCCGTGGTGACGACGTTGGCGATCGTGCTCCCCGACACCGAGCCCATCAGGGTGCTCCCGATCACGGCGGCCTTCGCTGGGCCCCCGACCCAACGGCCGGACGCCGCGAGGGTCAGATCCATGAAGATTTGATCGCCGCCCGCCACCCGGAGCAGGGATCCGAACGTGAGAAAGACCAAGAGATAGGTCGCCATCACACCCGTCACCTGGTTGAAGAGACCCTCGGGCACCATGTACAAGTGCTCGAGCAGGAGCGGGAGGCTCACGCCCTTGTGTTCGAGCATTCCCGGCATGATGGGTCCGACCAAGGCGTATGCGATGAACGCCAACGCCACGACGACCAGCGTCATCCCGAGGGTACGCCGCGTCGCCTCGAGGACGAGTGCGACGGCGAGTGCGGAGAAGACGAGATCGGGGGCCGTGAGCGGATCAATGTACACGAGTCGCCACATGATCCGTTCCCGATCCACCAGCATCCAGGCGAACGCCACGAAGGCCGCGAGCGCCAGGACGAGGTCGAATCGGCCGACGGCCTTCTTGTCGCCCCTTCGCGCCGGGTAGAACAGGAACACCAGGGGGATCGCGATGGCCAGATGGCCGGCCCGCCGCGTGACCGCGTCGAACCACCCTGTGAACGCCACGAGGATGGTGAGCACCGGAAGCGCGACGGCGGCCCAGCACGCCAGCGTGGCGAGCCGTCCGGAGACATTCCTCTGTCCCGGTATCAGAGCGCCCTCAGGTGCCCCCGACGAGCTTCCGCTCACAGACTCTAGTCGATCCAACCGAGCTCAGCGTAGTAGCGCAGGGCTCCGGCGTGCGTCGGTACTCCCGCGTTCTCGACCATGTCTCGAGGCTCCCACTTCCGGAAGCCGGGGTGGACCGTCTCCAGGTAGTCCTTGTTCTCCGCGATGGTGCGCGTGAGGTGGTAGACGATGTCCTCGCCGACGTCGGCGGTCGTGAAGATGCCGAAGACGAGCCCCACGGTCCGCACGGCCTCGGGCTGACTCGGATAGGTGTTGGCCGGGATCTCGAGCACCCTCACCTGCCAATCGCGCTCCAGCTTGTCCCGAGCCTCGTCCGAGATGGACAGGAACCGGGTGGGGCGGGTCAGCATCAACTGGGTGACGATCGAGGCGGGCTCATTGATGTTGAAGATGATCAGGTCGATGTGGTGGTCCCGGAACTGGTCCGTCCGCTCCACAGAGCCCATCAGGTCCAGGCGTCCTCCCCAATCGTGAATGTCGTCGTAGCTCATGCCGTAGGCCCCGAGGCTCTCTCGAAGGAGGAACTCCTCGCCCGAGCCCGGCGGTCCCGTCCCGATGCGCACCGCGAGACCGTTCGCCCGAATGTCTTCGAGGCCGGTGATTGGCGACTCCAGGGCAACGATGGCGTGGAAGGTGTTCTGCGTGAGCGTAGCGACGTGCCGGAGGTCGGGGAACGCCCTCTGGTAGGGTGGATTGCCGAGGTGGGCGGCTCGCATGAACGGAAGGAAAGCCATGCCGAAGTCACCGGGAACGAGGCCCACCCTGGCCGGGTTCGAGACCCCTCCGGCCCCCGGAAGCGTGGAGATGGGGTGTCCGTCGAGCCCCTGGTTGGTTCGCTCTGCGATGGCCGCTCCGATGCGATACCAACTGCTTCCCGTGCTTCCCGTGATGAGGTTCATGCGGGGGGTCCTGGGGGTCTGACCGTCGTCGCAGCCGGTGGATAGTCCCGACAGGAGGGCGCTGATCAGGGCGATCCCGGCGGGACGGGTAAGGCGCTGGAGTGGAGAACCGGCCGTGGATGAGGTGTCGCTAGGCACGTGGACCTCGCCGCGTGGGTTGCAGGGACATAGCGTCGAACAATAATGCGTGCTGACCCGACGGTGAGGCAATCGGCCCCGCCCGGTCGTGAGCGATTGTCGAGGACCTTGCTCCAGGCCGCGAGATCGGAGTAGGATCGAAGCTCGGACCGCGGTTGGGCCACCCGAACCAGAGGGATCATCATGCCACTCCAGTGTGCGACGCCACTCACGAGTGCGAGGCCACCCCGGTGTGCATTGCCACTCCACCGTGCTTCGCCAAGGAGTACGTGGCCGATAGAACGACCCGAATGAGGGGGATTTCGATGAAATACACGACAACGCCGCCGGCCCTCCGTATGGCCTTGGTAACCGCTCTCTGTACGACGGTCCTCGGTCCCGCGGTCGCCGCCGGGCAGGCCGGGGCGAGCTACCGCCTGCTGGATATGGACACGTATCTGGAAATGGAGAGCGTAAGCGGTCCGCAGATTTCCCCGGACGGACGCCACGTGATTTTCACACGCGGGTGGGTCGACAAGATGGAGGACCGCACGCGCAGCAATCTCTGGATCGCCGACACCGACGGGTTGCGGGTGCGCCAGCTCACGCACGGTGTGTGGAGCGATTCTTCGCCGGTCTGGTCACCGGACGGCGCGCGCATCGTGTTCCTGTCGGACCGCGACGGTTCAAGCCAGATCCACGTTCTTTGGCTGGACACGGGCGAGACGACACAGCTCACGCACCTGGAGCAGACGCCCCACTCCCTGCGCTGGTCGCCCGACGGCAAGACGCTGGCCTTCGGCATGAGGGTGCCGGAGACGACCCCCATCCTGCCCGTGAAACTCCCGGAGTACCCGAGGGGGGCCAAGCTGGCTCCGCCCGCCAAGGTCATCGACCGCATCATCTTCGGGTACGACGGCAGGGGGGACCTGCCCAGGGGCGACATCCACCTGTTCACACTCGACGCCGTGGCGGGTGGCACGCCCCGGCAGGTCACCACCGAAGGCCACAGCTACAACGATCCGCGTGGCTTCGCGGCGGAGGTCCACTGGTCTCGGGACGGCGGCAAGCTCTACTTCGTCGCCTGGTTGGAGCCTTGGTCTGAGGTCGAACTGGAGATCAACGAATCCGAAATCTACTCGCTGAATCTGGGCTCCGGGGAAGTCGAGCAACTGACCGATCGCCAGGGACCGGACCGCGGGATGAGGCTCTCTCCGAACGGAGAATGGATCGCCTACACCGGGTTCGACGATCAGGACTATGCCGACGGCAACATCGCGACCCTCTACCTGATGGACAGCGACGGTGGCCGGAAGCGGTTACTGGCCGGGGATCTTCCGAGCTCTCCTGGGAGCATCACCTGGGCCCCCGACAACTCGGGGGTGTACTACCTCATGTCGGAGCGTGGTGTGGCCAACGTGTACTTCGTGTCGCGAGAGGGTCGGCGCCGCGTCGTCACGACCGGCGATCATGTGCTCTCTCAGCTCACGTCGGCATCGAACGGACAAGCGGCGGCCGTGCGGTCGACATCGGATCGGCCCGGATACCTTGTGACGTTTCCGATGGACCTATCCGGTGAGCTGGCCACGGCCACGGCGATGAGCGCGCTCGTCGATGTCAACGCCGATGTCCTGGATGGCATGCGACTCAGTCAAGCCGAGGAGCTGCTGTTTGAATCGCCCGACGGTCTGGATCTTCAGGGTTGGCTCATGAAACCCGCCGAGTTCGACGCGTCGCGGAAGTACCCTCTCCTGCTCTGGATTCACGGCGGACCTTATTCAATGTATTCGGTCCGTTGGAATTGGGCCTGGCAGAACTTCGCTGCGCAGGGATACGCGGTGTTCTTCATGAACCCGCGAGGAAGCACGGGATACGGGAAAGCCTTCGTGGACGGGATCAAGCATTCTTATCCTGGCAAGGACTACGACGACCTGATGGCCGGGGTGGACGCCGCAATCGCGGAGGGGTTCATCGACGCCGACAACCTGTTCGTTCTGGGCGGGAGCGGCGGCGGGATACTGACGTCCTACATCGTGGGGCAGACCCACCGTTTCCGTGCGGCCGCGGCCATGCGGCCCATCGTGAACTACATCTCGGCGGCGGGCACGGCCGACGACCCGACAGACAAGTACAGTTGGTTCGACAAACCCCATTGGGAGGACCCGCTGGATTGGTACGAGCGTTCGCCGATCGCGTCCGTGGGCAACGTGGAGACGCCCGTGCTGCTCATGACGGGCGAGCGCGACCTACGGACGCCGATGGGGCAGAGCGAGGAGTTCTTCCGGGCGCTCAAGATGCAAGGTAAGGAGACATTGTTGATTCGCATGCCCGAGGAGTTCCACGGGTGGCGGCGGCCTTCACACCGGATCCTGAACCAGCTGTACCTGCAGGCGTGGTTCGAGAAGTTCCGGAAACGGGTACCGGCGTCGTGACTGAACGAAGGTGTCGGTGTAGGTGACAACGCACCTTCTCACCGGTCCGCTGTGCGTGGAGAACGTGGGTGGCACTCTCGGCGGGAACCGTATCCTCCACGTCATCGACCTGACGCTCCATCCCGGCGAGATGTGTGCTCTGATCGGCCCTTTCGGGGCGGGGAAGAGTACGCTGATCCGGGCCCTGTTGGGCCTACGTGAACCGGAGGACGGGTCGGTGAGGATCGGTTCCACCCCGGTGGCCGAGGTCGGCCCGGTGGGTTACGTCCCTCAGGACGATGCGCTCCACAGGGCTTGACGGTTCGGCGCGAGCTTGCTTACGCAGCGGAGCTTCGCATGCCGGAGACGAGCGTGGATGAGCGCGATGCACGGATCGCCGAGGTACTGGACCAGGTCGGCCTAGCCGACCGCACCGACGTCCTCATATGCGAGCTGTCGGGTGGGCAGCGGAAGCGCGTGGCAGTGGCGCTCGAACTCCTGACCGGACCGCCGTTGGTCATCCTCGACGAGCCGACGTCGGGTCTCGACCCTGGCCTAGAGGCGCGAACTATGACTCTCCTTTCCCGGGGTTCTTACGCCGGATTACCATGAGTAACGCCTGAAAGTGAGGGTTCAGGGAAGAGCCGAAGCGGTGAAGGAACGAGATCGACGCGGGCATCGTGGCGCAATACGGGCAGTCTGTTGGGTTGGGATCTCTACGACTTCCGAACCGCCGAGCTACGGTCGGCGCTGGAGGCGTGGTGGGCCGAGTCCGGAGCCTATCTACCTACCGCGCGAAATTCCATCGGGTCACATCGGACTCCGTACGGCTCTCCATGACCTCCCGCACCCGCACCACCATGTCGAAGTGATCCGCAGCCACGTCGGTCATCTCCCCCGGATCGACGCTAAGATCGTACAGTTCGATCGGAGCGTTCGCGTCATCGTGCCCGCCCAACCGCACACCCTTCCACTGGCCGATCCGGACGGCTTGTGCGCCGTTCCAGAGCCCGTGGTACTCCCAGTACAGCGGTGGACGCTCGACCTCTTGATTAGCGCCCAGCAGCGCGGGTAGGAACGACCACCCGTCGAGGCCCTCTGGGGTTGGCGCTCCCACCAGATCGGCCAGGGTCGGCATCATGTCCCAGAACGCCGTGACCTGAGTACTCACGGACCCAGCTCTGATGTGACCTGGCCAGCGTGCGATAAGAGGAACTCGGATGCCGCCCTCGTACACGGAACCTTTCAGTCCCCGTAGACCGGCCGAGCTGTCGAAGAACTCCGCATCGACTCCGCCCGTGTACGTTGCGCCGTTGTCGCTGGTGAACACGACGATCGTGTTTTCAGTGAGTCCCAGCTCCTCGAGGTGGGCCAAGACGCGCCCGATCTGGGCGTCCATGCGCGTGATCATCCCCGCATACGCGGAGAATGGCCGGTAGTGGGGAAGATAACTCGGGTCGCCCAAGTACGGCTCCTCCTCGAAGACCCCTTCGTACTCGACCAACGACGAGTCCGGTACCTGCAGCGCCACATGCGGGATAGTGAAGGGCAGGTACAGGAAGAACGGTTCATCTTGGTGGTCATCCAGAAAGCGGAGAGCGTCGTCCGCCATCACGTCGAGCGAGTACTCGCCTCCTTGGTACTTGTCGTACTCGGTCGGATCGGTCGGATCGTCTCCGTCGAACTGTTGATGAGGGCTGAAGTACTCGTTGTCGAGCTCGATCTTCTCACCGTTCCTCCACAGGTGGGTCGGGTAGTAGTTGTGCGCGAGCTGCTGATCGAGGTAGCCGAAGAAGTAGTCGAATCCTTGGTGATGCGGCTGACCGAGCGTCTCGCGTCCGCCGAGGCCCCATTTACCGATTGCCCCGGTCACATAGCCCGCCTCCTGAAGCAGGCTGCCGATCGTGTAGGTGCCGGAGTCCAGCGGCATCTGTCCGAGCTCGTCGGGGTCCGGGTACCCTCCGACCTCGAAGTTGTCGCGGACCTGACTGTGGCCTGTGTGGAGGCCGGTCATGAGCGTTCCACGAGACGGGGCGCATACGGGGCTGCCCGAGTAGTGCTGGGTGAACCGCATGCCCTCGGCGGCCAGCGCGTCCAAATTGGGAGTGCGGATCTTGGTTTGGCCGTAGGAACCGAGTTCGCCGTAGCCTAGGTCGTCGGCGAGCATGTAGATGATGTTGGGTGGCGGGGGAGGCGGATCGGCCGTACATGCCCCGAACACCAGAGGTATGAGAGCAATGAGTGCACGGTTCTTCACTGATCGGGCCTCCGTCGGGTGCTCGGGACTGCTGCGAGGGGGAGATGATACACGTCGGGGTTCAGGGGGTCTAGCAGACGCTCGGCTTCAGCCGCAGGCGTCGTCGTTCCGCGGAACCTGCTTGCCTGCCCCGGGGTTTGAAGGCAGGATGGAAAGAGGGGCGTTTTTTTCGCTGTACGTTTGGAGAAGTGCCTGTGAGAGGTACGGGGTATGTGCCCGGCGGCGGTATGAATATCAGCTATCAACTCACTCCGTGGGTGAAGAAGCTGCTGATCGCCAATACGGTGGCATTTCTCGTTACGATGGTCGTCGGGCGCGAGTTCATCTTCAACTGGTTCTCCTTCCAGCCCTCGGATTTTTTCTTCCGCCCTTGGGGCGCCGTGACGTACATGTTCTTGCACGGCGACTTCATGCATCTGTTCGGGAACATGCTCGTGTTGTTCTTCTTCGGCCCCCCCCTGGAGTCGAAGTGGGGATCGGACGAGTTTATCAAGTACTACATGATCTGTGGGATGGGAGGGGTCTTCCTGAGCCTCTTCTTCGTGTCCTACTCCATTATCGGCGCCTCCGCGGCGGTGTATGGCGTCATGATGGCGTTCGCCATGGCTTGGCCCGACGCCCCCATCTACTTCTGGGGCATCTTCCCGATCAAGGCCAAATACTTGGTGGCGTTCTTCTTCCTGATCACGTTCACCAGCGCTTTCGGGGGAGCCGCCGGCGGAGTCGCACACTTCGCCCATCTGGGTGGTTTTCTCGCCGGCTTCCTCTACCTGAAGACGGATTGGAAGGCGGCACAGCAAATTCAGAAGATGAGCAGGGCGGCCCGCAGCAGACGTTTTGCCATCGTTCCACGGGACGACAAAGAGGAGGAAGAGGCCGCCGGAGGACGCGGTCGCGATATCGAGGGGGAGCAGCGTGAGAGCACGATGCTCGACGCGGCAGACAAGGTCCTGGACAAGATTTCTGCGGAGGGAATGAGTCCCCTTACCGACGATGAGAGAAGGCTTCTCGACGAGGTTTCCAAGAAACACCGCACGAACTGAGCGGGCTCCCCCCGTTCGTGAGGGTGCCTCCTCCCGGCACCACCGTAGGAGTCCGTCCCGCTCTCGCGGGGTTGTTTCAATATGGACGGGTCCGGTTCTCCGGCCTACCATCATCGTCCCGAAAACGTCAAGTAATTGAGCGCATGAGGTTTCTAAGGTTATTGCTGCTACGCAAGAAGCCGCAGAGGCTCATTAGGCAGGAGTGACGCCGTTTCCGCTGCGACTCCGGGAATACTGATGCCCAATGTCGCTGCAGCGGTAACGGCGCCACTCTTTGTACCTGGACCCCAAGGCTTGGGTCGGTCACCTTAGGCGGCTCAGCTCGGGGCGGATGCTTCCTGCGCGGTTCTTCCTTACTTTTAGCCTTACCCAACATCTGGAACGTATCGGGAGGAGTGCAGGTGTCCGGACATAGCAAGTGGTCCACTATCAAGCGCAAGAAGGCGGCTACTGATGCCAAGCGCGGGAAGATGTTCACCAAGTTGATCCGTGAGATCACGGTGGCGGCTCGTGATGGTGGCGGGGACCTGAACTTCAATCCACGGCTTCGGTTGGCGGTGGATAACGCGAAGGCCGGGAACATGCCGGCCGATAACGTCACTCGGGCTATCAAGAAGGGGACCGGTGAGATCGAGGGTGTGGTCTACGAGGAGGTCTCCTACGAGGGGTATGGACCTGGCGGCGTGGCACTTTATATAGAGTGCCTTACGGACAACCAGAACCGCACGGTGGCCGACGTGCGTCACATTCTGACGAAACTCGGCGGGAGTCTCGGGACCATGGGCTCCGTGGCTTGGCAGTTCGATCGGAAGGGCATGATCTACGTGGACGCCAGCACGACCACGGAAGACGCCGTGTTCGAAGCGGCGATCGAGGTGGGGGCGGACGACGTAAGCAACGAGGGCGAGGAGTTCGTGGTGACCACCGAGGCCTCGGCGTTCCACCAGGTGCAAGAGGGCATGAAGGCCGCGGGTGTCGATTTCGACCGGGCAGAGCTCCAGTGGGTGCCTCAGAACGAGGTGAAGGTCGAGGGTAAGGACGCCGACAAGCTGGTCAGGGTCGTGGACGCTCTTGAGGACTGCGACGACGTGCAGCAGGTGTCGTCCAACGGAGACATCGACGAAGAGACTCTCGCTCAGGCCATGGGGTAGGACACCGCTAGACGCTTCTCCGAAAAGGAATATTGGTGGGCTCTGAACTCATACTGGGAATCGATCCGGGAACGGCTGTCACCGGCTACGGCGTTGTCGCCAAGGGGGGCGGCAGCACTCTTTCGTTGCTGGAGTGTGGAGTGGTCCGGACGTCGGCGGGAGAACCGCTGGCGATTCGCATCCGAGAGATCTTCAACGAGGTCGGTGAGCTAATCCAGCGCTTTAATCCGCATGTGTTAGTAGTGGAGGATGTTTTCCAGGGGAAGAACGTGAAGAGTGCGCTCACCCTGGGGCACGCACGAGGCGCGATTTTGTTGGCCGGGGCACTCAACGATATGACGATCGTCGAGTACACGCCCCGAGAGATCAAGAAGGCTGTGGTGGGGAACGGAAACGCAACCAAAGACCAGGTGGCATTCATGGTGCAGCAACAGCTCAAACTGAATACGGCTCCTTCGCCGTCCGACGCGGCCGACGGTGTGGCGGCGGCGCTGTGCTACTGCGTCATGGGAGCGCTGAAAGTATGAGCGCGCTCGTCTGGAGCATCGGCCCATGATCAGCCGTATCAAGGGGAAGCTCGTTACCCGAGAACTGGACTACATTGAGATTGAGACCCCCGGCGGCGTGGTCTACGGGGTACAGATTCCGCTCTCCATTCTCGAGCGCCTGCCCAAGCCGCCTTCGGCCGGTTTCGAGATCCGTACGCTTCAGGTCGTCCGTGAGGATTCGCTCACGCTGTACGGGTTCATGGAGTCTTACGAGCGCGAGTTGTTCGGCCGCCTGCTGGGCGCGTCGGGTGTGGGTCCCAAGGTGGCTCTGGCCATGCTGTCCACTTATTCCGCCCGCCGTCTCGCCAAAGCTTTGGCCGAGAAAGACGTGCATGCTCTCACTCAGGTGAGCGGGGTGGGGAAGAAGACCGCCGAGCGCATCATTTTGGAACTGGCCGACAAAGTGGAGGATCTGGCGATCGGTCCCGAGGGCGAGCCGGGAGGACCTGCGCCCGGTGCCCAGGAAGCCGTGGCCGCGCTGGTGGCCCTGGGGTATGCGTTCGTGGACGCCGATGCGGCGGTCCGTGAGGCGCTGGCCCAAGGCGACGCCGAGAACACGGATGAGTTGATCCGTCGGGCATTGGCGAAGGGCTGATCATGGAGGCGGAATGACCGAACGACACGAGATCACGACCCCCGAGGCGCTTCAGGAAGACGCTACGGTCGAGCCGACCCTGCGGCCGCATCGCCTGGACGAGTTCATCGGTCAGGAGAAGGTCCGCGAGACTCTTTCGATCGCCATCCAGGCCGCGAAGCAGCGCCGGGAGCCGCTGGATCACCTGCTGTTCCATGGCCCACCGGGGCTTGGCAAGACGACGCTCGCCTCGTTGATCGCCCGCGAGATGGGCGTGAGCTTCAAGGGCACATCAGGCCCTGTTCTTGAGAAACCCGCCGATCTGGTGGGAATGCTGACGAACCAGCAAGAAGGCGATGTCATCTTCATCGACGAGATCCACCGCCTCCGCCCCATTATCGAGGAGTTCCTCTACCCGGCGATGGAGGACTACCGGGTCGAGATTCGCCTTGCCGATGGTCCCCGGGCCCAGACCATGACGATGGACATCGAGAAGTTCACCCTGGTTGGGGCGACGACTCGGTTCGGGCTCCTCACGGCACCCATGCGAGCGCGGTTCGGCATCATTCAGCGGCTGAACTTCTATCCGCCCGAAGAGTTGGCCGTGATCGTGTCGCGCAGCGCGGATATTCTCGGCGTTGAGTGCTCAGTCGAGGGGGCCGCGATTTTGGCACGCCGTGCGCGTGGGACTCCGCGCGTGGCCAACCGGCTGCTGCGCCGCGTGCGCGACTTCGCGCAGGTGAAAGCCGAAGGGGTCATCACCGCGAAGGTTGCCGAGGATGCCCTGGAAATGCTCGAGGTGGACCAGTACGGGCTCGACGGGATGGACGGGCGCGTGCTCAAGACGCTGATCGAGAAGTTCGAGGGCGGGCCGGTTGGGCTGCAGACTCTGGCGGTGGCGCTGGGTGAAGATGTCTCGACGCTCGAGGAGGTCTACGAGCCGTTCCTGATTCAGGAAGGGTTCATTCAGCGGACGCCGCGTGGTAGGGTGGCGACTGTCCGGGCGTACAAGAGGTTCGGTTATGAGGCTCCGCGCGAGGATGGCGCGGGGGGTGGGCAGTCGTCGTTGTTCTAGTAGGGGGCAGGGCTGTGGGATGTGGACGTCGGGGCACCGCATGAAGGACGGGACACACGTTTCCGACTACGAATACGACCTCCCCCCGGGGCAGATCGCCCGATATCCAGTTGAACGCAGGGATCAGAGCCGCCTGCTCGTTGTGCCTAAGGATGGTGGTCCGTTCCAGCATCGGGTGTTCTCCGATTTGGTCGACCTGTTCAATCCCGGTGACGTTCTTGTCGTGAACGAGAGCCGGGTGATTCCTGCGCGGTTGTTGGGGCGTAAGCCCACCGGGGCACCTGCCGAGATCCTGCTGCTGCGGCCGTGGGCTGGCGGGGGAGCAGCCTCTGCTTTGGACCCCGAGTCGGATGAGGCGACCATCTGGGAGGCGCTGGTCCGGCCCGGTGGAAAGCTCAAGCCGGGCAGAGTGGTGAACATCGCGCCAGGATTCGACGTCGAGATCGTGGACGGGGCGCCGGGCGGTGGGCGTATCGTGCGGTTGGTCGTCGAAGGATCTGTGCGTGAGGCCCTGGAGCGGCACGGGCACGTACCTCTCCCGCCCTACCTTGAGCGGGAGGACGAGCCGCTGGACCGTGAGCGCTATCAGACCGTCTATGCGCGCGTCCCCGGGTCGGTGGCCGCGCCCACTGCGGGGCTGCACTTCACGCCCGAGCTGCTCGGCGCGATCGAGGCGAAGGGCGTGCACCGGGCGGCGGTCACCTTGGACGTGGGCTTGGGGACCTTCCGGCCCGTCGAGGTGGACGATCCCAACCAGCACGAGATGCACTTCGAGTCCTACTTCATCTCGGACGAGGCCGCTCGGGCGATCAACGCCGCCAAGGTGGAGCGGCGCAGGGTCTGGGCGGTCGGTACCACCGTAGTGCGCACGCTCGAGAGTGCAGTCCGCGGGGGACAGGTGGAGGCGGCGGGTGGGGTGACGGACCTGTTCGTTCGACCGGGCTATGCGTTTCAGGTGGTGGACGGACTCGTTACGAACTTTCATCTGCCAAGGTCGACGCTCCTGATGCTGGTGGCCGCCTTCGCGGGTTACGAAGGGGTGATGGCGGCATATGACACTGCGGTGGCAGATTCCTATCGGTTCTACTCGTATGGGGATGCGATGGTGGTTGGGTAACAATCAGAATGCGGTACGCCAGTTGCCCGGCCTCTACCTGGCCCAGTATTCTCCTGCCGTGGGTTCCGCGTGCGGGCTTCCTGCCTCGTGGATCTCTTGGAAAGCTGATCGCACTTGAGAAGGAGGACGGCAATGGGGAACGACACTCGCCACGAGTTTTCTAGGCGCGCGCGCGTCCTTCTGGCGCTGACGGCGCTGGGGTTAGTGTCCTCACCGCCGAGCGTGCAGGCTCAAGGCCCTGGCGTCGAGAACGGACAGTGGACGTATCTGGGCGGGGACGCGGGGCACACGCGTTACCAGCCTGCGGATCAGATCGACGCTTCGAACTTCGAGAACCTCGAGGTGGCGTGGCAGTGGGATGCCACAAGCTTCGGTCCGAGCACGCCCCGCTCGACCCCGACATACGTGGATGGAAAGCTTATCACGGTCACGGGCGACCGTCGGCATGTGGTGGCGCTTGATCCAGCTACGGGCGAACTGTTGTGGAGCTATTCTGAGCCAAAGACGGCACGCTACAATTATTCCATGCGGAAGGGGTACGGAAAGGGAATCTCCTACGCCGAGATCGACGGCCGAGGCGTAATATTCATCGTCAGCCCGGCGTTCTTCTTACACGCATTGGACGCGGAGACTGGACTGCCTCTCGAGAACTGGGGCTCCCCCGTACCGCTCGACGGATTCCCTAGTACCGGCGTCATCGACCTGATTCCGCCCCTAGTCGAGGACTGGGGTCCCTGGTTCGAAAACAACAAGCCGTATGATCCGGACGAGGGCATCCCGCTCGAGTTGGGCTACATCACGTCATCGTCTCCGCCGATCGTTGTAGATGACGTTGTCGTGGTGGGGAACTCGGCTGAGCAGGGCTACCATCAGTCCCGGGTCGAGATGGTCCCGGGCGATATCCTCGCCTTCGACGCCCGGACCGGAAACATGAAGTGGAAGTTCCACATCATTCCGAAACCCGGTGAGTTCGGTCACGAGACCTGGGAGAACGACGCGTGGATGTACACCGGTGACGTCTCGTCGTGGGCGCCGATCTCCGCCGACCTAGAGCGGGGGCTGGTCTATATCCCGACCAACGGACCCACCATTGACTATTACGGTGGCTTCCACCCAGGCGACAACCTCTACGGTACCAGCCTGATCGCGCTGAACGCTCAGACGGGTGAGCGGGCGTGGCACCAGCAGCTCGTGCGACACGATATCTGGAACTATGACACACCCACGGCGCCCGTCCTCATGGACGTGAACGTGAATGGTGAAACGATTCCGGGGATCTTCCAGATTACCAAGCAATCGTTCGTGTATTCGTACAACCGGGAGACGGGCGAGCCCATCTGGCCGTTCGTCGACACGCCTGTGCCGCAGTCGAAGGTGCCGGGGGAGAAGCTCGCTGCAACACAACCGTTCCCGACCAAGCCGGCGCCGTTCGATCTACAGGGGAGGACCGAGAAGGACCTGATCGACTACACACCCGAGGTCAAACGGTTGGCACTCGATTACGCTGAAGAGAATGACTTCATTGTGCCGTTCTTCAATCCACCCACTCACGTTGGGAACCCGGACGGCGACCCCCCCGCACTCATCTGCCCAGGTGGCGGTGGCGGCGCGAACATCTATAGCCCCGCCGTGGCCGACCCGAGGGAGGGGATTCTATTCATCGCATCGAGCAGCGGGTGTTCTACGGCGGGCCTTGTACCCGGAGGTGAGTCATCTCTGGACGCCAACAAACAGACTGGAACGACCCGCTCCGACTGGGCGAACGAGCCCAATCTACGAGGGCCGCGCGCCGACCTGGCCAAGCTCGAAGGTCTCTCCATTTGGAAAGGGCCCGTGGGCCGGATCACCGCGATCGACATGAACACCGGGGAGCACCTATGGGTGATCCCGAACGGTGACGCTCCGGAGTCCGAGCAGGAATTGATCCGGAACCATCCATTGCTACAGGGCGTGGAGGGCGTCGAGACGAATCAGGGTCGTAGGGGACACTCAGTCATGGTGGCTACCCCCACGCTGCTGTTTGCGTCCGGCACGAATAGCGAGGGGACTCCGCAGCTGTATGCCATCGACAAGTTCACGGGTGAGCGGCTCGGATCGGTCGAGATTCCGGGAGCCACCCGCTACGGCATGTCGAGTTGGGTCCACGAGGGCAAGCAGTACATCATGGTCCAGCTGTCTGATGGACTGGCTGCGATGGGGCTGCCCTAAAGGCGTTCGCTGGCGGATGGTTGGGTTGGGTCATTGGCGCCCCGATCTCGATATTCACGGCCTTCATTATCAGCATAGTGGGGACAGGAGTCGGACTATACCTCACTCAGCGTATGGTGAAGAGACTGCTTCCGTGACGCGCCTTCCGCGGTTGCAGGCCCCCAAGTGGCGGCGTCTGCTCAAGGTCGTGATCGTGCTCGGGGTGGGCCTTGGCCTTTCCTCGACGGTGGGCCGGGCGTGGGCCTACGGTGTGCTGGCCCTACCTCTGGTCGCTGCCGTGGTTATCCACGTGTGGTGGCTCCCCAAGAACGGGGTGAACGGCTGGACCGGCGAGCCGAAGGAACGCTACTACGAACTCATCGGGCATCGGAAGGCTGACAGCTAGGGGCGGCTTGGCCTGCCCCGTGGAGCGAGCGGCCCTGTGGAGGGCCCGGCCCGACCGTCGCTACATGTTCAGCCAGTAGTTCACCTTCACGAGGAAGATGTTGTCCGGGGTCACACCGAACAGCTCGCCTGCGTCGTTGCCCAGATCGAAGGTGCCGACACCGTCGTAGCTCTCGTGATCGTAGTCCGAGCCCATAATCCGTTGCGAGCGGCTCTGCTGCCAGACCAGGAAGAGGGTCGATCCCGGGCTCCACTCCCAGCGTAGCACCGCGTTACCCAGCAGGCTCTGGAAGTTGAAGTCCCTGTCGCTCACCGAGAACGACTCGGCAGCTCCCGCTCCGTCTGGGTCCACGACGTAGTAGCCATCGGTGCCACGCCCTAGTGTGCCAACATCCACCCCGTAGGTCCGGAAATCGCGAGTGCCGGGTTGGCTGAACTCCTTCAGCCCCCCATAGTTGCCGCGAGACAGCAACGGCTGCGCGAATAGCTCGAAGGTCAGGGTCGGGGAGACCGTAATGTTCAGCCGGGTCTCGAGAGAGACGGTGGTCTGGTCGATGGGAGCGAATATGTAGCGGCGTCCGTATGTGGCCGTTGCGAGTTCGTCACCAATCGACCTCACGTATTGAGAAGCCGAGAAGCTTCGTCGGAAATCTGGGCCCAAGCGCAACTCCACCTTCTCACCCGACTTATATGTGAAGTCGATGTTGGCACTGTGCGACCAGGATCCGTCCTCTTTGGTCTCCCAGTTGTAGCGGGAGCGTAGGCTGAGGGCCTTCCGAGAGTCCGAATTGATACTGATGTTGCCGCCCCACTCGCTCGGCCGCCTTGCCATGGGTCCGCCACGTGTCAGGCGATCGTCGTCCGTCGCGAAGTCGTATGCGACCCGCATAGAACCGCCCCAATAGTTCAGGAGCTGGAAGCGGAGGTTGCTGTTGAAGTTGGCGAAGATCAGATCGCCGTTCGAGTTCCACTTCGCGTCGGGGCTTCCCCACATGCGCCAGTTGCGGAAGTGACGTCCCGGGCGCGGCTGCTGATAGGAGAGATCCGTATCGATGATGAACCGATCGGTCTCGGTCTGGAACCCCATGTCGTTGACTTCGTACCCGGGGCTCATCGCAGCCATGGCGACCTTCATCTGGACGTATCCAGACTGCTTGGTCAGGTCCATCATCGCGTAGTACCCGGACATCGAAGTCGCCGTCGAGTCGACGCTGAGGTGGTCCGCGTCCGGGCGGTGGAAGTATCGCGCCGAGGAGCGCTGTGTGCTGATCATCGCGTCCTCGCTGCCCTGGATATAGCTGGAGGCGAAGGCGCCGTTTAGCCGCCACCCGCGGTTGGCCCACTCGTGCTGAAAGTCCAGCCCCGTGGTGTAGGCAGCGGTCCGGAGGTCTTCCGCGAGGTCGGGGTCGGTGATGTCGCGGTTCACGGCGCTGGCCAATGCCCCGATCCGCGTCTGCCCGGCGCGCATGTCCTTGCGGATGCGTCCTAGGAAATAGTTCGCCGACGGTTCGGTAATCGAGCTGCCGTTGGCACCTAGTTCGTCGATATACGGGGCGGTTTCACTGCCGGTCACGGCTTCGAGGAGCCCGAGCGACCATCCGTTACCGATCTTTCCGGTGATTTTGGCGGCACCGGCGATGGTGGTCGCAACCGGTTTGTCCGAATACACGGCGTCACTGGAGACGCTTCCCTGCGGCCTTCGGCCGATCCTGCGCGAGTAGATGATCTCAGGGGCCCGGCCCGTGCTTCCGGTTGGTCCGCCCCGCCCGAACTCGAAAATCTCGGCGCCCTCTACAAAGAAGGGTCGCCTCTCCTGGAAGCGAGTTTCGAAGGCGGTAAGGTTGATCACGGCCGGGTCGACCTCGACCTGACCGAAGTCCGGATTCACGGTTGCATCGAGTGTGAGGTTCGAACCGACGCGGTACTTGAGATCCACTCCCGTCCGGCTGAAATAGTCGGAGCCCGAGCGGAACGGATTCTCAAATGCGACGACGTCGCTGGGCGTTTGCTGTACGTATTCCGCGCTCATGCCCACATAGGGCAGGATTTCCATTTTTTTCCCTCCACCGACGCCGCGAATCCCGGAGAGGTGTCCGTACCGGGCTACGCCGCCTCGATCGAGCTTGGGCGTGAATGAGAACACGGCGCGTTCTTGCCGGCGGTTGATGGCCCGTTCTATCTGCATGCCCCACGTTTGGTCCTGAGCAGGACTGAACCGGAGTTGGCTGAAAGGGATCCGGATCTCGGCGAACCACCCCTCGTTCGTCACCGACGTCGTGACTTCCCAGATGGGGTCCCAGGATCGGTCTCCTCCACCGAACCCACCACCGCGACCGAAGCCCCGGCCCGACTGGATTTCGTCCCGCTTCATGCCGGACGGGTTCGTAGCGAAGCGATACGCCGTCTGGTGGTCGTGATAGCTGTCGAAGAGGATGACGAACCAGTCCGAGTCCGAGACGAAAGCGTCACGGCGGGCTAGTCGTGTCGTGACCGGTTCAGAGTCGTAGAACCAGGCACCGACATAGATCGCGTCGTCATCGTAAAGAAACCGGACTTCAGTTGGCTCCGTGATCGGTTGACCCTCGTTGGGGTCGTCCTGTGTGAACTCCGTGATTGGCGGCGCTTGGAGCCAGATCGCCTCGTCGAGTTGGCCGTCCACCTGGATGCCAACGTTCGTACGGATCGCGATGGCCTCCGGAGCTTCGGAGTGGGGAAGCAGCCCTGAATCGAGTCTAGACCCTGAACTGGCCGAGACCTTATCCGAGATCTGACTGGAGGCCTGCGCTGCGATTTCGGTAGGGGAGAGGATCACGGCACCCAGCAAGAGTGTGATGATCCACGAGATATATATGCGCATCGGTATCTATTGCCCTGACAACGTTTGTCGTTGGAGGGGGGTGCTAGAGTCCTATCCCCCAAGCCCCAGACAGACTTCCAAGATAAAACGTTGAGGGGCGTAGCGGACAGGTTTGAACGGCTCCTGATCAGGCGTCGTTCGGCGAGGTGCTTTCGCCGGCACGCCAGCCCAGTGCCACGACACCGGCCGCCAGCGCGGTGCCTGCTGCCGACTTGACCGCTCCGCCTACCAAGAAGGGAGCTACGCCCTGCTCGAAGGCCGAACCGTAGCCGAGCGTGCCTCCCAGCCGCAGCCAGCCCAGCAGTAGGACCATGAGGTGGCCGGCCACCATGGCCCCGAACGCCCAGCCGAAATGCTTCAAGTAGCCACGGTCCGATAGCCATCCCACGCCACCCGCCGCTATGGCGAATCCGATCAGATAGCCTGCCGTGGGGCCGACGAGATGGGCCCACCCGGCTGCACCGTCCGCGAATACGGGTATCCCCGCCCCACCGGCGAGAAGGTAGATCACAAGAGCGATCGACCCGTCTTTTCCGCCGAGGAAGAAACCCACGAGCAATACCGCGAGGGTCTGAAGGCTTTGGGGCACGGGCGAGCCGGGGATGGGAACACTGACCCGGGCAGCCGCGGCGATCGAAACCACCGCGAGCACGACTACGGTGAGGCGATGAGCTAGACGGGGTGGTTTCTCGAGATTTGGCATGCTGTTGGTCTTCTACGGGAGTCGCACCGGAACCGTAAGCTAGCTACGGCGCTTGGCGAGCGGCTACTGCGTGGAGGGTGGCGGGGCCCAGGAGGACTACTGTACCGTCGAGTTGACTTGGAAGACGGAGCGCCGGACGTTGCGTTGGACCGACCGAGCGCCCCTTCAGAGAGTGAGACCATGTCCAAAGGTCACGACCGCGATCTCGGAATGCGGAGGCTGATCACGCGGCGCGACTTCGTGAACAGAGTCGGTGTGGCCGTAACTGGCTCGCTGTTCTCACCGCAGGGAGCACTGCCCCATCAGCTGCTCGGACTTCCCCAGGAATATTATCCTCCCGCGATGACAGGGATGCGGGGCAGCCATCCCGGCTCTTTCGAGGTGGCTCATGGGCTCCGGGACGGCGCCAGTTGGACCGACAGTGGAGCGGCCCTCAGCACCGGTGAACACCACGACCTGGTGGTCGTCGGCGCCGGCGCGTGATTATCCGCGTGGGAGTGCGGTAGGATGCAGGCGCTCTTCCTCATGATCGCCGGGCACGCTCTGGCCGACTTTGCCTTTCAGTCGGAGGCCATGGCGCGCGGGAAGAGCCGAAAGTACAAGGTGCCCCCTCCGGACACTGAGCACTTTCCGCACTGGTTCTATTGGCTCACCAGCCACTCTCTTATCCACGGAGGGATGGTGGCCGTGATCACCGGGGTCTGGTGGCTCGGTCTCGCCGAGATGGTGCTCCACTGGATCACAGACTACGCCAAATGCGAAGGCTGGATCGGATTCCACACCGATCAGGGAGTGCACGCCGGATCCAAGCTCCTTTGGTGGGCGCTCCTCCCGTAGGTACGGGACACCTCATGAAGTTGCAGCCTTGGGGTGGACGGACCCCCGCTCACCCCCGAGACTGTTTGCTCTGATACGTTTCGGACATCCTATCACCGCTTCACGTCTGCGCCTAACGACCCATGTTCGACTTTACACTCCACGCTACGGACGGCCCTGCCCGCGTAGGGACCTTCACGACGCCGCACGGCGAGGTTAAGACGCCGGTCTTCATGCCGGTCGGTACGATCGGGACGGTGAAGGGGGTGTCGCCCGAGGAGATCGCCGGTGTCGGTGCGTCAATGATCTTGGCCAACACCTACCATCTGTATCTCCGGCCCGGACATGAGTTGGTTCGGGCGCTGGGACAGATCAGAAGGTTCATGCGGTGGGAGGGGCCCGTCCTTACGGACTCGGGCGGATATCAGGTCTTTTCGCTCGCCAAGATCAATGAGATCCGAGACGACGGTGTGGTTTTTCGCAGCCACATTGACGGATCGAGTCACTTCTTTACGCCCGAGGGCGTGATGGACATCCAGCGGGCGTTGGGCTCGGACGTGGCCATGGCGTTCGACGAGTGTCCTCCTGGTGGGGTAGGACGAGAGGTGGCCAAGGAGGCCAACACACGGACACTCAAATGGCTTGTGCGATGCCAGAAGCGCTTTGCGGAGTTGGACGAAGAGGGTCCGGCCGGGCGACAGACGCTTTTCCCGGTCCTACAGGGAAACGTCTTCGAGGACCTCCGGCTTGAGCACCTGCGCGCATACCTCGACCTCGGAGAGTGGAGCGGAATGGCCATCGGCGGTCTGAGTGTAGGTGAAGCCAAGGACGATATGTGGAGGGTCCTAGAAGCGCTCCACCCCGAGATGCCCTCCGACGTTCCTCGTTATCTGATGGGGGTAGGCTACCCCGACGACCTGCTCGAGTCGATCGGTCGCGGGTGCGATATGTTCGATTGTGTCGCTCCGACGCGGAATGCCCGCCACGGTACGACTTGGTGTGCCCACGAGGGTCAGATGAACATGAAGGGCGCGCGTTTCGCGCGAGATACGAACCCAATCGATCCAGGCTGCGACTGTTACGCATGCCAGAGCTATGATCGAGCTTACATACGGCACCTCTGCATTTCCCGAGAACGTTTCGGAGAGCGTCTCGTCTCGATTCACAACCTGCGGTTCCTCGTTCGCCTGGCGGAGGAGTCCCGGCAGCGCATCGCGGATGGTATCTTCCATTCGTGGTCCGCAGACTGGCTCAAGCGCTACAGGGCCGGGGCGGAATAAAGCAGCCTGACATGGCTACCGGCTACCGGTATCGCCATACACTCATGAGCACTAGTGGAGATCGGTTTTGTCTGAAGCCGCGTTGGCAGTCTTGATGGCTCCTCGACAAGGAGCCGACGGTATGTTCGTGTTCTTCCTGAACATGACTGCCGTGATTCTAATCTTCTACTTCCTCCTCATCCGGCCGCAGCGTAAGGAGGCTGCGAAGCAAAAAGAGATGATCGCCGCCATCGGTAAGGGCGACGAGATCGTTACTTCCGGAGGGATTATCGGAACGGTAGTCCGTGCGGAAGAGGATCGCTTGATCATCAAAACGGGCGGTGGCGAGACCAAGGTCACGGTTGAGCGGAGCCGGGTCGCCGGAAAGGTTCCGCAGGCCGAGTAGTGTCCATTCGGGACATCGTCCTGTTGGGCGACGAGGTGCTTCGGAAGCCAGGCGAGGAAATCGCCGATTTCGACGACGAGCTACGCGACCTGGTCGATGACATGTGGGAAACGATGTACCATGCCGAGGGCATTGGACTCGCAGCGCCCCAAATAGGGGTGTCGTTTCGGTTGTGCGTCGTCGATGTGACGACGGACGACGATCCCGATGCAGGCCGACTCGCGTTGGTGAACCCCGTTGTCTCCGACACGGGCACGAAGACCGACAAAGCTCCGGAGGGATGCCTAAGTATTCCGGGAATGGAAGAGGTGGTCACCCGTCCTGCCCGGGTTACGGTGACCGGATTCACGCCGGACGGGGAAGCCATCGAGGTGCTCGCGGAGGGGCTCATGGCCCGGGCCCTTCAACATGAAATCGACCATCTCGACGGCATGCTCTTCATTGACCGAGTGAGTCCCCTCAAGCGCAAGATGCTCCTCAAGAAGTGGAAGAAGAGTCAGGAGGAGGAGTAGCCTTATGAAGATCCTCTTCTGGGGTACGCCGGCGTTCGCGGTTCCTTCTCTGCTCGCCTTGAGCGACGAAGGCCACGACATCGTCGGGGTCGTCACTCAGCCCGACCGGCCCGCGGGTCGTGGTCGCCGGCTCAGGTCGTCTGCCGTGAAGGAGACGGCGCTTGAGGAGTCGATCCCCGTGCTCGAGCCGGAGTCGCCGCGAGGGGAAGACTTCCTTGAGCAGATCACTGCGCTGGGCGCCGACCTGTCCGTGGTCGTCGCCTACGGCCAGATCCTCCAGCGGGCGGTCCTCGTTGTGCCACCGATGGGATCGATCAACCTGCACGCCTCGTTGTTGCCCGCTCTCCGGGGGGCCGCTCCGATCAATTGGGCGATCGTTCGAGGGGATGAGGTGACCGGGGTGACCGTCATGCGAATGGCCGAGCGGATGGATTCCGGACCCATCCTTCTACAGACTGAGGAGCCGATCCTAGAGGGCGAGACGGTAGCAGAACTCACCACACGCCTGTCCGAAATTGGTGCCGAAGCGCTGGTGGAAGCGCTGGCACTTCTCGCGGCCGGGGCGATCGAAGAGCGGGGGCAGGAGGAGTCGGCAGCCACGTATGCTCCCAAAGTGGACCGGGCGACTGCTCGTATCGATTGGGCCGCATCCTGCGTAGAGGTGGCCGGACTGATCCGTGGGATGGACGCCGTTCCGGGTGCATGGTCGGAACTGGACGGGAATCCCGTAAAGCTGTTTCGGCCCCAGCCCGCCACCGATAACGAGCTCGCAGGCTTGCCGGGCACGATCCTCGAGGTGAGTCGCGATGGAGGATTGATGGTTTCGACCGGCCAAGGAGCCGTTTGGATCACCGAGGTGCAGCCGGCGGGCAAGAGCCGCATGAGGGCCGGAGACTGGGTGTTGGGCCGAGCCGTGACCGTCGGCCAGCGATTCGAGTGATCCCGCGGCTGCACGTTGTCACGGACGACGAGATCTTGGCCCGAGACGATTTCTTGGGCCGGGCGCGGCAGGTCTTGGAGTTTGGCGCCGCCGTCGCGTTCCACATACGCGGACCCCGCACAGGTGGGCGGCGCTTGTTTGACTTGGCGGTGCAACTCCGAGAGATCGCCGAGGGGTCCGGAGCGAGGCTCTTGGTCAACGATCGAGTCGATGTGGCCCTTTGCGCCGGACTGCGTGGCGTTCACCTCGGGGCCCGTTCGTTGGCCTGCCGAGAGGCTCGCCGACTGCTCGGGGCAGGCCGACTTCTGGGCGTCTCGGTGCACACACTAGAGGGGTCGAGGGAGGCCGGCGAGGACCAAGCCGACTTCTTGTTCTTGGGGTCGATCTGGCCCACGACGTCTCACCCGGGTCGGGCGCCGGCCGGTTTGGGACTGGTTCGGGACGTGTCTCGCCCCGCTGAGGTTCCCGTCCTTGGAATCGGCGGTGTGACGCCGGACCGAGTGCCAACACTGCTTGAGGCAGGGGCTCATGGAGTGGCCGTGGTTGGTGGCATATGGCGGGTCCCCTCTTCAAGCGACGCCATGCGGGCTTATCTTCAGGCCCTGTCGAACTGACTTACGGGCTACAGGGACGGCGTTATCGCTTATGAGTGATGAGCAGACCATCAACGTGCGACTCAACGGCAAGGATCGGCAGATATGCCCGGGACTTTCAGTGCAGGCTCTCGTCGAATCGCTCGATCTCAACCCGCAACTGATCGTGGTTGAGTTGAACCGAGAGATTCTCCGCCGCGACTGCTTCGGGGAGACCCTAGTCTCCGAGGGCGATCAGGTGGAGCTGGTGCACTTCGTGGGTGGAGGCTGAAGATCCGATGACCTGGACCGACCCTAAATCAATGACCGAGAATATGGCAATCGACGATTCACTTGTTATGGGCGGGCGACAGTTCGGCTCCCGACTCTTCGTGGGAACGGGAAAGTACGCCGACAACGATACCATGGTGGAGGCGATCCGTGCCTCGGGTACGGCCATGGTCACCGTGGCGGTCCGGCGGGTCGATCTGGATCGCACCAAGGAGGAAGGCATCCTCTTCCACCTGGACCCCGACGAGTTCTTCATGCTTCCCAATACCGCCGGGTGCTACACCGCAGAGGACGCGATCCGCTATGCACGGCTAGCCAGGGCCGCCGGCTTCCACGAGTGGTTGAAGCTCGAGGTGATCGGTGATGAAACGACGCTCCTTCCCGACACGCAGGCGACGCTTGAGGCCGCGAAGGTTCTGGTGGATGAAGGCTTCAAGATCATGGCCTACACCAATGACGACCTCATCACCGCCCTCAGGCTCGAGGATGTCGGGTGTGTCGCGGTCATGCCTCTCGCGAGTCCGATCGGCAGTGGGCTGGGAGTGGTAAACCCTTACTTCATCCGTGAAATCAAACGACGTTGCGAGGTCCCGATCATAGTTGATGCCGGGGTGGGCACCGCGTCGGACGCGTGCGTCACCATGGAGCAGGGTGTGGACGGCGTGTTGATGAACACGGCGATCGCAGCAGCCGACGATCCGGTCGGGATGGCTCACGCCATGAGGCTGGCCATCCAATCGGGACGACTGGCCTACTTGGCGGGTCGCATGGAGGCGAGAGAAATCGCCGTTCCGTCGTCGCCCACCCGAGGGATGTTGGACTGAGCCCGCTCACCTTGCGGAGGGCCCTGTGACCGGCACCTCCTCGGAGTCTGTTTCTGTCGTGACGCCGGGTCGGACTGCCGCTCTCGAAGTCTTCGGAGCCGTCGGACGCGGGCAGCGTGTGGATCGTGCGTTTGCCTCTGCGGCTAGCGATCTCGACCTACGCGAGCGAGCCTGGTGTCGAGAGTTGGTCTACGGAGCACAACGGCTGCGGGGGCGCCTCGACTATCTGCTCGATCGACGGGTGCGAAGGGGGCTCGACTCGGTCGATGCCGAGGTCCTGAATGTCATGCGTCTTGGGGTCTACCAAGTCCTATACATGGACGGGGTACCCGAGTATGCGGCGGTATCACAGACCGTTGATTTGGCGCGTTTGGTCGGAGGGCAGGGCGCATCGGGATTCGTCAACGCGATCATGCGTGCCACCGTTCGAGAGAAGCCTGGAGAAGAACACTTTCCCGACTTCGTGTCGGACCCTGCGGGTTATCTGTCCACGTGGGGCTCTCATCCTCGCTGGCTCGTAGAGCGCTGGCTCGAACGATGGCCGGCCGTTGATGTTCGCCGGTTGGTCGAAGCGAACAATGCGGTGCCCCCGATATATCTGCGGTGCTTTCGAGACACACCCGCTGAGGCCGCGAGACGCCTATCCGACGCAGGGATCGCTGCCACACCGGTGGGTCTTGGCACGGAATGTGTAATGCTCCATGCAGGGTCGTCTCCCATCGAGGCGATGGCCGTTGTGTCGTCAGTCGTGCAGGATCCGGCAGCGGCGTTGGTGGTACCGTTTGCGGACCCGGCGCCCGGTGATCGAGTGGCGGACCTGTGCGCGGCGCCGGGTGGCAAGGCTATGGCTCTTGCAGCCCGGGGGAATGCGGTATTGGCGGCGGACCGGTCCTCTGAACGCCTGAGGCTCGTCGCGGGGAACACCCGAAGGCTGGCAGCTCGATTGAGGGATGGCTCGAGCTTTAGGGTTGGTGTGGTGCAGGCGGATGCCGTGCACCCGATCGTCCAGGGCGCTGATATGATACTGGTCGACGTGCCGTGTACGGGAACCGGAACGTTGCGGAGGAATCCGGATGCGCGTTGGCGCCTGACACCGGGGCGTATGGAGGAACTGGTGAAACTGCAGGGACGCATTCTCGAAGCGAATTCGGTGATGGTACCAGATGGCGGCCTTCTGGTATACTCCACGTGCAGCTTGGAGCCGGAGGAGAACGAGGATCAAATCGGGGCATTTCTCTCGATCCACCCCGAGTTCGAACTCGAGCCGGGTGCGGGCGTGGGCAAGACGTATCTGGATGAACGCGGGCAGCTTTTCGTGCTGCCCCAGAGGACTGGATTCGACGGGGCGTTTGCAGCCCGGCTGAGAAAGAGATCAGGCCACCAGGGATGAAACTAGGCAGCTCCATTCGACGAAGACGCCGTGGTGGCAAGCCCCGCTCGGAGTCCATCCGAGCCGGGTGGGCGAGTGTGCTGAGCTACCGACCCTCACGCGGCACCTGGGGCGTGGTCGCCTCATTGTTAGTGGTTGGATTCGGCCTGGGATACATGGTGTCCACGAAGATACTTTTCCCCGTTCCGCCGCGGCCGCGTGACCTCTTCGAGGTGCCCGACGTTCGGGGAGTTGACCGGCTTGCCGCCGTCGAGGCCGTGCAGGCGGTCGGGCTTCAATTGGTCGTGGTGGATTCGTTCAGCCATCCGCTCGCCGTACGTGACGAGGTCCTGGGCCAGAGCCCGCTACCGGGCCAGTTGTCCGTGGTCGGAGATACGGTCGAGACAATCGTGAGCTTGGGTCCGGTACGCAGGCCCGTACCGGATGTTGTTCGGCTGAGGGAGGGTCAGGCCCGTGATGTGTTGGAGGCGAGCGGCTTCCTCGTAGCGGTCGATAGCTTGGAAGCGGATCTGCCAGCCGGCCGCGTAGTCGAGGTACTTCCGGAGCCCGGAACCGAGGTAGACCTCCCCATGGAGGTGCGCATCGCGGTCAGTACCGGACCGCCCCTGGTGGCGATGCCCTTGGTCCTCGGGATCGAGCAAGCATCAGCGGAAGCGATGCTCGATTCTGCGGGGTTCGTGGTATCTGAAATCCTCACCCGTTTCCGCTTCGGTCGAGACCAGGGTCGAGTCGTCGAGCAAGACCCTCCGGCCGATAGCCTGCTCGCCCCGGGAAGCCCGGTCCGCCTCGTGGTCGGAAGGCGCTCGAATACGCGCAGGAATCGCAGGAACTAATTAGATTCCGTTCCGTAGCAGGTGACAGACTTTCAGTGGTGATTTGATCACGTGGTGACATGACCTCGGACGACACTCAAAAACCGAGATACTCCCGCATCCCCTATGCCTTCGCCCTCCTGGGCGTGGCTCTGGTGGTGCTCGTCGCCTGGTTGAATAGAGATCGACTCCAGCCTGTCATTCCTGGCACTCCTGCACCCGAATTCGCGGTGCCCGACCTCGACGGAGAGGTCGTGCGGCTGAGTGATCATCTCGGTCAGGTCGTCATGGTGAGTATTTGGGCCACGTGGTGTGGCCCTTGTCGCTATGAGATGCCTTCGATGGAGCGGTTGTACAACGAGTTGTCGGACGACGGTCTGGAGATCTTGGCCGTGAGTGTCGATGTCGAGCCCGGGGCCTTCGACCTCTTTGGTCGGCCTGGCGGAGACATCCAGGAATTCGCGGACTCGTTGGGGCTCACATTCCCTCTGCTACACAATCCTTCGGGGGACATTCAGCAGCTTTATCAGACTACGGGTGTGCCAGAGACGTTTCTGATCGGTAGGGACGGAGTCATTTACAAGAAGGTCGCGGGCGGCACCGAATGGGATGCACCCGATCATCAGGCACTGATCCAGCGATTATTGGCGGCGCCTTGAAGTCCCTGTCCCTCGGTGGCTCGTTCGCCAGCAATTGGCGACTCAAACTTTCGGCGTGTTCCTTGGCTGTTTTCTTATGGGCGTTGGTGCGAGTTGGCGCCCCCGATCAGCGAGCCGTCTCCATTCCCGTGACCGTCAGCCTGAACGATCCCGGCTGGATCTTGATGGACGATCCGGTACCGGCCACGGTGGACGTGCGCTTTACCGGTCCACCAACGGAGGTCTTTCGCCTCACCGCGGTCGATGGCGTCTCGATTACCGTGCCCGTCACGGACGTCGAGGGGGAGGACATGGTTATCGCGTTGCAAGATGGTTGGATTCCAGTGGATGGTTATCCGGGTGTCATCGTACAGGAGATCCTTCCAAGCACGGTGCGGATTCACCTGGATCTGGTAGAAACGGTCTTGGTACCGGTCAGGGTTACGACTCGGGGGAACCTACCTGAGAATTTGGCGTTGACGCGGTCCGTCTCCGTCACTCCCACGACCGTTCGCGTGACAGGGCCCGCGAGCGTGTTGCAGCAGTTCGATTCATTGGACTTGATCCCCGTGGACTTGGGACAGGTCGACGAACGGGGCGCGGTACAAACGACAGTAGACACCACCGGGCTGGCACGCCTGACGATGACGCCGTCCGAGATTACCGTGCGGATTCCCGTCGAGGAGTCCATCGACCGCGTCTTCGTGTCGGTGCGGGTGCTGGCGGATACCGGGGCCGACGAAGGGGCCGGCGGTCCGTTGGAAGTGCTTCCGGCATCGGTACAGCTCACACTCAGGGGAGCCCGGACTCAGGTCTCAACCCTGGACCCTGGGCGCCTACGAGTCGTCGTACCTCCCGCGGAACTGATCGGCTTGGGTATCGCAGAAGAGCGACGAGTGCCGATCGTCGTCGAGGGGCTTCCGTCCTATATGACCGTCTCTTCCGCCGTTGACACTGTGGTCGTCCGTCGGCAGACGGAGCCATGAGCGGGCCTCTCATTCTTGGGCTTGAGACCAGCTGTGACGAGACGGCTGCAGCCATACTGGAAGCTCCCACGACTCTGCGTGGTCAGGTCATCCTGTCACAGGACGAACACGTGCTGTATGGCGGGGTCGTGCCCGAGATCGCGGCCAGAGCGCACCTTCAGCGAATTGACGAGGTGGTAGAGGAGACGTTCCGGCATGCTGGTTGTACGTTCGCGGACTTGGATGCGGTGGCGGTTACCGCCGGACCGGGCCTGGTCGGAGCCCTCTTAGTTGGCGTGTCCTGGGCCAAGGCCCTCGCGTTCGGGCTCGGCAAGCCCTTGATCGCGGTTCACCACATGGAGGCTCACCTTTTCGCGCCCTCCATAGAGAATCCCGATGCTGAGCCGCCATTCGTCGCGCTCCTAGTGTCAGGAGGCCACACTATTGTACTTCACGCGCCGGCCTGGGGAGAGTACCGACTGCTCGGAGAGACTCGCGACGACGCCGCGGGGGAGGCATTCGACAAGGTCGCCAAATTGCTGGGGCTGCCTTATCCGGGTGGCCCTGCGATTCAGGCGCTCGCCGTCGAGGGGGACGGATCCCGGCACCGGTTGCCGCGACCAATGCTGCGCTCGAATCAACAGCCAGGTGATGACGACTTTTATGATTTCTCGTTCAGTGGACTCAAGACAGCGGTAGCCACCCTGGTTTCTGAACTGGATAGCTTGGGCACCCTAGAGAATGAGCGTGCGCATGTCGCGGCGTCGTTCCAGGAGGCAGTGGTCGATGTATTGGCGACCAAGACCCTCCGAGCTGTAGAGGAGACGGGGTGCCGAAGCGTGCTCTTGGGCGGAGGGGTCTCTGCCAATTCGCGCTTGCGGGAAGAGATGGAGCGACGAGTGGGGCACGAAGGAGCCGTGTTTACGGCGTCGCCTCGCCTGTCGTTGGACAACGGAGCTATGGTGGCCCGGGCTGGTGCTTACCGACTGGAGCGGGGAGACGTCGCAACCCTTGATGCATCCGCACACCCGAGCCTCCCGTTCCCCGGGTTGGTAAGGATCTCTGCATGAGAGGACTTTAAGCGTGTATCCCATTTTCTTCCGCCTTCCTGAGTGGTTCCCGTTCATGGGAGGCGAGCCGATCACCTCTTTCGGGGTGCTCATGTTCCTCTCCTTTCTCACCGCCGGCATGCTGTTGCGGCCGGAGATGGAGCGTGCCGGCGAAGACCCGGAGGTCGCTTGGGACCTGCTGTTCATGGCCGTACTGGGAGGAATCATCGGGGCGAAGGTCTACTACGTTCTTTTGAACTACCCGCGGCTATTCGAAGACCCTGTGCGCGCCATCTTCTCGCGCGGAGGAATGGTCTGGTATGGTGGCTTCGGAGGGGCTGTGGCCCTGATAGTCTGGGAGATCAAGCGGAAGAAGCTGCCACTCGGAAAGATGGCGGACATCATCGCCCCAACTTTGGCGATCGGGTATGCGGTCGGTCGCATGGGCTGCTTCTTGGTTGGAGACGACTACGGCCGCCCAACCGCATCCTGGGTAGGGATGCGGTTCCCTCGCGGCACACCACCGACCCGCGTCGACGTGCTCGAGAACCAGTTCGGGATCCAGGTCGATCCTACCTTGGTCGAACAGTTCGGACAGGTGGTTCCGGTGCACCCGACCCAGCTCTATGAGATCGGGATGGCTAGCCTGATCTTTGTGATTCTCTGGCGCCTTCGAAAACACCAACACGGTGCGGGATGGCTTTGGTGGATCTGCCTGGCCATGCTGAGTTTTGAGCGTTTTCTGGTTGAGTTTGTTCGAGTGAAGGACGACCGATTCCTGGGGCCCTTCACACTTGCACAGCTCATCGCCATGTCGCTGATTCTGTTGAGCGTCTGGGGGGTGAGCAGGGCGGTGACATCAGGCCGCAAATCCGCGGAGGCAGCGGCCTGATCACCTCGTCGAGCTAGGTAGAGATGCTCACCGTCCTTCAGGGCTCGGACCTCCACTTCGGAAAGCCGCATCTTCCGCGAGTCGCATCAGCTTTCGGTGAATTGGTGGGTGAGGTCGATCCGGGCGTCATCGTTCTGGCGGGGGACTTCACGCAGAGGGCCAAGGTCCGGGAGTACCGACAGGCCCGCGAGTACATCGATGCACTGCCCGACGTCCCGGTGATCGTGACGCCTGGGAACCACGACATTCCGCTCTATCGCGCCCACGAGCGTTTGTTCGCCCCGTTTCGCAACTATCGGGCCCATATCGAATCGGAACTGGACGGTTTTGCCCGAGTGGAAGGAGCCGTATTCGTTTCTCTGTGTTCTGCCGAGCCGCACCGAGCTCTGGTCAACGGCCGGCTTGGAGACGAGCAGTTGGAGTTTGCGGCACGTATCTTGCGCGAGTCTTCTCCGAAGGACGTTCGCATTCTGGTGACTCACCATCCACTCGTGCGTCCGCCTGATGGGGGAGCGGACCACATTGTTCCGGGGAGCAATGCGCTTCTCGAGAGTTTCCGGGAGATGGGGGTGGAGCTGATTCTCAGCGGGCACCTGCATCGCAGCTACGTCGTTCAGTCGTGTGGCGGAGAGATAACGCATGTGCACAGTGGTACCGCCATGTCGAATCGCGGACGTATGGCTGAGAAGGAGAGGAACAGCGTGAATGTGCTGGCAATCGGCGCCCACGAAGTGGTGGTGACGCCCCATTGGTTCGAAGAGGACGAGAATCGGTTCGTTCCTCGTGATCCGACATCGCTCGGGAGGCGCCAGTGAGCCGCTTCTATCTCCGTCGGGACCCGGGTTCGAAAGAGACGTTGGGGGCCATGGCGGTGGCGCTGGGGGTCGGGGCCGTCTCTTTCTATTTCGTGCAGAATTTACTGGCTCGCGAAGGTCTAGAGCGAGAGGCCCCCAAGCGTCCTGGAACGACGGGATCCGACGTGTCGCGCGTAGCGGACTCCGGGAACTAGCCTCGGTCATGCGCGCTGCCACCCTCGCCACTGCACTGGTTCTGTCGTTCCTGTCGGCGTCGCTAACGAGTGCGGATTCCCTAGCGGCCCAGGCTCCAGAGGTCGAACTCAGTGACATCGGGTTCGAGGGGAACTTCGCATTCCCCGAAGACTCGCTCTCGAGGGCCATCTTCAATCGCGAAACGAAGTGCCGATCTTGGCTCCTGAAGGTGCCGATACCGTTCTGTTGGTTCGGCGCCGGGTTTGCAGTCGACCGCCAGGTGCTCATCGCGCGTGAGCTTCCTGGGGATATGCTCAGGCTTCGAAGCTTCTACAGTAGGAGAGGGTTCAAGGAAGCTCAGGTAGATACGGTCATCGGTCGACTGACCGACGAAGGAGTATCGATCCTTTTCCAGATCGAAGAAGGACGTCCAGTCCGTGTTTTGACCCTGTCCATCCTGGGTTTGGATGGGCTGGAGGACTTAGACGTGGCCGCGGCTCTTCCGATTGCGGAGGGCGATCTCCTGAGCTCCATCGATCTGGATGCGGCCAGGGATTCGTTGATCTTGCGGCTACAGAACCGAGGGTACCCCCGCGCCGATGTCATGCGTACGTCTCTGGTTCCGTCAGGCACGCCGTATGAGGCCCATGTGACGTTCGAGGTCGACGCTGGTCCGCATGCCGTCTTCGGACCCGTGACGTTTGTGGGCAATCGGGAGCTTTCGGAGGGAGTCGTTCGCCGCATGCTCCCGTTCCGAGAAGGACAGGAGTATTCGCAGGCGCGCCGGCTCGAGGCACAGCGCAACCTCTACTCCATCGAGATGGTGCAGAACGTCACGATCGAGGAGGCCGTGGACCCTGCCGGATCTGTTCCGGACACGGTGTTGCCGCTTCAGGTGACGGTGACGGAGGGCAGTGTTCACCGCGTCCGGTCGGGTGTCGGGTGGAGTACGTCGGACTGCGTGAACACGGAGGGGCGCTGGACCAGCCGCAACTTCATGGGCGGCGCCCGACGACTTCAGGTGCGGGCGCGTCTGTCCAACATGGCTTCGGAGGCGCTCCAGGACGGCCTCTGCACCCAGGCGGGTGTGGGCGATTTCGGCGGCCTCAACTGGCTGGTTTCGGCCGAGTTCAGTCAGCCCTGGATCTTCAACCAACGATACGCTCTCGGTGCGAGCCTCTTCCATGAACGGCAGAGTTTGAACGACGTGTTCGTCCGGCAGGCAGTCGGGCTGGACCTATCACTGTCGCGCACGGTGGGCCCCTATACATCCCTCTCTTTTGCATACAGGCCTCAACTGACGCAATTGGAAGCTGCAGAGGTGTTTTTCTGCACGACATTCCTCGTATGCACCCCGGAAGACATCTCTGGAATCCAGGATCCGAACTGGCTCGCGCCGCTGGCGGCGAACGTTGTTCGGAATCGCACGAACAGCCTACTGAACCCGACGCAGGGGTATCAAGTCGTTTTCAGCGCTGAGCATGCGTCGAGCATTACCGGGTCGGACTTCGACTACAATCGTCTTTTCGCATCACTCGCCGGCTACCAGGATACGAGCCGCGGACAGGTCTTCGCCGTCAGAGTACAGGCGGGCTGGGTCGGGGCGGGCACGTTCAGTCTAGTGAGCGGGGCAGCCGACATAATTCACCCCCAGAAGCGGTTTTACTCCGGTGGAGCAAACAGCGTCCGAGGCTTCGCCCAAAACCAACTTGGGCCCCGCGTGCTGACCGTCGACGTCGACCGTCTCCTTGCCGCCAGATCCGAGACCGTCGGCCCCACGTGTTTTCCGATGGAGATCATCGATCTGACCTGCGATGCGAGTGCGCTCGATGATGCGACCTTCGAGACACCGCGACCCACGGGCGGACGACTCGTAGTGGAGGGTGGGATTGAATATCGCCTGCCCGTTGGGACTCGTATCGAGGCAGCGGTCTTCGCCGATTTCGGTCGGGTGTGGGCGGAAGCCGAGTCCGGTGTGGTGAGCGAGTTCGAGGTGGCGCCGGGCGTGGGAATCCGCTACTTGAGCCCGATCGGGCCCATTCGTGTCGACCTTGGCTACCGCTTCAGGGGCGTCGAGGATCTCAGCGTAGTCACGTCACAGATCCGAGCTTTCGACCCTGATCGCGACGCGGATGGGGACAAGATCCAGCGGATCGTGGACCCCTCGACCGGTGCCACGGAGACGATAGAGTTCGTCCTCGTCGATGAACTTGCCGTCTTAGGGATGCCTGTGGGGTTCGGCACTGCCGATGGCTTCTCGCTGAGCCGCTTCCAGCTACATCTGAGCATTGGTCAGGCCTTCTGATATGGGTCGCTTGAGGAAGGCCTTCAGACTTGGCGCGGCGGTCGGCGTGTCCGTCGGTGTAGGGGCTCTATCTACCTTCTTCCTGCTGACGCGGACCACGACGGGCCAGGCCTGGGTGTTGGAGGCGGCGCTGCAACGGGTCGAGAAGGTGGTCAACGGAGAGATCCTAGTGTCGGGGATTCGCTCGGCCGGACTCCACCGAGGTGCGAGGTTGGTGGGCGTCCGAGTAAACGCGCCGGACGGAACGCCTCTGCTCGTGGCTGATTCGCTGGAGGCTGAGTACTCCGTGGGCAACCTCTTGCGGGGGGATGTCCTTCCGGCGGGTGTCACGCTGTGGCGGCCGACATTCACCATCACGCGGTCCCGGCCCGGGGAGCGCTTCAACATATCTGAGTTCCTGGCCGGCAGGCGCGGCGCTGCAGAGCAATCGGGCGGCGAAGGGGCCGTGGCGGCTGCCGGGGCCGAGGCCACTGAGGAAGGTGGCGGGCGGCTGGTCTTCGAGGATGTGACGATCCATGAGGGTAGCTTGGATGTGAGGTATCCGCTCTCCTCAGTACCCGGACCGGAGTCTCGTGTCGTGACCGAGCCGTCGGATGGTGGGTGGATGGTGAGGAACCTCGCCTTTAGCGACATCGATGCTCACTTGGACCGGCTCACCATCGTGGATCCCGACGTGGAGGGTCTGCAGGTGGACGTCGGCGAGCTCTCGATGAACGGGCGGATTCTCCGGGACCCGGTCGAGGTTGAGGAGTTTGTTGGGCGTGTGCAGTGGCTGGATGATCGAATTCAGGTCAGGGCCGACCGACTGCGGCTGCCAGGGACCGAAGCGAGCGGACTCGCAACGGTAGACCTGCTAGAGGGGTCCGCGGCCGACCTGGTGCTCGACCTGGTCGCCACTCAGCTGGACTTGGCCGACCTGCGGTGGATACACCCTGCATTCCCCGACGCTACGGGCCGAGCCGGGATCGGCGTGAATCTGGGTCCGAGTGGGCTCCAGGTCCGGTGGTCGGCGGCACGCATGGCCGTCGCCGGGGGTGAGATTGGGGGCGAGGGGGAGTTCAGACGAGCTCGGGGAGGGGTGGCAACGCTCGAGGACGTGTCGGTCGACGTCGCGGGTGTTCCCGTATCTTTACTCGCGGAGTACATGCCATTCACACCAACGCTCGACGGGCACGTGCACGGGCACATCGACCTCGACGGAACCATGGACGCCCTTGCTGTGGCGGGCAGGGTGGCGCTCCTCGAACCGGGTGCCGGCCTCAGCGGCGGGGAGATCGACGGAGTGTTGCACCTCCGCAACCCTGTGGGGGCGACAGATCTTCACGTACGCCTCACTCCGATCGATCTTGGATTGGCCAACCGATTTGCCGATGGGCTCAGGCTCGCCGGGGCCATGACGCTGGAGATCGAGGCCGATGGCCGCTTGGACGAGGGCGTGAGGGTCGCGCTCGATGCGACCTATCCCGACCCCGAAACCGAGGAATCACACATCTCGGTCGAGGGGAGCCTCACCGATGCGGGAGGCGAGGTTTTCGTCTCCCTCGATGGTAACCTAGAGCCTCTATCCATCGCCGGATTGTTCGGGGCCGAGTCTGTGCTTTCCCGCCTTGGTGTGGCAAGAGGCACGGTTGCTGCCCGCGGCCCGCTGTCCGAGATCGTTTTGACTACGGACCTGAACACGGGCGGTGGAGAGCTACGACTGGAGAACCGTTTCAACGTGCGCTCCCCCCTGTCGTCGTACCGGATTCTCGGAGATTCGAAGGACTTCGACCTTCCGCAGATACTGCCGGCTTTGCCGGAAGGCACCGTCTTCTCCGGCTCGCTCGATCTTCGCGGTGAAGGAGGAGATCTGCGTACCGCCGAGCTCTCTGGATCCGTTCAGCTGTCGGCGTCTCGATTCGCTCATCTCGATGTGGATACGGCGTCCGTGCAGCTGCGTATTTCCGACGGCCTTCTCACGGTGGATACCGGTCAGGGTGTCATCGGTGGTGTGGCAGTAGAGGTAGCCGGGAGCCTTTTGATTGCCGGCACCGGAACGAACGACGAGCTCAGGGTTCGATTCCAAACCGACAATCTCGAGGGACTGAGGCCGTTGCTCTTGGGTCCGGACGTTATCGTTCGGGATACGTTGTCGGCACTGGAGCTGAGCATCCTCGGCCTCGAAGAGATCGACCCAGACACGCTACCGACGCTGGAGCAGGTGGCGGTGTCGGGCAGCATGGACGGAAGCCTGGTGCTGGGCGGGTCCCTCGACGCGCTCTCCGTGTCGGGGCAGGCGACTCTACGGCAGGGCCACTACGGGGACAGCCGGGTAGGGGACGCCCTGGTCTCGTTCACGGCCGACGGGTTGCTCTCCGCAGAGCGGACGTTCGAGGCTGATGTCGACGGAGATGACATCCGGGTCCTGGACCGGGCGTTCGATTCGGTCTCGGTACACCTGGACTATCAGGAGCCGAGGGGGCGGGTCAACCTGTTTGTGGTTCATTCGGAAGAGGAGAACTACCAGGCGAGGGTGGCCTTCGAACAGGACGACGACGTGCGGACACTGCACCTCGACGAGCTCGTCCTGCGTTTTCCCGATGAACGGTGGAACCTGGGGGGGCCGGCAACGATTTCCTGGGACCCCGACGGGCTCACGTTCAGGGACCTCAGGCTGATCCGCCCAGGTGTCGGCGGGATGCGGGTACAGGCTCAAGGACGTGTGCCGTTCCGGGGGGAAGCGGACTTCGACCTGAGCGTCCAAGGGCTCGACGTCAGTCGTGTGGCACATGTGCTGCAGTTGAGCGAGCGTATCGAGGGTGTGGTCGACGTCGAACTTGAGGTCACTGGAAGTGACGTGGAACCGGTGATGTCGGGCACCGTGTCCACAACGGATTTCCGCTTCCGTGAATATGAGTTCGAGCGCCTGATTGCGGCCCTGGACTACCAGGGCCGAGCCGCTACAGGTGGCATCGAGCTTTGGAAGGACTCTGTGCAGGTTCTGGCCGTTCATGGTGCGCTTCCACTCGACTTAGCGTTCCACGCGGTGCCGGATCGGATTCCCGACGAAGCCATCGATTTGGTGGTCGATGCACAGGAGCTGCCGCTCTCTCTGATCATGGCACCGTTCGAGAGCTATCAAGAGGTGGTAGGTACCCTCTCCGGTCGCGTCGAACTTGGCGGCACCTCCGAGAGCCTCGCTCCGAGCGGACAGCTCGTGGTATCGGAAGGTGGGGCGTTCCTGAGGGGTCTCGGAGTTCGGCAACAGAACATGAACGGAACGCTAGACTGGTACCCGGACGGCCGGGTCGAGGTTGACGGGAGTGTGAGCGCGCTGGGAACCGCGACGGTGCAGGGGACGGTCACGTTGGCCCCCGCGTCTGATCCAGGCTTTGATCTACGGGTGAATCTCGACGCCTTTCAGGGCATGAACCGGAGGGACGTCACGGGCCGATTGAGTGGCGATGTCAGGTTAGACGGATCCTACAGGAGGCCGGTCGTGTCGGGGAATCTTCTCGTCGACGAAGGAACGCTCTTCGTCGAGGAGTTCCAGAGAGCCGCCGAAATCGTCGACCTTTCGGACCCGTCCTTTTACGAAGAAATCTCCAGTGAGATCCACAACCGTGGTATCAACCACCTCGGCCAAAACCCCTTCCTGCGTAACATCCGTATGGAGAACTTGACCCTCGCGGTCCAGCGCAACAGTTGGATTCGAAGCGACCGAATGGACGTTGAGCTGGACGGCGATCTGCAGGTTCTCTATGACCGGCTGACTCAGGATTTGGCGATGGTCGGGACGCTGCAGGCGGTTCGCGGCTCCTACGGCGCCTTCGGCCGCCAATTCCAGGTGGACGGAGGCACGCTGCGCTTCCTTGGCACCCCCGGAATCAACCCCGATTTGAATATCCAGGCGAGCAACGGGGTTCGCTCGGCTCAGGGAGACCGCCTCACCATCACCGCGGGTGTGACGGGCACTCTGGGTTCACCGCGGATCGGGCTGACTAGTGATCAGTCTGGGGTCACCGAGGACGACTTGCTCAGCTACCTCTACTTCGGGCGCCCCACCTACACTCTGACGTCGGGTCAGACCCAAGCCCTCGGAGGTGCGTTGCTCGGCTCGGGCATGACCCTTGGTCTCAACACGCTCGGCAACCGACTCGGAGCGGCTTTCGCGCAGGGGTTGGGCCTGGGAGTGGATTACTTGTCGATCACGCAACAAGATCTCGGCGCTAATGTTGCCACCGGCTGGGGGGGAGTACTCCGAAACACAGTCATCGAGACCGGCAAGTATTTGGCGGACGACCTCTTCCTCACGTTGTTGCTTCGGCCACTTTCAGTTCAGCAGGGCGCGGGAAGCCAGTTCGCGGGCATCCGATTCGAGTGGGTCGCGTCGGACGCGTTCACCATCGAGTCGTTCTGGGAAGACCGCTTGATCCGCGGTCGGGTTGTCGGGTTCGATGAGGCGGGATTCAAGACCGATCGCGCCATCGGTTTGTTCCTCTTCCGTGAGTGGGCCTACTAGCTCGGTTCGAGCGTAATCGACCGCACCTTGGATTGACGCCCCGTCTTAGATATCCTGGAAGGCTATGGCTCAAGAATCCCTTATCGTCCGCGGTGCCCGGGAGCACAACCTCCAGGACATCAATGTAGCGCTCCCGCGTGGGCGACTTGTGGTCATTACCGGACTCTCCGGGTCCGGTAAATCCTCCCTGGCATTCGATACCATCTACGCTGAAGGTCAACGGCGCTACGTCGAGTCGTTGTCCGCGTATGCTCGCCAGTTCTTGGGGCTCATGGAGAAGCCCGACGTAGACGCCATCGAAGGGCTCTCGCCATCGATTTCCATCGCACAGAAGACCGTAAGTCGCAATCCACGCTCCACGGTTGGGACGGTCACGGAGGTTTACGACTACCTCCGGCTGTTGTGGGCACGTGTGGGGGTCCCCCACTGTCCTGAATGCGAACGCCCGGTCATTCGCCAGTCCGCCTCTCAGATCGTAGAGCGGCTGCTGACGTTGGATGAAGGCACAAAGATCGAGGTGCTGGCTCCGTTGGTCCGTGGTCGCAAGGGTGAGTTCCGCGATCTGTTCGAGAAGGCCCGTAAGGAAGGTTTCGTTCGGGCCGTCGTGAACGGAGACATCATCGATCTCGCCGAGCCGCCTGTCTTGAGCCGGTATGAGAATCACGAGATCGCCATTGTCGTGGATCGATTGGTGATCAAGAAGGAAGACCGAGACCGCCTCGCCGACTCCGTCGAAACAGCCCTACGAGCAGCGGACGGCGTCCTGGAGGTCATTGAGCGCAAGGGCCGCTCGGCCATCCCACATCTCTTTAGTGAGCACTATTCCTGCGCCCACTGCGGCACCAGTCTTCCCGAACTCGAGCCGCGTCAGTTCTCCTTCAACTCACCATACGGCGCGTGTGTAGACTGCGGAGGGCTCGGGACCCGCAAGGACGTGAACTCCGACCTGCTTCTGGGTGACGGGAACCACTCCATACTGGAAGGCGTCGTGCTGCCGTGGGGTGAACCGTCCGGTCACCTCAAACGGTCGGTTATCGCGGGGCTGGCCGATGCCTACGAGTTTGATCCGGAGACCCCGTGGTACGACCTGTCTGACGAGGCCCGCGAAGCGATTCTCCATGGTTCGGGCCGAATGAAGATTCGCTTTCCGTACCAGACGGGTACCGGGAAGTCGAAGGGGTACTACGAGGATGCGTGGGACGGAGTGGTCGCCAATGTCGAAAAACGCTTTAGGGAGACCCATTCTGAGGGAGTGAGGGGACAACTCCAGGAGTACATGTCGACGTTGCCGTGTACCGAATGTTCAGGAAGCCGGTTGAGGGTAGAATCGAGGGCGGTCACGGTGGCTGGGCAGTCCCTTCGTGACATTGTCGATCTGTCGATTTCAGAGGCTCTGGACTTCTTCAGCGCCTTGCCCGTCGACGTGCCTGTCGGTACGGGCCCTAGCCAGCACGTACTCAATGGCGACATCGCTGGCCCGATCTTGAAAGAGGTCCAGGAGAGATTGGGCTTCCTCGTAAACGTGGGACTGACCTATCTGACGCTGGGCCGGTCCGCCGATTCGCTCTCGGGAGGGGAGTCTCAGCGAATTCGCCTCGCCACGCAGATCGGAAGTCGCCTCGTGGGTGTGCTGTATATACTGGACGAGCCTTCGGTGGGCCTCCACCAGAGAGACAACCAGCGTCTCCTCGGGACGCTGCAGGCCCTTCGGGATCTGGGCAATACGGTCATTGTGGTCGAGCACGACGAAGAGACTATTCGGGCGGCCGACTATATCGTCGACTTGGGGCCCGGCGCAGGCCGGGCGGGCGGTGCCGTGGTGGCCGAGGGTTCCCTTGAGGACATCCTGGGCGTGAAGGGATCGCTCACAGCTGAGTATTTGTCGGGCGAGCGAAAGATTCCGGTTCCGGCGACCCGGCGCGAAGCGGACGAGGGTCGTGTGCTCCGCCTACGAGGGGCACGCGAGCACAACCTACAGGACCTGAGCGTAGACATCCCACTCGGCTGCTTCGTCGCTGTGACCGGAGTGAGCGGATCGGGGAAGTCGACCCTAATCAACAAGACGCTCTACCCGGTACTTGCTCGTCACCTGTATCGAAGCAAGGTGACGCCAGGAGGGCACGACGGGGTCGATGGGATCGAAAATATCGACAAGGTCATCGAGGTGGACCAGTCGCCGATCGGTCGAACGCCTAGGTCGAATTCCGCGACCTACACGGGGTTGTTCACGCCGATGCGAGACCTCTTCTCGAACCTGCCCGAGTCTCAGATCCGGGGGTACGCCCCCGGTCGATTCTCGTTCAACGTGAAGGGCGGACGTTGTGAAGCGTGTTCGGGCGACGGGCTCGTGAAGATTGAAATGCACTTCTTGCCCGACGTCTACGTTCCTTGTGACGTGTGCCGTGGCCGGCGCTACAATCGCGAAACGCTCGATGTGTATTACAAGGGCAAGAACATTGCCGATGTCCTCGAGATGACCGTGAACGAGGCCCTCGAGTTCTTTGAGGCGGTACCTCGCTTACGGGAGAAGCTTCAGACGCTACACGAGGTGGGGTTGGGATATATCCACCTCGGGCAATCCGCCACCACCCTGTCAGGCGGAGAGGCCCAAAGGGTCAAGCTCGCTACCGAGCTGTCGAAGAGAGCGACTGGGAACACGCTCTACATCCTGGATGAGCCGACCACCGGTCTACACTTCGAGGATATTCGGGTCCTCCTGGACGTACTTCATCGCTTGGTGGATTGCGGAAACACGGTAGTGGTCATCGAACACAACATGGAAGTGATCAAGACCGCGGACTGGATCATCGATCTCGGCCCTGAAGGTGGTGGTGGTGGTGGTCGTATCGTTGTCGAGGGTCCGCCGGAGCTGGTGGCCGCCGAACCGAAGTCCCACACGGGTCACTTCCTCAAGTCGCTGGTGAACTGAGGGTCGCAGGACCAAGGATGAGGGGCTTCCGACCGCGGTTGGGGCCAATTAGGCCAGGTGTCGCGGCGAGACCGCCGTTCGTGTTAGACTAAGAATCTTGACGCAGGCGACCCTTTTGGGCGTTTTGAGCGTCTAAGAAACAGCAGCAATCGATTGCGCGTAAGGACAACCGCCCCTCAACCGGGGGGATGCTACAATAGCCGGTGGCCGGTCAAGTCGGTCGCCCTGAACAACGGAGTCGTCATGGTAACCCGCGAGGATCTCGAGAGCTTCCTCATTCGGATGGATCTGGACTACGAAGAGGTTGAAGAGGGGATGTTCCTGGTACGAGGTGGGAACGGGGCAGTAGTCGTCCATCATTCGGAGCCTGTGCTTCTGCTTCGACTCAACGTCATGGACCTTCCGACCGACGGTGACTTGTCCGAACTGTACAAGGCGCTTCTCGAGTGGAACGCCGCGGACATCGTCCATGGTGCGTACGGCATCGAAGAGGGCGAGATCATCCTGAGTGATACGCTGGAACTTCAGACGCTCGACTATGAGGAGCTGCAGGCGTCGGTAGAGAGCCTCCAGTTTGCCGCCTCGAGTCACCTGGCTCAGATCAAGGTGCTCGCAGGGGTCGATGGCGCAGGGGGATCCGAGGACAATGACTCGGAAGGAGAGGGTTGAGGCAATGAGCATCTTTACGAAGCTGTCGACGGTTATCAAGTCGAACATCAACGATCTCATCTCCAGGGCAGAAAACCCTGAGAAGATGCTGAATCAGATCATTCTGGACATGCGGGACCAACTCGCGAAGGCCAAGCGCGAGGTAGCGGCGGCTATCGCCGACGAGCGGAAGCTTCGTGCTCAACTCGACGATGAGGTGAAGCAGGCCAGGCAGTGGGAACACCGGGCCATGCTGGCCGTGAAGGAAGACCGGGATGATCTGGCGAAACAGGCTCTGCTGAAGCAACAAGAGCATGCGGAACGTGCAGCGACTCTTGAGGGCACCTGGCGTGCCCAGGCTGCGGAGACCGACAAGCTCAAGGGATCTCTACGACAGCTCAACGACAAGATCGAAGAGGCCAAGAGAAAGCGGAATCTACTGGTCGCCAAGCAGCGGCGAGCGCAGGCGCAGAAGCGGATCCACGAGACCATGTCGGGTCTTTCAAACACCTCCGCGTTCGACGCCTTCAACCGGATGGCCGAAAAAATCGAGGAACAGGAGCGCCAGACTATCGCGCACGCCGAAGTGACCGAGGCTCTAGGCCCGGGTACGCTCGAGGACGAGTTCAAGGTTCTTGAGTCCGGAGGTCCCACTGGCGATGTAGAGGATCGTCTGCTGGCGCTGAAGCAGGGGATGGGCCTGATCGCAGCTCCAGAGGCTGAGGCTCCCAAGCAGTTGGAGTCGGGAGACGAGGACGAAGCTCCCGCAGCGGAGGGGGCGGCAAATGCGGCAGCCCCGGCCGCGGCACCCGAGGCTGCGGCGCCCGTCGCCAGCGAGCCGCAGATCCACGAAGCACAACTCATCGAGGAGTTCGACAAGCTGGAGCAGGAGAGCTAGAGCCACCGGGACACGAAAGAGGGGGGTGAGCCAAGCAGGCCCACCCCCTTTTTTTGTCACTACGCCCCCTATCTGGTGAAGGCGTTAAACGTGTCGATGGTGAAGGTGTCACGCAGATGGGGCGTGACTTGTAGACGGTCACAAATGAAGTGACCGACGTCGTCGCCGTCCTTCACGTGGAACTTCACGAGCAGGTCGTACTGCCCGGATACCGAGAAGACCTCGGCGGTCTCCTCCAGATTGTCGACGATGTAGTCGGCAACCTCGTAGGACTTGCCGAGGTCACACTTGATCATCACGAACACAGCGTGCATTCGCCGTTCTCCTTGTTATGCGTTGTTGCTCTAGGGCCTTTGCTACAAGCCGATCGAGGCGGAGAGGGCAATGACGGGGAAGAACCGCAGGAACTCTGGGATGTCGTCTTCGATGTCCTGTACCTCGGTCTGCACGTCGTTCTGGAAGATGGCACCGACGAGTGGATCGTCGGCCAAGGGCCCCCTGGCCGTCAGTGAGACGGTGGGTTTTTCACCGAACCCGACACCTACATCCAGATTGATGCTCACGGTCTTTCCGATCGCGTTTCCGAATCCGATACCGGCATAGGGCTGGAAGTTCTTCAGCGTGAAGGTGCCCACCAGCTCGTCAGCCGCGGAGCCCGTGTAGGTCGTACCACCGAACTCGACGGAGGTGTTCTCGAACGTGCCACTCACCGTCAGGTCACCACCCTTGGAGATGAATAGTCCGCCTGCGCTCAGGTGGAATCCGCTCATCGGGTAGAAGTCCACGGTCGCAAGAATGAACGTCGGGAGATCCAGCGCGAAGTCGATTTCTTCGACGGCGACGGTGGGCTCTCCCAGAGTGAACCCGAACATGCCCCTGAGGTTCAGTTTCGGTGCTACGCCGATAATGACCCCGCCTCCAACTCCAATGGTTCCGGCGTGGCCCGAAATGGCGAACCCTTGTGCCTGGCCCGGCGTCGGAACGAGAAGGAAAACTGCAATGGCAGCGGCGATGAGTTTTCTCATGTGATGTGGGCTCCTTCTATCGTCCTCAGGATGTGTCTCGTGGGTTTGGCCGAACCCTTGTTTAGGGTAGGCTCGTTCCTAAATGAAGCACCGTCTGAGTTGCTGTGCAATCGTTTGGTGGGCTGGGACTGGCGGTAGCCAGGTCTGAAGCCATCTTTCCGGTATTCGGCGCTCTCCCCCCAAACTCCGCGGAACGACATGAGCACGGTATATCTGAACGGCGAGTATCTACTCAAAGAAAAGGCAATGGTCTCGGTCGACGACCGGGGTTTTTTGCTTTCGGACGGCCTGTATGAAGTGACCCCTGCGTACAATGGCCGCCTTTTTCGCATGGAGCACCATATGGCGCGGCTCCGTCACGGCCTCGATGCCCTGCGCATCGACTACGATACGGTCGGACTCGCCGAAATACATCAGCGATTGCTCTCTGAGAACGTGCTCAAGAGTGAGGACGTTTCGATCGTGTATCTTCAGATCACCCGTGGGGTGGCACCGCGCACCCATTACTTCCCTCCCGAGGGGACTAAGCCTACGGTTTATGCGTTTGCGGGTGCGTTCCACCGGCCTGATCCGGGGCGGTGGGAGCAGGGATATGCCGCCATCACCGTCCCGGACCGGCGGTGGGCGCGAGCGGACATCAAGACGATCGGGTTGCTTCCGAATGTTCTGTCTCAGCAAGCCGCGGTGGACGCGGGTGTCGCGGACTCGCTGCTGGTGAAGGACGGTGTGGCCATCGAAGGCTCCCACAACAACGTGTTCGGTGTGTTCGACGGCGTGGTGACCACACATCCGCCGAGCCATGAGATCCTACACGGGGTGGGTAGGGAGTTCGTGATGGAACTGGCGCGCGGGCTGGGAATGACGGTCGTGGAGCGCGCGATTCCGATCGAGGAGATGCGCGGTGCGGACGAGATCTTCTTTACAGGAACGACCACGGAGGTGCGCCCGACCGTGGAGTTGGACGGCCAACCGGTGGGCGACGGGACGGTGGGGGCGGTGGCTCGGGCTCTATATGAGGCGTTTAAAATCGAGGCGGTTAAGGAAGTAGCGGGAGGGTAGGAGGAGTCGCGGATCGACTCTCCTCCTACTTCAGCGGAACTGTTCGCAAGTGTCGTACGGAGGAGAGTCGATCCGCGACTCCGCTTTGGGTGCCGGACCACATGGTTCGACATCGTTGGCGGGCTAGGGGTAGATCAGATACGGCTCCCGCGCGCGCATGAAGTCGGCTAGGGCTTCGTCCCACCCTTCCCGGACGCCCTCCACCCCGGCTCCAGCGGTGATGGCCTCCCGGATCTGGTCGGTTCCGGCCAATCGATCGAAGTGCGACCTCAGCCAGCGCCACTCTTCGCCAGACATGCGGTATGCCTCGATCAGCAGCGCTATGGCTGCCTCGGTCGGATCATAGTCGGTAGACGTGGCGATCAGGCGAACGCCCGACACCTCGACTCCGTCGAACTTTCCGTCACCGGGGGACCGGGGGGTGAAGCTGGTGGCTTCGAAGCGGACGCCGGCCAGGCCGTATCCGTTCATCGTTCGGGCCAAGGCCTCTCCGTCCAGCCAGGGTGCCCCCACGTGCTGGAACGCGATTGATGTCCCGCGCCCTACGGACAGGTTGGTCCCCTCGAAGAGGCAGACCCCGGGGTAGTGGGTGGCGCTTTCTACGTTCGGCATATTGGGAGACGGCTGAATCCAGGGAAGCCCTGTTTCGGCGAAGGACATGTCTCGCCGCCACCCGTCTGCTGGCGCGACGTAGAGCTCTACGTCGACGCCTAATTCACCCCTGACGTATCGAGCGAGTTCTCCGGGCGTCATACCATGGCGCATGGGCACCGGATGGCGTCCGACGAATGTTGCGAAGGGCGGGTCCAGGACGTTGCCCTGCGTGGCGCCACCGATCGGGTTGGGACGGTCCAGCACGAGAAACGGGATTCGCAGCTCACCGGCCGCCTCCATAGCGAGCGTCATCGTTGAGACGTAGGTCCAGTACCGCGCCCCGATGTCCTGGTAGTCGGTCACCAGGATATCGACTCCTTCGAGCATCTCCGGTGTCGGAGATCGAACCGCTCCATAGAGTGACTGGATCGACACGCCGGTACTCGAATCGACACCGTCGTCGATGGTTTCACCCGGATCGGCATTGCCGCGAATGCCGTGCTCCGGCGCGAACAGAGTGACCAACTCCACGTCCGGGTGCTCGAAGAGTCGATCGATCGTGGATCTTCCCTCGGCGTCCACACCGGTCTGGTTGGTGATGAGACCGACTCGCTTGCCAGCCACCAGATGCAGCGAGTCTTCCAGGAGCACATCGATGCCGGCGCGCACGGGGCCGAACTCGGCGGGGGTACTCCGGTATAAGGTATCGGCGGCGGGCGGTGCATCGAGCTTGCCCGCGTCGGCATTCGAACCACAGGCCACGGAGGCGAGAAGAGCAAGCATGAGCCAGGATTGTGGCACCTTCGACATCCCCCTAACTTGCTTTCCGAATTGCACTTCGGCTGCTCCTCCTGCCCAATATCTAGGTTGCTGAGTCCACTAGATGCCCATCCGCAGACTTCCCCGACCCACTCTGAGTAACCCGGCGGGAAGCCTCTGGATCCTAGGGGTTTTCCTGTCCGCCTGCTCGGGGGCGACCGCAGGGCCGGTTCAGGACGTATCGCCCGTACAGGACCGTCCGATCGCATCGGCCGAGTCGGCGCCGGCCTCAGCCCCTGAGACGCCCACCCCGACGACGGCTTCGGTGTCCGCCGCTCCGACGCTTCCGTGGCCGGAGCGCATGCTCGATGAGATGACGGTACGCGAGAAGATCGCCCAGATGATCATGCCGTTCGTGCTGGGCACGTTCGCTCCGGAGGGGAGCGACGCGCACGATCGCATTGTGGACATCATCGAGGAGGAAGGCATCGGCGGCGTGATCATGTCGGTGGGCGCTCCCACCGACGTGGCGGTGAAGCTCAACGATTTACAGCGCCATTCCAAGTACCCACTTCTGGTCGGGGCAGACCTGGAGACCGGCGCAGGCTTCCGGTTCTGGGGGGCTCTACATGTGCCCACGAACATCGCCTTGGGTGGGGCCACGATGTTTCCTTCGGCGATGGCGTTCGGGGCCACCGGCGACCCCGGCTACGCCTATCAGATGGGGCGCGTAACCGCATTGGAAGCACGTGCGATGGGAGTCCACCTTCCGTTCGCACCGGTGCTGGACGTGAACAGCAACCCCGAAAACCCGATCATCAACATCCGCTCCTTCGGGGAAGACCCCGATGCGGTTGCGGCGATGGGGGTCTCGTTCGTGCGTGGTCTTCAGGAGCACGGGGTCGTTGCGACCGGCAAGCACTTTCCCGGGCACGGCGACACTGAGGTCGACTCCCACCTCGCGTTGCCGATCATTCGAGTCCAGCGAGAGCGGATGGACTCAGTTGAGTTGGTCCCGTTCCGGGCAGCGATCGATGCGGGCATGCGGGGCATGATGTCGGCTCACATCGCCGTTCCGGGGCTCGGGGGCGGGTTCTTACCCTCCACGTTGTCCGTGGAGGTGCTCAATGATCTGCTTCGCACGGAGCTCGGCTTCAACGGAATTGTTTTTACCGACGCCATGGACATGAGTGCGGTGAACCGGCTCTACCCCCGTGGTGAAGCCTCGGTCATGGCCGTGCTGGCAGGTGCCGACGTGATCCTCATGCCTCCGAACGTCAGGCAGACTATCGAAACGATTCTTGGCGCCGTCGCAGACGGCCGGATCGCAGAGGCAAGAATCGACCAGTCCGTCATCAGGTTGCTCCGCCTCAAAGAAGAGATGGGTCTGCGCGAAGAGCGAGAGGTTCCTCTCGAGGGTGTCCCACAGATCGTTGGCATTCCCGAGCACACGGAAATCGCCCGAGAGGTCGCCGAACACTCCATCACGCTCCTCCGCAACAAGCGCGACCTGCTTCCTCTTTTGGGAACTCGGACAGCTCGGGTCATGTCCGTCACCTTCCGCTCTCGGACAGACGTTTTTGCGAGCCGCTACTTCGACGCCCGCCTCCGTGAGACGTACCCGCGCCTGGTGACGACCCGAGTAGATGATGACACCAACGGCGAGGTCTACCAGGACCTGAGGCGCCGGGCGCGCGCGTCCAATCTGGTGGTGGTTTCCGTCTATTCGAACTTCGCGGGCCGCGTAGAGATTCCGGACGAGACTTTGGAGTTCGTGAATCTCTTGGCCGACGAGAACATTACGCACGTGGTGGTCAGCTTTGGAAATCCCTACCTGATCTCGGACTTCCCTGACGCCCAGTCCTATCTGGTTGCGTGGAGTTCGGCTCCGGTCAGCCAACGGGCCGCGGCCGAGGCTCTCTTCGGGGGGATCGAGGTTGCTGGAAGATCTCCGACAGGCATGCCCGGATATTTCGAGATCGGCGACGGGATTCATCTCCCGCTCAAGGTTTCAGACCTTGGGCGGTAGGCTGCTTCACGGTTCGGTCGTACTGGCCGGCCTCTGGGCGTTCGGCTGCACTTCGGTAGGACCTCCTGAACGAGTGGTGGGGCCCTCGGCGAATGCTTCTCCCGCCAGCTTTACACCTGGGCTACAGCCGCTCGACCGAGAAGCTCGGGCGTGGGTCGACGATACACTGGTCTCTCTGACGCTCCGGCAGAAGGTGGCCCAGCTCGTTATCCAGTGGCTCCCCGGTTCCTATTCTTCCACCAGTAGCCCCGAGTTCTTGGAGTGGGCCGGGTGGGTAGAGGAGGACCAGATCGGTGGCATATACTTGTCGATCGGTCTTCCGCATTCGTACGCCGCCAAGATCAATGAGCTTCAGGCTCGATCCAGGGTGCCACTCTTGGTCACCTCAGACTTCGAAAACGGCGGACCTGGGATGCGGATCAACCACTCCTATGCTCTTCCGTCCATGCTCCCCCAGGGGGGTGGAACCAGCTTCCCACCCACCATGGCGTTCGGGGCTATCGGAGATGAGCGTTTTGTCCGGGAATACGGGCGGATCACTGCAGTCGAAGCCAGGGCGGTGGGTGTCCACCTGAACTTCGCTCCGGTGCTGGACGTCAACTCGAACCCGGACAACCCGATCATCAACACCCGCTCCTTCGGCGAGGACCCGGCCGCCGTCGCGCGGTTGGGGGCGGTCTACATCGAGGGCGCGCACCGAGGTGGTATCCTCACAACGGCCAAGCACTTCCCGGGACACGGGGATACCCGGACCGATTCTCACCTCGATCTTCCGGTCGTGCCGGCGGACTGGGAACGGCTGAACTCGGTGGAGCTCGTGCCGTTCAAGGAAGCCGTGAGGGCCGGGGTCGATGCGGTTATGACTGCCCACGTGATGGTTGCGGGCGTCCAGGGCACGGATGGGCCGCCCGCCACGCTCGATCCACGATTCATGACCGAGCTGCTTCGCGAAGAGATGGGCTTCGGAGGTTTGCTACTCACAGACGCGTTGGTCATGGGTGCTCTCGGGGACCGGTACGGCACTGCCGAACTAACAGTCCTGGCAATCGAGGCTGGTAGCGATGTGCTACTCATGCCGACTGACGTGACGGAAGCGATCGATGCGGTCGTGGCTGCCGTGAACTCCGGACGCGTCGATTCGGGGCGCATAAACTCGTCGGCCCGTCGTGTGCTCGAGACCAAGGCACGGGCGGGACTCCATCGAGGGCGGATGGTGGACCTGGACGCCGTGGACGACGTGGTCGGTAGTGCGACTCATCTCGCGTTCGCTGATACCGCAGCGGCCCGTTCCATGACCCTTCTGCGGGACCGCCCTGGAGCCGTTCCGGTCGACACCGGGGTGACCCGGCGTGTGCTCAGTGTGACGTACGCTCGTGCCGACAACCTTGTGGCGGGCACGGCGTTCGATCCGGCCTTGTCCGCTAGGGTCTCGTCGGTCCGCCGGGTGCGGATCGATCCCGATACTCCACAGACGACCTACGACTCACTCAGGACAGCGGCTCAAGACGTCGACTTGGTGCTGGTCAGTGCTTATGTGCCCCCGCGGGCAGGTGCAGGAGACGTTGCCGCACCGGAGGCACTCGCAGACTTCGTCAGCGAGGTCGGGAGCGAGCGCCCACTGCTCGTCACCTCGTTCGGGAATCCCTACTTGCTGGGAGCGTTACCCGAGGCACCTGCATATCTGATCGCCTGGGGGGACCGAGAAGTCTCCCAAACGGCTGCGGTGCGCGCGTTGTTTGGTGAGACGGCCATTGCGGGGCGCCTACCCATTTCCATACCGCCCTTCCACTCGATCGGTGACGGCTTGTCCAGGCCCATTGGCGGCGGACAGGGTCGGAGTTTGGGGAGCACCGGTGGCGCCACGGAAGATGCGGGCGCGGCGATTGACCTATCCGTCTCGGAAGCGGAGGCCGATCCGGCCTCTGTCGGCATGAGTGCCCGTCGTCTTCAGGCGATTGACTACTTGGTGACCGAGGCCATTGCCGACGGCGCGACACCCGGTGCTGTGGTTGCGGTCGGCCGCCGCGGAAAGCTTGTTCGGTTGCGCGGGTACGGCCGGCTTGATTGGGCACCGTTGTCCGGCCCGGCTGAAAGCAGCTCGATCTACGATCTGGCGTCGCTCACGAAGGTCTTTGGCACCACGAGTGCGGCCATGATGCTCGTGGACGAGGGCCGGCTCGCCCTCGACGCTGCGGTTGTCGACTATTTACCGTGGTGGGGCAGGGGCGATCCGGCCAAGTCCAGCGTTACGGTGCGACATCTCTTGCTGCACCGAGCGGGCTTGCCCCCGTTCCGCCGGTTCTACTTGGAGATGGAAGGACGGGAGGCGTACGAGCGCGCGATAGGTGATCTGGCGTTGGACTACGCGCCGGGGACTCGGACCGTGTACTCCGACATTGGGGTGATGACGGTGGCGTTCATCGTCGAGGAGCTGTCGGGACAACACCTCGACGAATTTCTCGAGGACCGTGTGTGGGAGCCCTTGGGGATGTCGGATACGGGTTTCCGGCCCGCCGTAAATTTGCGGCCCCGCATTGCACCCACGGAGGTCGACTCGGTCTTCAGGGGATTCCATGTGCACGGTGACGTGCACGACGAAAACGCTTACGCCATTGGCGGCGTGGCCGGTAACGCCGGCCTATTCTCGACGGCGGCGGACCTTTCGGTCGCCGCACAGATGCTGCTGAACGGGGGACGCATATCCGGATGCGGACCCACGGCGCCTGTGGCCTCGAGCGACCGTGAGGACCCTACGCTCTCGGACGGGACGATTTGTGCCCGTGCGGCGTCGGGGGACATCAGGATCATCTCCGAGGCCACCGTGCACGCGTTCACGCAACGCTATGACGCTTCTGCCAGTCGAGGACTCGGCTGGGACACACCCAGCGGACGGTCTTCCGCCGGCGACTACTTCACTGCTGATGCGTTCGGGCATACCGGATACACGGGCACATCAATCTGGATCGATACCGACCTGGACCTGTTCGTCGTGTTGCTCACGAACCGGGTCAACCCGACGCGAGAGAACGCAAAGCACGTCCCGCTGCGACGGGCCGTGCACGATGCCGCAGCCCTCGCGATCACGGATCAGGATGTGAGGCGACGTGATCCCTAGGGTGCCTAGACTTTCGAAGAGTTGTAGAACTTGAGCGCGTTCACGTCTCTCGACCTCTCGGTCCTCGTACTCTATCTGCTCGGCATCACCGCGTGGGGTGCGTGGCTGGGGCGAGGACAGACAAGCGGGCGCGACTATTTCCTGGGCAATAGGGAGTTGCCTTGGGGAGCGGTCATGCTCTCCGTGGTCGCCACCGAGACCAGCACCCTGACGTTTCTCAGCGTTCCGGGCGTGTCCTACTTTGGGACCTTGGGTTTCCTTCAACTCACCTTTGGTTATCTGGTGGGCAGGGTCGTGGTATCGGTATTGCTGTTGCCCTCGTACTACCGCGGGGAGTTGAGTACCGCGTACGAGCTTCTGGAAGGTCGGTTCGGCCAGCGAGCCCGTCGATTCGCTTCAGCCGTGTTCATGGTGACCCGCCTTCTCGCCGACTCGGTCAGACTGTTCGCCACGGCGATTCCGCTGGCCCTGGTCACTGGGTGGGATTACCCCGTGTCCATCGCCGTTATCGGTGTCATGACTGTCGTCTACACGTATTTTGGCGGAATCAAGGCGGTCATCTGGGTCGATGCGGTCCAGATGGGCCTGTATCTGGTCGGGGCTGTGGTGGCGATCGCGGCCCTCCAATCTCTGGTGCCGGGCGGTTGGGCTGGAATTCTGTCCGAAGCCGGTAGCGCCGGAAAGTTGATGGTATTTGACTTCTCCTTCGACTTCTCGATCACCTACACCTTGTGGGCGGGTGTGTTGGGCGGAGGCTTCCTGACTATGGCCTCTCATGGAACGGACCAACTCATCGTCCAACGCCTCCTCACGTGTCGTGATTTGGCGGCCAGTCGCCGTGCCCTGATCGGAAGCGGCGTGGCCGTGATGTTTCAGTTCGCGCTCTTCCTTCTGGTGGGACTCGGTCTGTGGGCGTATTACGGGGGTCGCGAATTCAGCCGAGGCGACGAGATCTTCGCCAGCTTCGTCGTCAACGTGCTTCCGTCGGGTATCACAGGCTTGCTCATCGCAGGGGTGTTCGCCGCTGCCATGTCGTCTCTGTCCTCATCCATAAACTCCTTGGCGTCTGCCACGGCCTACGACTTCTGGGCACCTCTCAGGGGTGTCGAGTCCGACGATGCTCGGGTACTAAGGGCGGGCAAACTCTTTACGCTGGTGTGGGCCGCCCTATTGATCGGTGGAGCCGTGCTCTTCATTCCGCTCAGTGAGGGGACCACGGCTGTCGAGGTGGCGTTGGCCATCGCGTCCATGGTCTACGGGGGCCTGCTCGGGGCGTTCGTGTTGGCGGTGCGGTCGACCCGTGCCGATCAGCGGAGCGTAATCGTAGGCATGATTTCCGGGATTGCCGTGGTTACGTCGATCTGGCTGTTCGCTCGCTCATCCGTCGCGTGGCCCTGGTTCGTACCTATCGGAACTGCCATTACCGTCGGCGTGGGCCTGATCCTAGGCCAGGGTGGCGAGTCCGAGTCTCCTTCCAGGGAGCCAGTATGACCTTGTTCCTGGGGGTGGATGGAGGCGGCACGAGAACCCGTGCCTTGGTTACCGACGCTGAGGGTGTTGAACTCGCCCGGGCCGACGGGCCGGCGACTCTGATCGACCAGGCGAATCCACGTGCCACGATCGGCGTGGTCACCCATGTCTGCCGCCAGGCGATGGGCAACGCAGGAGCCTCCCTCCCGGCCAGTGTGCTTTGGGCCGGCATAGCGGGCGCGGGAAACGACCCCGCGCGGAGTACCGTTCGCGACGCCCTGCAAGCAGCGGAGCTCGCAGAGACCGTGCATGTCGGAACGGACGCCACGGCAGCGTTTCACGATGCCTTTGGGGACGGAGCGGGCATCTTGCTGATCTCCGGGACGGGCTCGAGTGCCGTAGGATGTGGGAGCGATGGCTCGACGATCAGCGTTGGAGGTTGGGGAGATCTCCTCGGCGATGAGGGGAGCGGCTACGCGATGGGGATGTCCGCTCTGCGTGCTGTTGTCAGGGGGGAGGATGGGCGGAGCATGAAGACGGCGCTCCGCGACCCGATCCTGGCGAAACTTGGTGTTGTCCGCCCGGAGGAACTGATCGTATGGATCGCCATGGCCACCAAAGCAGAGGTCGCTGACCTTGTCCCGTTGGTCTGCGACTTAGCAGAGTCGGGCGACGAGGTGGCACGCACCATCATCGAGAGCGCGGTAGAGGACTTAGCGGGCCACGTCCTCACGGTAGTAAAGCGCTTGGGGCCGTGGCCTGGCCTCCCGGCCGTGGCGCTCGCAGGAGGACTCATCGATGAGGGTGGCCCGCTCCGCCAGCGCGTTTCCGTCGCCATCGGGGTGCTTCTGTGCCAGGCACGCGACCGGGTCGTAGACGCCGCCCGCGGCGCGGCCGACTTGGCCGTGCGATCCGTTGACGAAGGGTCCGCCAGCTGAGCTGCTGCGAAGAACGGTCTTAGCGAAGGGCGTCTTCTAGGGCAGCCTCAGTTCGATTAGAGACAGGTGAAGTTTTCGCACCAACTCGGGGGCATCACCCTCATTGACAACGAAGCTGATGCTGACGTCCGACGCCTGTGAGATCAGGAAGACGGGGGTCTTCTCGACCGCCCAGAACACGAGTGCGTCCAGCCCGGGCTCGCGCAGGAGGCCGCGGCCGACGACGGTCACGGTCGCGACGTCTTCCGTCACTTCCACTTCGGAGAAGACCGACAAGGCACGTCGTACTTCGGTCAGATCCTGGTCCCGGTCTACGGTGAACGCGGTGCTGCTATGTGACGTTGCCACCAGGTCCACCGGGACCTGATGACGCGCGAGTACCGCGAACACTCGGGCAAGAAACCCGTATGCCATCGCCGTCGGGAAAGCGCGCACCACGATCAGAGCCACGTCGGTCTTGCGCGCTACCGCCGCAAAGGCCGCCGTATCTCGTCGATCAAAGTGGATCAAGGTACCGTCGCTCTCGGGCTTGGACGCATTCTTGATGCGGAGTAGGACTCCGCGCGCCACCGCATGCTTGACCGCAGCCGGATGGATGACTCGAGCGCCGAAATAGGCGAGCTCGACTGCCTCTCCGAAGCCGACTTCAGACAGGGCCTTCGCCGAGCGTACCAAGTTCGGGTCGCCGGAGTACATGCCATCCACGTCAGTCCAAATCACGACTTCAGTCGCCTCTAGCGCGGCTCCGAGAAGTGCTGCAGTGAAGTCCGATCCGCCCCGGCCGAGCGTCGTGGTGCAGCCGCCCGCCTCGCTGCCGATAAAGCCCTGGACTACGGGCACCGTGCCGGCGTCTAGAAACGGCTTCAGGTGCTCCGGGGCCAAACGTGTGATCGCATCGACGTCCGGGATCGCAGAACCGAATGCCGGGTCCGTCCACACGACACTACGCGCGTCCAGGCTTGCGGCCGGTACCCCTTCGGACTCAAGCGCCGCCACGGTGAGTTCGACCGTCAGGTCCTCGCCCGCCGCCATCAACTGATCCCTCAAGCGCAACGGCTCGGCCTCGGATGAGACGGGGAGTAGGGACTGCACTCCGTCGAGGATTTCGTCGATCCGGGACTGTGCCCGTTCGCGAGCAGGCCCGTCTTCGGTCAGATCCTGCAGCACCTTCTGGTGACGGAAGCGGAGTTGCTGCACGACATCGGCCGCCTCTTCTGCGGACGGACCGTCAGGTGGACCGGTTACGAGCGCGCTCAACGCGCTGCTGACGCCGGCCATGGCCGACACAACGACCACGGCTCCGTCCTCCCGGTGACGGATGATGCGTGCTAAGGCTCTGAGACGTTCAGCTCCGTCGACGGATGTGCCTCCGAACTTGTGGACCCGGAGCACACGAGGTGCCGCACTATTCCGCGGATCCGGTCCCGAACCCACTCGGGCCGAGGGGTCCGCGCAGAAGTCGGTATCCGTCAGAGCAGGTCTGTCGGTCACGGGGTTCGCTCCGCTAGACCCTGCGCCTTGCACAGTTCCGCGTTCAGGAGCGCAGCGCCGGCAGCGCCGCGGACCAGATTGTGGGACAACACGAAGAACTTCACTCCCAACACCTCACACGGGCGCACCCGCCCCACCGTCACTGTCATTCCACGACCGCGATCCCGATCGAGCCTCGGTTGGGGCCGGTCCTTTTCTGGGAGTACCTCGATAACGTGTTCAGGCGAGGTCGGCAGGTCCCGTGCGACTAGGGGAGCCTCAAATCCTTGCAGGGTCTCTATAACCAACTCAGACGAGGGGGCGCCCTCAAGAGCGACGGAGACGGAGAGGAGGTGTCCGTCAGACACCGAGACGCGAGTGCACGACGCGCTCACTGCGAAGGCTGCTTCCGTCAGCAATCCTGATTTCAACTCTCCGAGGATCTTCTGTGGTTCTTGAGCCAGCTTCTCCTCTTCTCCGCCAATGAACGGTAGGACGTTGTCGAGAAGGCTGCCTACTGGCGGGCCGGGTGTACCGGCCCCCGAGATCGCCTGAAATGAAGTGGTCACCACCCGCTCGATGCCGAAGGTGCTGTGAAGCGGGGCCAGGACCGTAGCGAGACCTGCGACCGAACAATTTGGGTTGGTGATGAGAGCTCCATCCCAAGGCTGGCCGTCGACCATCGCGAGGTGGCCCGGGTTGACCTCCGGAATCAGCAGTGGGACGTCGGTGCGCATACGGTGTGCCGAAGCATTGCTCACAACAAGATGCCCGGCCTGAGCCAGTCGGACTTCCACTTCGCGAGCCGCCCCCGCCGGGAGGGCGGAGAGGAGAATTGGTGACTCCCACTCCGAGTCCGGCTCGCCCAGGGACATCGCGGCGGCGGCGGCCGGTAGATCACTTCCCTCTGTGCGTGCACCGAGGGTCTGTCCTACCGACGATGACGAGGCGCTTACCTCTGCTAGGCGGAACCAGGGGTGCCCGTCCAAGAGCCGAATCAGGCACCGGCCGACGGTCCCCGTGGCACCTAGAACTCCTACAGCAATCCGATCATCCACCTTCTGGTCTCCTGTTGTTCGGCAGATCCGGGGGGCTCTCCCCGTCGCACCTGCGTACTGCTTATCCTAAATGCAAGGACCGGGCCGGTTCCCGTGTCTTGTCTTTCCTATGCTGTCAAAGAAGCAGGCGGGTGATCCGTGAAAAGATACGCCCCCCGGCGGGTCCTCTCGCCTTGGCCCGAATTCACAGGTCTAGCTAACCGTCTTCCAAGGCTTTTCAACGAGCCTTTGGAAACCTCCGAGCCGGCCGGTTCACAGTTTCCTGCGGTGAACGTCAAAGAGGGAGTGGATGAACTCATCCTCATGGGCCGAGTTGCCGGGCATTAGCGAGGACGACGTATATCTTGAAGTCGAGAACAATATCTTAACCGTCCGGGGTGAGAAACGGGATGCCGAAAACTGAACAGGCCAAGAGGCGTACCATCAAGATCAAGAATAGCACCTAGTACGAGTTATGTGATGAGCGCCGAGATCG
>Ga0114999_10000153_pt1 | contig 98436 bp, 54 predicted proteins | sample ArcticOcean_MG_C_3_FD_89820 | JGI IMG/M metagenome (GOLD analysis project Ga0114999, IMG submission 89820) | Marine microbial communities from western Arctic Ocean - ArcticOcean_MG_CB8_126 | ecosystem: Environmental > Aquatic > Marine > Oceanic | place: Arctic Ocean: Canada Basin | collected...
AGGCCAAGAAGACGACCGTGATAGGAACGGATCAGAAGGTCGTGGATCAGAGTGCCGTCGTTACGCAGAGAAGGGCGTCCGAGGGGTCCGGTGTGGCCGTGGCGACCCACCAGCTCAAGGCGTACGTCACCGACATCTCCCAGTACGGAAACATCCAGTTGTTCGAGTCCTCCTACGAGTCGAAGCTGGACATCGCATTGGCGGCTTCAACAGCCTGCGGGTACGAGTTCTATCAGGATGTCGATGGCGACCTGGTGTTCAAGCCGCCCCTATACAACCTCGACACCAGCGGGAGTACCGCCTACAGGGTCCGTCCCCTGGATGTGATCTCCATCAGCTTCACCAACAGCGAGCCGACCGCCACTTACTGCACGGTCAAGGGTGAGGCGTTCCAGAACACGAACGGGCTGGGACTGTCAGGGGAGTTCGGGGTTCGGGGCCAGTACATCGACTACAGGCTCGTCGCCAAGTACGGGTGGCGTCCGGGTGACCTCGATGCCTCGTTCTACTCGAGTGGACGGGCGGCCTTCTGGGCTGCGGTGGTGCAACTCGACCGCATCAACTCGTCCATGCACGGGTGCAGCCTCACCATTCCGATGAGGCCCGAGCTCCGTCCCGGGTTCCCCATCTACATCGAGCATATCGACTGCTTCTACTACATCACCTCCATGTCCCACTCGTTCTCGTTCGGGGGCCAGTGTACGACCACTCTTGTTCTCACGAGTCGGCGTCGCAAGTGGGTCCCGCCGGGGGATCCAAACACGCCTGGGATTGAGGGGGTTGCACTGGACAAGCCCTTCTATCCGCCGAAACCGCTCTTCACCGTAGACCCCTCGGGGCAGCAGATCGTAGGCGTCGGGTTCCCCAACGTCGTGATGGCCCTGGACCCCAACAGGACGGATCCCCTCTTGTGGGCATTCGGGGCCGATCTGACGAACATCGGCAATCCGAACACCCTCATAAACATGCTGAACCTTCTTCAACAGGAGAACTTGTTGTTCAAGGCAGGTGTTGATGTCAGTAATCCAGCGGATTTCACGCAACACACCTCGGAGTTCGACCCCAACTCCTTGAGTACCATGTGGGCCATACATGTGGATCCCCTGAAGAAGCAGAGCGAAACCACGCACACGCAGTACTTCAACAATCCTGGGAGGTCTTCTGCGCAGATCACAGCGGGGGCCTCCTCCTACGCTACGGGTGATTCGGGAGCTAAATCATGGACGACACACAAGGGGGGTGCCGCTGGGACGAATCAATACTTCGTCTTCAAGTGGGCGGATTTGATGAGTCAGGCCACTCAATACCTGAACGACCTGGCGAAGATGAAGGGGGATTTTGACAAGGGCGTACGGGACAATCCCGACTCCGAAAAGTACAAGGAGGATTACAAGGAGGCAGTCGCCAAGCTCGAGGTGGAGCTCATGCAGGGGGCGGGGTCCGAGGAGGGGGCTTCAGCCGGCCAGGCTTCCATCTTCCACGTCCTCAAACTGGCGCAGGCATATACACAGGACGAGGGCGGCAGCTTCGATCCTGCGGCGTTGTCTTCGGCTGGGTTGGCGACCCTTCTGTCCGACAAGAAGGCATCGTTCTCCAACGCATCCACCCCCGGCTACTACCGGTACTACTCCAGCTCCCATCCTGATCCCCTCCACCACTGCCATGGAGTGACAGTCCATGAAGAAAAGGGGAGTGGTGTCAGTGTACTGAAATACACCCTCGATGGGGCCTCCGAGGCCGAGAACAACGAGGCCGAGGGGATCAAGGATGTCCTCGACAGGGATCTTTTCGTCCTCAAGGGGCAACTCAAGATTGACCCCTCCCTTCCGTTCCTCAGCAACTCCGGCGTGGGGGCTGTGACTGGCACGAGTACGGCCAACGCTCTGGCCCGGGGTTTCGTACAGACGATCCAGCAGCAGAAAGGTAAACCGAAGGATAAGGTCTACGCCTTTCATATTGCGGGGTCTGCGGGGACCTCCACGGTCAAACTTCCCACCCACCACATCAGGCGACTGGAGTTCTCCAAGCACAAGCTCAAGACATACAAGACGGTGCAGGGGACGAGGTCCGCCCCCGTCATCATTGGGTGGCGGAAACTGGGTGGGGTCATGGCGAATGACCTCCTGAAAGCTGGGTTCGATGACAGGAATGAAGAGGTAGGGTCGAGATTCCAGGTTCTCGTCAGCAACATGACGTTCGCATTTCCGAAGTTCGCCGCCGTGTCCGGGCATGGGGAGTGGCCATCGGGGTCCTCTGTGGTTGAGAAAAGGAAAAAGACCAATGTCACCTTCGGGATGTTGGGGTTGACCTCGGCCGGGGAATGGTCGGTGGACGCCGAAGACATCTGGAACAACTACATGATCATCCGAGGCCCCATCGGCGGCCAGGCCGAGTACGGCGGATATACAAAGGATGGGACCGTAGATTTCGGGACCTATGCCACGGGTACGAAGAAGAAGAAGAAGAAGAGGATGACGTACGGGACGTTCGAGGGGAGCTCCGGGAAACCCCTGGGCAAGTGCCCCATCGCGCGTCTTGGAGCGAGTTGGCATTCCGTTCGGAAAAAGTACTTTGATGGGCGCAAGGTGAAGGTGTGGACGGCCCCCCTCGGGGAGGCTATGACCGCGGAACAAGAAAGATACGTGAATGTGGATGACGTGTTCGAGTATGCCGCCAACGACTTCGCATCGGAGCTCAAGCGCCGCCTCCAGGGGATGGGAAATGCGTATGCTGCGGAGTTCATGCGGCGAAACAAAGGATTGAAGAAGACGGAGGAAGCCCTCCGCAACCAGGAGGCCGACTGGAAGGTCATGGCCGAGCTTGCGGAGAACATTGACACGGCCCTCGGCGGCGGCGGCGTCTTGAAGGTCCAGGGGCTCTTCAAGCAGGCCCTCACCGGGGGTGCAAAGGTCAACTTCACCTCGCCAGTGTTTCCCGTGAGTGACTCCAGGGGATACGAGCACTTCGGGGCCCATGCTTACGGGAGGGGTGTGAGCATCGAGGTCGGGGGGACGATGGAGGAACTCCACAAGATCGATGTGCTCAAGGAACTTGACCCCGCCAAGATCGACGCAGCCGTGAGGATCATTCTCGGCAAGGACAAGAAGGGCAGCTACGACGAGCTCCTGAAGAAGATGGCGGAGGAGATCCTCAGCTTGGATTCACAGAGCCCCATCCTTCATCAGGGTGCCACCACGCTCCCCATCGACTGGACCCAGTGGAAGGACGCGTCTTCGGACAAGGAGCGTGTGAACATCCTCCGGAACGGGCTGGCGCAGGAGTTCGAGTCTGGGACATCGGCCCCGATGAAGATCGTACCCTCCAACAACGCCTTCGCCCTGGCCGAGCTCCTACCCGCCGGAACCGATGACTTCAGGCAGATGTACAGCGACGATGCGAGTATGTCCGTGGCTGACAGCTTCATCAAACTCGAGGCATTCGACCCCGACAACTTTGTATTCGTGGGTTCCGAGGGCGACCAGGAGTCCGGAAATGCGCGTGTCGCCGACTGGGTGTCTTCGCAGATGGTCGAGAAGTCTGCCTCGTGGGCCATGTCACAGGCGGCACTGCGCGGACGCAAGGAGGTCGAACCCGACCTCATGTCGTGGGACAAGGCCCTCGGTGGGTATGGGAAATACTTCGGTGAGGACGGCCCCCTGGCTCAAGCCACAGACGGCATCGCTGGCGCCGTGGACGACTTCCACGCTGCGGCTGACAACATGGTGAAGACGTTCGACAACCTCGATGAAGCGTATGATGCGATGGGGGAGGCCACCTTCCAAACCGAAGCAGAGCGGAAGAAGGCAGAGGCGGACGCTGCCGCTGAAGGGGAACCCCCTCCGGGGACCATCGATCATCAGGACAACCCCGGTTGGCGGACTGGTGAGGAGTGGGCTGCCGACGACGACGACGGCGACGGGATCCCCAACTCCGACGATCCGGATCCCAACGATCCCAACGATCCCAACGATTCGTGATGGGTGGGCGGAGACCCCATCTAACCGCCTGAGGCAATCCCTCCCCTATATCCACCGGGTACTGTGAACATATCCTGGAGGCGACCATGGGCGGAGATGTAGGCTCGAAGACTTTAGTGGACGGCAACCCTGTCACACGGGGTGAGATCAGGGCTCAAGTGGGCGTGCCGCGGGATGCGTATGCAGCATCCATGGACACGGGCTTGTCCGCATGGTCTCTCATCGTGTGCGAGGTCATGTACGTGGACTGGGAGGCGCAGAGGGTGACTCTGCGGCCACAGTCCGGAACTCGGGAGGATAAGCCCTTCGAGGCCACCACCCCTCTTACATTCCCTGGAGCTGGCCGCCGCCACTTCCTCGGGGCGATGCCGATGGTCGGTGACTTCTGCCTGGTCGGGTGGGTGTCGGGGAACTCGAAGGGAGATGCTGGATCCCGCCTTCCCGTTATCCTCACCTGGTTCCCACCTCCCTGGTGGATGGGTCGGGACTGGGTGCCCGGATCCGACATGGCTCCCGGCGAAGGCCTCTCCACTCCGAAGGAGAGGGACAAGTGGAGCGGCGTCATGGGCCGTGTTCGGTTCAAACTCCGCCACATGGAACCGGGCCACATCGTGGCCTCGTCCGGCCAGGGGGCCGATCTGATTCTCGATGAGGGGGTCACCCTTGCCAACCGCCGGGGGAACGAAATCCGGCTACGGGACCAGGATCAGTCGTTCATCGTTCGTTCGGTGAATCAGTTCCATGCCATGGCTGGAGCTCGGGTGTACGGGGGACCCATCCGTAGGGAGGCAAGCCTGCTTCCCACCCAGATGTTCAGCGACGGGGAGTGGTGGGATCAGCCGAATCAGTATGTTGGCCCTCTGGCGACCCCCTCAGGGTTCATAACCCCAGATGTGCTGGATGATGCCCCGTGGGAAAAGAATGACATGACCCCCGGCGAGATTTTCCAGCGGGAGTCAGGTACGGATGAGGACGGCGAATCCGAGTATGAGGAGGCGTTCGGGACCACCTTTCCCGGCCATGTGGATCCGTACACCTTCCTGAGCTGGGGTCCCTTCTGCGACGATACGGGGTCCCTGAACAAGGGCAACCACCTTCATGCAGGGCGGGAGGTTTACGGCGGTAAGGTCATGTACAGGGTGGGTCTTCGGGCCGCTTCCCCGGGCCAACCTCCCACAGGAGTGCTGAACACCACCGCACCAGGGAGAGGTAAGGCCCTCGATGACAAGGCCCTCTGCGAATACAGGATTGAGGTGACGCACGACTCGAACGGCGTCCTTCCCGTAACGGAACAGACAGACGGGTTCGATGCCGACCGCCTCCCCCTCAGCGATGCGGACAATGCGAAGTCGCCCAACACTCCCTTCATCGAGGCAGTCTACGGATCCGTGATCGGCAACGACCCCTTCGGGGACGACAAACTGTACGGGCTCCCCCTCGTTCCCGTCGTGTTCGAGGGATCCTCCGCATCTCCATCCATCGTGTCCGGCATCGGGAAGCCTGTGGGCGACCATGCGGCGTCCATGTTCCGTATGAAGTCCCCCACGGGGGGCGGGACGACCTGGTGGAGTGTGACCAAGTCAGGAGTCCTGAAGTCCTTCCTCGGGGGTGCAGGGGACAGCGTAGAGGTGTCCGCGGCCGGGAAGATCCGGATCCAGTCAGCGGGAGTTGAACTCGTTGGTGGCGGCATCAGCATGACAGGGACAGGCTCAAGCTCGGGGTCTCCTTGGTCGGTGGATATGAGTGCGCCCAGCGGGGCCATCAAGATTTATGCGGGCGGGCAGACCACCGAGGGTCGAGTAGGGCGCCGGAGCGAGGGGACGAGTTCCGAGGCCGATTCCCCGAGTTTATCCCTCGGGGCTAAGGAAAACATTCTCATCGAGTGTGACCGGAAGGTTTCCATTCATGCGGCCGAGTTGGACCTCACTCGGACGCAGAAGGTCACCATGGGGAGTTTGAACTCCCTCGAGTTTTCCAGTGGCGACAAGCTGGCGCAGTCCGCAGCTTGCCACAGTGTCACGACCACGAAGACATCCGTGGACACCCACTCGGGTGGGAATGTCATGGACGGGCCCGCAAAGGAGGTGAAGATCACCACCAATCCGGGAACGACGGCTGTGCCCTTCACAGTGCAGATGGATCAGTCCATACAGATCGGGGACTGGAACCGGAACATCGACATGGGGGACAACACGCGCGTCTGCAAGGTGGGGGACCAGAACCTCCATGCCTGGTCGGGCAAGGTCATGATGGCCAGCCTCATGGGTGGGAACTCTGTCAAGGTGAGCACCTCTGGGATGTCCACCCTCCTCGGGGTCGGCAACGCTTCAACCACAGCCGCTATCGGATCCGTCAGTTCAGTGGGTCTCACAGGTGTATCTCTCTTGGCCCTCGGAGGTCCCATCTCAATCCGGAGTACATCAGCGGTTACGATCTCCGCACCCGGAGCGGCCCCCGGTCCAGTCACCACTGGAGGCACCCGGTGTACCATCACAGGTATTCCCTACCTCGCTCTGACCAACTGTCAGAGTGGGGTTCTGGTCACCCCGTAAAGGAGGACGGATGCCACTCATCCCATCGCAGATAGCAGTGCAGATCCGCCTGGCCGCCCCCCTCTTCACGGGAACGATGTGGGTTCCAGTGTCGGAGGCCATCGGGATGGCCGTTACCGCCTGGGCCACGGGCCAGCCGCAGAACGTCATGTTGACGGGCATGAACACGGGAATCCTCGGCGGCGGAGTCGTCACCGGCAAACTTATATGCCCTCCAGCTCCCCCTTTGGTCATCGGGGCCTGTACGGCGGCGGGGAACACGGGGCCTATGATGAGTATGCTTGCCACCGCAGCATCCATCGGGGTGTCCACAACGATCTCCCAGTCGGGCATGTACTCGGGTCCGTCAGCGGGTACCGGTGCAGGCACGGATTTCTCGAAGATCGTGTCAGCCAACCCAGCGACCCTCATAGGCCTCCTGAACACCATGTTGAGGGCTTACACTGGAGGAGGTGGTCCTGGTATCTCTATGCTTGCCACTGGGCTCGGAAACGGTATAGCCGCAAACGTGATGCTCGGTTTCGGGGCTCCGGGTACAGGTGCCGTGGTAGGTGCAGGAGGCCCCGCTCCGGGGGCGGGGACGAGTCCTATGAGCGTGGTGGTGTGAATGGGTGTTTTTGACGGACATGTGCTGAGGGGCCCAAGGGTGGCCCAGGGCAACGCAACGACCACGGAGAGTGCCACCGGAGGGGTCTGTGGGGACGTGAAGTTCCTCGGGAATGGGTGGAGTGCGACCTTCATAGGCTCATGGGGGTCCGAGAACCTCGTCCGAATGTCCTACTACCAGTACGAGAGCGCCATCCTCACTGGCCGTGAGGGTCAACTCGAGGAATACATCGCCTGGGCCGCCAACAGCTCCAATCTCTCCGTGGTGGAATCTGCCTCCAACGCCATCAAGGAGGGGACTGTCGCCATCCCCTGGGGCGACCAGTACGTCTACACGCAGGGCATGGCGAACTTCTCCAGGCCTGTTTCTGGTGAAGTCACCTTCACCACGGGGTCCGACGCCATCACAGGGGTGGGTACATCGTTCCTTTCAGCCCTCTCTCCCGGCGCCTACATCTACTATGGTCTCTCCCGGTTCACGGTGAAGTCCGTCGAATCCGACACGGAGGCCACACTCACGGAGCTGGTGGCCTCCGGCTTCCTGGCTGCTGCGGGCAGCCTTGTGGTCATCGAGCCGCTGGCGGGGGCCTCCCAAAGGGTCGTGTTGACCGACAACGGGGGGCGGAGCATCGCCGGGGTTGTCTCCATCACCATCGTGCTGGGTGACGACGACGAGAATGAGGAGCATGAACTCTACGTGGGTGCCGATATATCGTGCGCCGATCCTGATACGGGACTCATCCTCATCGAGGACACTGACCGTACAAGGGCCCTTTTCCGGCCAGCAGAGGGGAGTCTCCCCGCCATGAGCTCGAAGCGGGGTGACCAGATTCGGGAGGTCGTCTACTTCTTGGCCTCTCCGAGGTTCTGGTGGACGAAGAACGATCCTGAGAACACCAGGTTCGGATGGAACGGAGCTCGTCAGAGGTGGGAACCCTTCAAGGGAGGCGCCCCAAAGAGTCTCGGCAAACTCACTCCCGACGACAGCTACGAGTTTTCCCCCCGCCCAAAGAACCTCACCGTCGGTGATTACCTCCCGGGGACCTTCAACGCTGACGAGTACTGCATGGTGCGGTTGGGTCTCCGTCCCGATTCGAGCTCTGACCCCGTCGGGGATGCAGGGGATGCGAATGGCGGAGTGGACTTCCGGGGGATCCTCGTGGTCCCTAATGATGTAGCTGAGTCTGGGGACTTCGATTTCGGTTCATACGAGCCACCGCCAGCTGCCATCGTCGGTGAAACCTCTGGCACCTTGATCTGGAACCCGCAGATGATCGGCCTCCATGCAGGGAAGACCGTCTGGTACATCTACAAGACGTTCGAGTCCACCTCGAACGGGGCCGTGGGAAAACTTGAGGGGTCAGATAGTAACCCCCTCTTTCTCTCACCCATCCCGGGGATGACCGAGAGGCCCCTTGTCAGGATCGGAAGCAGGAGGTGGCTCCAGGTCATCTACATGGATTCGGATGCACAGCTCTCGGGTGCTGTCGGCGCAGACCCCGCATGGCCGCCCGGGGGGAGTGTCGCAATCTCCCTCTCCACAGGGAAGCTCCATTTCTCACCTTCCGATGTCATCAAGGCCGGCATGGGCGATGTTGAGTCTCCCAACCCGGACTTTGAGAAGGCCTTCGGGGGTGTGGAGGTGTTCTATGACGGCGTGTCGCTGACGAGAACCCCCCAGCCTCCCCGAGCTCCAGTCCTCATCGAGTCAGCCCTCATCTTCTCTTCTCCTATGCCTCCTATGACCATCCCCGAGGCTCCCGCCAATCCAGGCCTTGGCACTTCAGGGGTCTGGCATCTTGAGGACGGGACAGGAGCTGTTCCAGATGGATCTCAGGGCATCAACCACAGGTATGGAGAGTCGGGTCTTGTGCGGAGAGTTGAGGGCATTGGGGACTCCTTCGTGTTCACACCGAACAGGCCGCTTGAGAAGATCAAGCAGTACAACGATGTGGACGACCTGGACGCATTCAAGCTGATGCCCTTCCTGATTAGGAAGGGTCGTGCCTGCATCGCCAAGGGGAGTACTTCCGACGGCACAAAGGCATCCGTAGGGTTGACCGACCTCGTCCGGTTCGCCAACCGCCCCGTCTACTTCCAGCAGTCAGATCTGACTCCTTCCTCCTATGCGGAGGACACCAGAATCGTGTCCAGGATGGAGGGTCCTTACACCTTGAGGGGTGATGAGTCCCTCAAGATCGTCGTGGGCAACCAGGCCGTCGAGTGGACTGCGGCGGGGATCTCCAGTGGGGAGGTATCCGAGGAGGGGGATCCATACCCGGCTGCTGATGTGGCCGACGACATCACTACGACTCTGGCTGCCCAAGGTGCTCCGTACAAGTGCTCAGCGGTTATGAACCGCCTGGTCCTGCACCCAGACATGGATCCCCCATACGAGGGGTGGATTGAAATCCTCCCTGGGTTCAATGGAGTGAAGGATCTCTCTGGCTGCGCAGCTCTCGGGTTCAACCCATTCTGGTCTGTGAAGCACCCCCTTGTGAACCCCGTTGATGCGGGGACAGCGGCAGATCCCAACTGGCTCGCCGACAACGGATCATCCCTGGGTCTCTGGCGCAGCCCCTACAACGAGGATGGCAGTGGTAGTGAGGCCGACTTCTCATCTCGGGGGAGGATGGGGGGCGAGATCCTCGGTGATGTGTCTGAATCACCTTTCGTATTCATCATGCAGGAGCCGCTGGAGGATGTTGCGGGAGTGGACGATGGGGTGTTCTTCGAGATCCTCCGGGGACCCTACAGGAAGCGGTTGGAGCACCTCGACAACATCAAGCACATGTTCCGGGATGGCAAGTTTGCCTGGATTGGCTCGAAGACATCGGCCTTCGCATCCGAGGCCCCCGTGTCGAACATCCCTCTCGGTACGCAGGATGTGATCTCTGAAACTCTCCACCCCGCCCTCGGCGGGTATTTCATGGCTTCCCTCGAGGGGGAGCCCTTCGCCCTCATGCAGGAGGACGAAGACTACATCCTCCCCTACGACGGCCTCCCTGGATCCGCAATCCTCACGGAAACAATCGGGGAGCTCCTCCTGTTCGGATCCAAGGCTGCCTTCGATGAGGGTGGGTCTGAACTCCTGGACGACTCTGCAGCCTTTGAGGACGAAGGGATTCTGGTCGGATACCGCCTGAAGATCCCCACGGGAGATGCTACCGGCTCATACGTGATCACGGCGGTCGAGGACGGCAAGCTCGGCGTGGAACCCGTATTCCCTGCGGGATCCGGCGAGTCCCCGATGGCCTGGGAGATCTACAGGATGAAGACCGTGGACGAGATCGATGCCCAGATGGTGGTCGATCACGTCTATGACCGGTTCAACCATCTCCCCGAGGAACCCTTCATCGTCCGTCTCATGACTGGGACGGGATTGTGTCCCGCCAGCGAGGGTGAGCAATCCTCGGGGCGCCTCTCCGTGGATATGTCCAAGGACATCCTCCGTAGCCGCCCTCTCTATGTCAGGTTTGGTTTGGACGGCCCCGATCATCCCGCCGTCCTTCTCAAGAGGTCGGAGCTTGGGCGTATCGCCAACAGCTCCATCTTCATCCCCCCAGGACCCTCCTTCGATGACCGCACATTCAAGCTCGTGGTCGGACGAACGGAGCTCGCCGTAGGCACCGAGCTGACGGAGGTTGTCGAGTTCTCCGAGGACCCCGGTGCCGGTGCCGGTGCCGAGTTCATCTCCAGTACGGGCGAGGTTCGCTTTGGGAGCGCACTCCTGGAGTCTCTCGATCAGTCCGGGGTTGTGTTTGCGGAGACCTTCACCAATCCCACCTCCATGCAGCAGGGCGATGTAGAGGCAGACCCAGGATCGGGCGACATCAACCTCTCATCCGACGACATCACCTCGTACGCGGGGCAGGATGTCTACTGGGTCGCCCGGATGATCACCGAGGATAGGGCAGACGTGGTCCCGAACCCCATGGCGGGTGCCTTCATGTTCAAGGAACCCCTCCTTGAGGGGCAGATGGTCGAGGTGGAGTATCAGCGGTGTGACCCGGGCGGCGACCTCATCATTGACGAGGATGGCGTTCCTGAACCCCTCATCACAGAGATTCTGCCCCTATTTGTCAGGGGGGAGGTATGCACAAGGGTGTCCGCACAGGTCTATTCCTTCAACCCTGACCTGAAGACCCTGTTCAGGGATGCAGATCCGGTCATCTATGTCGGGGCGGAGATGCAGAACTTCGCCGGTATCGAGTCCTGTGAAGTCGATTGGGACGAGAACCTTCTCTACTTCACCTACGAAGTCAGTGAATCCGCCCGTGTGAAGATCAGTTACGGCGTTCTCGAGGCATTCGGTGGCGAGATCGTCTACACCGTGTCCAAACCACCCGTCTACCGGCCCCCCTTCTACATCCCCGAGAGTGCAGAGTCCTTCAAACTCGTCTCCGACCGAACAGGTGATCTCCTCCCGGGCGCCCTCATGCGCCTCGGGGGTCACATGTTCTACCTCAAGTCCGTGGCATACGATGCCGGATCCAATACCACTTCCGTCGGGATCTTTCCGCCAGCTCCGCCCAACGGAGCCGGATCACTGGCTCCAGGGAACGATGCCATATCCTTCATCACCGCAACCCCTGTGTCATCCACCGTGGGTGGGGCGGTTGTGGCTGATGCCCCCGAAGGGTTCATGGTCACCCCGGGTGCGATCCTCGGACTCGACTCCGAACCCGTCTGGGAACCTGTATCGAAGGGACGTGTGGAGTTGGTGTTCCTGGCCGACCTGTCCAAGGTTGTCCAGGCGGGCCACCTTTTGGAGATGGCCGGCATCCCGTACACCATCGTCGCCGTTCAGGTTTCGGAGGATGGCCGGAGGACGGCCCTCTCGATCACTCCGAACTTTATACAAGGTTATGCCTTCGGGACCGATGAGGTCAGGCTTTCAACCCGACCCGTCTATCCTCAGGGGAACATCAACTACATCGGATCGGGCCCATACCTCTTCGACCTCCCCTATGAGATCGTCCTGTGGGGTGAGAAGGATTCGGACGGGACCGAACTCCCAGGAAAGACCCTTGCGGCGGGTGTTGACTACAGTGCCGACCCCAACACCGGGGATATTGCCTTCCAACTCCCCAAGCGTCCCCATGTCGAACCTGGTCAGAGGCTCACCTTCTCGAGGACCCGAGTCATCATGGCGGTGCCCTCGGTGCAGGACGGTGTCCTGATGTTCCCGAGGTTCGGGGCTAGATACAAGCACGGCATCCTCCCCTCCGACGACAACGGATTGAAGTCGGCCACCCTCCTCGGCACATATACGTTCCGGTCTCCGGATACGTTCTATTACCGGGCGGTGCCCCTTCTCGACTACATGGGGGAGGTCTCCGTCCAGATGATCCAGGAGATCAAGGCGAGGGGGGCTTCATATGGGGCTTCTACGGGAGCTGGCGGTGGTCCGAAGAACTGGGACAACGGAAGGGTGGGGCTCAAGGTCGAGCGCACAAGCCTCTTGGACAAGGACCGGGCGGCCAGGAAGTACCTCGGTTTCTACAACAAGGTGGTCGTCTGCTTCGAGCAGATCAGCGAGACTATCACGGGACGCATCGTGGGCGACCGGGATCGCAAGTTCCGGTTCTGGGTCGGTGAGGGCCTCGAGTGGACTCCTCCGGGATGGGAGAACCCCGTCACGGGGTTCTTGAACCCCCGAAACCTCTGGGCCACGGTATTCATGGAGCACACGGGGAGCACCGCAGCTGCGATGCGAGCCGACGAGGACGATTGGGTGGTCGTGCCTTCGTCGTCATATCTGGACGAGGGTGCCATCGACGGGGACTTCGTGGATGCGGATGAGATGCGTTACCTGATCACCCGCCAGCGGGAGCTTGTGAAGAACGATGTAGATGACCTGGTCATCGTTAGCCGTAAGCGGCCTACCATCCTCTTCAGGCTGTTCCCGCTCCCGCACTTTATCTTGAAGGCCAAGGGCCGCTACGAGAGACTCTCTGAACCCAATGAGTTCTCCCGGATCTTCCCAGAGCGGGCGAGGGCCTTCACCAACCTGTTTCCCGGGGTGGGAAACAACCCTCCGAAACAGGACTACGGGGAGCACCTGTTTCTCGGCATCCGGGACTGGAAGCTCAAGAGCACGTTTTTCAGCACCTCGGGGACCATCTCGAACCCCGTCCTCGGGACCATTGAGAACATCTTCTCGTGCCGGTCTGGCCCCCGGACCAGCCGAGCTCGGATCTTCGCATGGAGTCCTTCCGGATTCCCAGAATATGACGCAGTACTCGGCACCGACTTCACTACGAACCCGAGGCCCGCCATCCTCGCTACGCCGGGCCTTCTTGCGGACTTCCCCCTGAATCCCGATACGGGAGCTCCGGATCCTGACCGCATGGCCGCCAACAGTGAAACCGGGGGTCCCGATCTGACCACCGGGGACTGGGAGATCAGCACCCCGCCCTGGACGCCCGGGACAAAGGTCCAGTTCGGCCGTCCCGATGGCACCGTGTTCTCCCCGGGCCATGAGGTCACGGTGATCTCCATTTTCGGAGCCAAGAAGGTGAACCCCGTGTTCGTGGAAGCGATCCATGCGGGGTGCTGCATCACGTTCAACGACAGCGACGGGGACGCCGTCCTTGATGCAAACTCGTTTGTGGAAGTCACCTCTGAAGATGGGGGGACACCGCTTGAACTGTTCAAGGGGGACACCGTCATGCAGTCCCTCGGTGCGGGAGCTGAAGTCGAACCATCTGACCCTCCGACACTGGAGGATATGGCCCGCTTAGCTGCCGCCATGCCTGGGTATCGAACAGGGTTCGACATCAGTTACAACGGACGCCGTGGGCGGTTCAGGGACATGTCCCTCCCCTCGTTCAATGACCCCACATTCTTCGGCCTCCAGGAGATCTTCGGCCAGAATCCGCCCAAGCCCAACACCCGTATCGAGTCCGAGGTCCTGTTCCACCAGTCCGAGCTTGAGCCCGTTGAGATCCCTGCTCTTCTCGGAGAACCCAAGGATGACAGCGGCGACTACACCCTCCCCTACCTCGGGGCAGCCAATACCGAGATCCAAAGGCTTCAGGCGGCACAGCGGGGCGGTATCGACGTCCTCATGTCGGACTGCTCGTCTCTCCACGCAACCTCCGCCGCTGCGGGGCAGACATGGAAGGCGGTGTACCCGGACGAGGTACTCGGAGCCGACGGCGCCGTGTCAGGATCCGGGGACAATCCCGCTGCTATGACGACTGCTGCGGACCTCCTACCCGTGGCAACAAACGGCGGGTACGACGACCATACTGGAATCGGTGATTTGCGCCGGTGGGATCTCCTTCTCATGGAGGCCGACGACACCAGCCCCGCAGTCGTGGAGGGCGCACAGGGCATCCTCACGGTCGGGGAGGTGACCGACGGCGTCATCGAGACTCCGAGGTTCATCACACCGTCCCCGGCGGGTGCCCGGATCTCGTACAAGGCTGACAAGGCGCTTGGGTGGGTCGCCGATGACGAAGGGTATGCAAGTGGCCTACGGGTGGATCAACTGTGGATCGACAACACCGCAGACCCCGTCGATGGGTTCGAGGCCGGCTTCCGGTGGACGGAGACCAGGCTCAGCTTCAGCTCCGTCGGGTCGGGATTCATCACTCTTGATGATGGGGACGAGGGCGGAGAGTTCACGTCTTCGGGGATGCCCGAAGGTGGTCTGAACGACCTGTTCGCCAATGCGGAGGCGGGAACCACCCTGAAGCTCAACATTCTCCGGCGGCCAGCGGACCTCGCAGACCCGCAGGCAGGCGACGGCGAAGTCAAGCTCGAGCTGTGGATCAAGAAGACCAGCTCGTACGCCGCAGGGGAGGGGATCGAGGACTGCGACTTTGAGCTCAGCGTGGACGGAGGCGGCACCTGGACACGCCCGAGCGTGTTCTGGGTCGATGTGGATGACCCGCCCGATGGCATCCCCGAACAGATGTACAACGGACCACTGGTCTGGTTCCACACCGCCTCCGGGGTGGACGACATCATCATCCGAACCGTCCACCCGGAGGACGAGCACCACGATGCCACGGACGGGGCGGGCATCGAACCTGGCGGCTTCGGCTATGACCCCTCGCCAGTAGTCGATGGCGGTAACGGATACCTGGACACACTCTACGTGCCGGGTTTCGCCGACGAGGACAACGTGGCCGTGTGGTTCCCGTGGGGCGACTTCGTACACGTCGCAGAGGACAACGAGGACGACCCAGAGTTCTACCCCCCAGGCCACCCCAACGCGGGTGACCCGAACCTCGACTACCTCGTCGATCACTTCTACACATACGGGGGGGCGGACGGATCCATCAGCGCAGACGACCTGTACCTCGGGTTCTACATCGACCTCGATGTCGTGGAGGGGCGCACGGCGCTCATCGGTGAGGACAGGCTCACCTTCGGCGACACGGTCGACTTCCGCACCGCCAGGCCCAGAGGCTACCAGCACCCATTCTCCTTGATCTCCCTCGAGTTTGAACTCTACGACATAGCGACGGAGACTGCACTGTGGCTTGCGGGCACGCCGTGGTCGGTCATGTCCACGGTGAACGACCCCGCAACATCCATGAACGAGGGATCCCGCCTCACATTCTCCGCCCGACCCATCGGGGCCGGGACATACAAGGGCGTGGGGTGGTGGGGTGCCAGCTTCGGCACCGTCAAGGCTATGGCCTGGGAGGGTCATGGGAACACCCCCATCGCCTTCTCTGGCGCTCTGTTCTCCGCCGTCCCCTCGAGTCAGCAGGGCAAGGACTCACCCGCTATCATCTGCGGGGGATCAGGGGCCTTCGGAGGGGCCTTCGCTGAAGCGATTGCGGATCCCCTTGTGATCGACACGGTGACGCCGGTCCTTGAGAACCGCATCCTGGTTTACAACGAGGGGGCCAGCGTTGCCTCCATGGAGGCAGGCCCCGTGGTGCCTGGTGATGTGGTCGTCGTACAGCAGGGGGTAGAGAGTGCCCTCGGGTTATCCACTCTGGAGCGGGGAACCAGCCGTTCCGGTACATACCTGGTCAGACACGCCGTGGCAGCGTCCCCAGTGGTCCCGACATTCCCCACCGTTCCAACGGAGCTCATGGTCAGGGCCCTCCACCTTACGGCTTCTGTGCCAAGCTCGAACGGGTGGGCCAGGTCCTACATGCCGAAGGTAACGGGCGTGGATCCCGACTACCTGGATGCGGGAGGACTCGGCCAGGACCACCCCGACTTCGACCCCTCGACTGCCGAGGCGCAGGACTCGGGACGCATCTGGGTCGAGTCCATCGAGCCCCTCGACTGGAACGGCGCCCCCGCCGATGAGCCCGCCGACTGGACGGGCCATGCCTGGGACGAGTCAGGCGACCTCTACATCCTGCGGGCCTCCGCAGCGACCAACATCGACGAGGACACCTGGCGATCCACCTCGTACCGAGTCGAGTACAGCAGCATCCACCTCGACCAGAGCTCGAGTGACTTTGACGGGACGGCCTACTTCAAGGTGGACGACGTCCGCACCATCTCCGACAGCATGGCCGACGGCAACGGGACGATCAACGTGATCACCAACGACGCCGCGGGGGATGGTGAGAGGTGGGATCTATTCGCTTTGGAGGTGGGGAAGACGACGTTCGGCATCCGTTGGGTTCCCGTGTCCATTACGGGCCAGGGGCTCCCCAAGACCGGGGCTACGGGGCACACCGAGAAGGATGTGTCGCAGCTCGGGTTCGCCGCCCTCACCGTCCGGCACAACGGCCTCGAGTACGATGAGGGATCAGACGGGGTCTGGAATGCTGGGACGGTCGAGTTCGGGGTCAACACCGACGGGGACCTGGAGGCGACGGCAGCATCGACCATCTCCATTTACGATGCCAACTATCTCGTGCCCACCGATCCGGGGGCCTTCCACGAGGTCGAGTCGGACTACCAGTACACTGGAGCACCCATCCTGCTCGATCTCAAGCTCGTGGCGAACCTGGATTGGCAGGCCATCAACAAGTCATACAGCGACGATGTGATCGCCCCTGCTGCCCATGTGACGGACATCAATGCCCTCATGCCGGGGAGCTCACTCGAGACCAAGTATACGGACCCCGCCGACAACACGGTCACCCACCCCTCGTTCTACGCCGAGGCGGGTCTGTTCCTTGAGCCTTCATTCCCCATGCCGACCGCCGACCTGGCATCAACTCTGGAGGCTGATGGCCCCCGCGTGGTGGCCGCCGCCGACTTCAATAGCGATGCCCTTGAGTTGGCTGCCACCGAGGTGGGCACGCGCGCCGAGGCCGGCTTCATCGCCGATCTCTCCGAGATCGGTATCGCCGCAAAGGACAACTTCCTCTACGAGAGGACACTCGTGAGCGTCCGCAGGATCCGCAGGTGGCACGATGTCCAGGACTCCTTTGCGAACAACCTGGCCGCCCTTCGGTATGCATACGAAACGAGGTGGGGGACCATCGCCTCATACACGCAGACGGGGACATTCGGGACCTTCTCGTCAGCCGAAGGGGGTACACAGCTCGGCGGGTTTGACGATGGTGATGTGAACATCAATCCGGGAGACATGGTCCGAGTCTATTCGGATGCCACCGGAGAGCTCATCGCAGAGGGGGAGATCTCGTCCATCCAGTCTGCGGACACCCTCGTACTGGCCCCGCCGGGTCTCATCGTCTATGACGATCCAGATGGGGCGAACCTGAATGAACCCTGGGAGGGTCTGCGGTTCGAGGTCTATCTGAACATCGCACCTGTCCCCCACCAGCAGTCAAACGAACAACTGCTCGAGCTGGCTACAGAGGAAGTGATCTACAAAAGGACCGCCGTGATGAACGACGGGTCTCAGGGGCAGCAGGGCGGCTACGTTGAGTGGAACTTTTCAGAGGTGGGGTCACCTCCCGATCCTGTAGACCCCCCGGATCTTGCTGCGGATGCCGCCGCTTACAACGTCTGGAAGTCGGCGGTGTACGACGCATCCGTGAACATCCTGACGGACACCGATGCTGGCGTGGCTCCCGGTCAGATCAACTTCCAGCAGATCGGCGTGGACGAGGGGGACATCCTCATTATCGATCCCGCCAGCGTCCTACGCCCACCGGGTTCGGAAAATCTGGAGGAGGATGCTCTCGAGGAGGGGACACGACCCTACGGTGACCTGGCCGTCGAAGGGCGCACCGGGTATGTGCGGGGACGCCCAGCGGAGCTTGACGACAACAGGGGATACTATGTGGTGTCCGAGATTCCGGGACCGACGCAGGTCAAGGTACTCCCCTTCGAGGAATCCCCCTTCGCTGGTAGTCGCATCATCAACAAGGTGTCAGGACCACCGGACACGGCCTTCGCTCTCTACCCGACGGTTGGGGCCTCTGCACTCACGGGGTCTGGGGATCCGTCTGAAGCAGCGACCGAGGCCCAGTCCGACCTCCGCCCCACCGCCTTCGTTGGGCAGGATCTCTTGGATCTGGTGGACGGGGACGGGGACACGGAGCCGCATCAGTACTCGGGGAATCCGTTCTCGATTGCGCCGCTCTCCTACACCATCATCCGCCCAAGTGATTTCTTCTCGGAGGAGTCTCTTGAACTCATTCTGTTCCACCGCGAGAGAATCCTCTCACTCATGGAACACCTCCGACGGGCCGTGGACGGCACCAAGAGGGGGACATACAGGGATTTTCAGGAGCTTCGGCACATCGACGACCTCGGCTCTCCGACAGTGGACGAGGAGGGCCTCGGGCTACTTTCCAATGCCTTCATCTACGGCGTGATGGGCCAGTTCGACAAGTCGGAGTTCATCAATGACGCCGACTGCCTCTCCATCCTGGATCGTAGGGTTCAATGCCAGGACTATGAACTTGATCTTACGAGACCTCCCTACTCTGACCCTGCAGATCCTTTCTATACGGCTATGCGGGATCAAGGGCGGGGAAGACCGCTGGTGGTGGACATGATCGACAACGTACTGAACAACTCCGACCGGTTCCGTGAGCTCAGGTACTCCTGGCTGACCTACCGCGCCCACAGGGTCGATGGGACCCTTCCGAAGGTAGAGCGCTTCGACAGGGAGCTCCCAAAGCGTATCCGGGAAATGGAGAGGATGCGACGCATGACAGAGAAGACGGGGAGGTAGCGATGTCCAAAGACAATATGACTTATGAGGAACTCTTGGAGGCCATGCGGAACCTCGGTCTTGGGCCAGGTCCCCAGGTACTCAAGCCCAAGCGGAACATGAAGGCCTCCGAGTTGCCCTCGATCCGGAAGCAGATGGAGCTTGTGGTGCAACTGGAGAAGTTGATGCAGGCGCAGATCGACAAGGACACCGAAACCCTTGAGGCCCTGCGAGAGAAGGTGAACCGACTGAAGCACGGCGGGGGCGCCTAATGGCAGAAGACACAGCACTCGCTAAATGGGGTTCCATTGGATTTGAGGTTCCACCTCCGTTCATGGAACCCATCATCGACGCGATCAACTCGTTCCTCGAGATGCTCGTCGTCCTCCTCGACATCGTGATGGTGATCCTTCAGGTCGTGAAGGTGTTCGTCATCGGCTTGCTCAGCCCCCTCATCCCCATCCTCGAGCTCATCATCGCCATGCTGGAGGGGATCCTCGGGGACCTCCGCAACGCAGGCTTCTATGTACGGGGCGACTGGACTGCCCTTGAAGCCCAGGTTTCAGCACAGGGGGGTGCCAGGAGTCTGAACCCCAAAGTAGCCGGCCTCAAGGGATGGGACGGGATGCTCCGCCAGTTCATGGGCGGGTACGGCCGGTACGAGGGCCGCGTGGTCAACTGGCTCACCGACGGATCCGATCCGAACAGGCCCAACTTCAGCTCCGCTTCGGGCGTTCTCGGGATGTTCATCGTGGGCGGCGCCGACATCTATGATGTCGTCAAACTCTGGAAGGCGATCAAGACCATCGCCAAGCTGTTCGGCCAGATGAACTTCGACGGCTCAGCCCTCATGCCCGCCGTGGGTTTGGAGGTCCGCTATCAGACCCAGGGTGGTGCCGGTGGGATGTTCAAGGATATGGACGCAATCTGGAAGGAAACCGATGCTCCCCAGGAGGCCGTCCTCGAGTGGAAGTTTGGTTCTCCTCCCGGGGCGGATCCCGCTCTCATGGTGTTCCCACCGCTCCCGCCGGAGGGATGCCTGGTGGAGGTCTCAACGGTCCCAGGCGGCCTCTTTGTCGGGTACACGGCCCCTTCGGAAACTTCAGGGGCGAAGGCCGCCCCCGGGTTCAGCACTGATGTCACCCGAAGATACGGGATGTTCCGCGTCAGCAAGACGTTTGGAGGAGGCCCCCTCATGCTCTATGGGGGTCCGGATGCCGTCAACTGTTACAAGGGGGTCATCGCCGGCGGCTACAAGATGAACCCCGCAGGGTTCGATTTCCCCCCGTCCCGCAGCGACTCTCAGGAGGTGTCGGCCTTCGCCCTCACCAGCCCCAGTGACGCCCACCCCATTTCGATCAAGAAGTGGAGGGACGCAGTGAAGGAGGGAGGGCAGCACATCCTCCAGAGGACCTTCGTGGTGGACACCCGGAGTCTTGCGGGGATGTTCGGCGGCTTCGGGATCCGCCTACTGGCGGAGCACATGCCCTACCCCCTCAAGGAGGTGAAGGATGGGAAGCCGGTGGCTGGAGATGAACCCGCCAAGGAAGTCTATGTGCGGGTCACCCCCATCTCCGGCGAGGGTCTGGACTACTATGGTTCAATAACCACACGGAATGAGGGGTCGCAGGCGCAGGACGTCCAGGTCGAGGATGGGAAGGGTGTGCAGTGGCGACTCGGTTCGGCCACGGATCTCAACAGTGCGACCATCTGGCCGACGCAGGACGACAGAGGACCCACATCGCAGCCGGCCAAGGTCAGCTTCCCCTCCGGGACGATGCTCGGCTTTGCACAGGCCGTGAAGGCGGCCTTCTATGTGGCTACCCTGGTGAGGGCCGACCTCTCGTCCCCCGGCGGGGACAGCAAGTGGCAGGGTGACGCATACAAGACGGGCCTCGAGGGTGTTTCGGATTCCGTGAAAGCGTACATGATGCAGTGGGGCACCGAGGAGGAGTGGTACACGGGCGGGCAGTACGGTGACTTCTCTTTCCGCGTCAGGACCGCCGCCAACCGCTTCGTGTCCGACTTCATGCGACTGGGGACGGCCATTCCAGACTCCGCCCTGTCGGCTCTCATGGAGGCCTACGGGAACAAGCTGATCAACGCCTCCGATGGCGCAAGGATCGAGCTCGGTGGATACAGCATCCCCAGCGGATCCGCCGGAGCTGGCGGCGGGTCCACGGAGCGGGACACCATCATCGGACTCATGGAGCCGCCGTTGGGAACAACCATCGAGTGGTGCAAGAATGCAGGAACTGCGGGACCGGGTAGCGCGAAGACGGAGCTCGGCTCCGCCATCAACTCCGGGAGCGGATTGGGAAGTGCGAGGACGCCGAAAGCGGCGAGGAGAACCACCCTCCTGAACTCTCTTCCATGTCTCCAGGTCGTAAAGGGGAATACGGACTCATCGAGGATGGTGATGGAGGCATACGACAGCCCCGGGACTCCAGCATCGAAGAAAAGGTTGTTCCTTGCTCGTGGCGAGGATTATACTCTTGATGAGGTTGCCGTTGATGGTCGTGTCGTCCTCGTCCCTGCTCGGAATCTGTTCACGGACGACCAGCTCAAGGCAGCCGCGGGGATCTTGAACATCGCCGCCCGTCCCGTATCCTCCGGTGAATGGATCGCCATCCGCCCTCTCGACGGTCTTCTGGCGCCTGTCGAGGAGTTCCTCGAGAAGATCATCGCCACGGTGAAGGCCATCCGCGACGGTCTGCTGGCCCTCTTGGAAGAGATCCTCAAGTACATTCGGATGATCGAGATGCGGGTCATGGAGCTCCAGCAGTTCATCCGGAAGATCCAGGCCATTCTCGCCATGTTCAAGGACTTCGAGATCTCTGGGGACCTGGCGTTCCTCATGGTCACATCAGCCGGCACAGATGGGCTGGTCGCAGACTTCCTGTCCGCCGAGCAGAAGCCAGAAATCGAATCCACTGCCTACGCTTTTGGCGGGTGCGTGGTCGCAGGCGGCATCCCCCTTCTCCTTCTGGAGTTGATCCAGGTGATCATGGCTGCGGCAAAAGAAGAAGAGGAGGAGGCATAGATGTCATTCAACTTCGTAGGTGCCTTCCGGGTCGGATCATACAAGGTGTTCCGAAGGTTCGTGGCCCACGAGCTCCGTGATGTGGACTCCCGCCTCGATGTCATCGAGGCCGAGCTCGAGCGCATAGGGAACATTGAAATCATCTGGAAGAAGACGCAGGACGACACATTCGTCATTCCACTCAACATGGATGAGGATCCGGACATCGAGCAGGTTCCGGTGGAGAGGGTGTCAGAGCAGCGGATAGGCCTCATTGTAGATGGGCCCCTGACCACCATCGGGAAGCTCACCCAGGCGTACATCGCCCAAGGGGGCAACCCCTTCGACATCTCCATGTTCCTGGATCCAGTCGAGGGCATTGGCGTTGAGGACGAGACGACCACGGAGGCCGCGTTCAAGATCGTTTGGAAGCACCCCTCTGGGGGAGTCGCGCACCCCCGCACCCGTGAGGACATTGGAGGCGGCAGTTTCCAGGACGACGGCGGGAAGCTGTCCATCAACAAGGATGTCCGGCTCCGACTCGGGGACGGCATAAGCTGGGACAAGGCCGAGGAATACACGGGCCACTACATAGCCAAGGCGCGGGAGTGGATCACCCAGGAGGTCCGGGAGAAGAGGAACGACCTCGAGTGGCGCATCATCAAGCAGATGGACTTGAGGGAGCAGCTCCGGACAGAGAGGGATCACCTCATCTACCGGGCGGCCAACGGAGTGTTCGCCGAAACCACCCTCGACACCCAATCACACGACCTAAGCCTTTCGGTGCCCGCCATCCTCCACCACATAGACGACATCATCTTCGCCAAGACCGAGGAGACTGGACTGTATGACATCGAGGTTCCAGTCATCGGGTTCAGGGGGACTGGAGATCCCTATTCGGAGATCATCAACTCAGCCAACCTGGCGCGGGGGGAGTTCGACATCATCTGGGAGAATCAGTCGTCCACTGACGGCACCTACGAGGTGGACGCCTGGACGGGTCTGTAACGTCCGGACCCGACGGGACCCCTTCATATCGGCTGTCAACAAAATATGAGCCAAAAGCTCAGTGCCCCCTCTTTATCCCGTAAGTGCCTGTTATTGCTTCATAAGCAAGTTTTTTGAAGAAACTTGTCAGATTTCCAGGGGGGCCTCTATCTCGAGAACGTCGTGGTCGTGGCCTCAAGGAGGTGTTGGCGGGGTCCCCGACTTCAGGGCGGTTCCTGCCCTATACCCCCCCTCCGAAAGGGAGGCTGTGCCGCCTCCTGGGAGAGATTCATGTCGTTTGATTTTCGCATCGCATATCCGTGCCCCCATGAGATCGTGAGGGAGCTCTCCGTCCTCGGGTCGGACGGGCGCACGTTGGCGACCACTTCTACCGTGGTAGGCACCCCACACATCTTCATGGACGGTCTTGAGGTGCCTAACGGGGGGCTCCAGATTCCCGCAAAACTCTGCTCGTCCAAGGAGGCCCCCTACAGGATCTACAGCGACGCTGCAGAGGTTTACATCTCCTCGGCTGGGATCTCCTACACTCTGGTCCTCCCAGCCGGGTACATCGACTTACAGACCATCTCGCAACTGATTTCGGGGTCCGTATCCGGCATCTCTGCCTCTGGGGTGGGGGGTTACCTCGTCTTGGAGGACACCACCTCAACTGGGAGGGGGAGCTTCGTGTCCGTTACAGGTCCCGGAGCCGCTTCTCTCGGGTTTGGCGGCCAGGGGTCGGCCAGGGGTCGGCAGCTCTGCCCCCCGTGGGTGATTGGGACGGATCCTACTGCACCCTCGACGACGGCGAGGCCCGTGTTTGTGCGAAGCCCGAAGCGGAGCCGAGCTCGTTGGGAGGTCACCTATAGGACCCCTCCCTCCCGCTGTAGACGCTGTATGACGAGTCGGGTGGAGAACGACCTCCGGGTGGATTATCCGACGGGGCATGTTGAGACGGTCCTTGACGAGGGTGTCCTCTATCAGTCCTGCATGAAGGCCCTTCTCACGGAATATCGGTCCAACTCCTACCACCCCTGGTACGGGTCGCAGCTCCTCAACATGTTGGGCAAGAAGCGCGGTTCGGGTGTTGAAACAGCCTTGGAGCAGGAGATCCGGAGGGTACTCGACAAGGTGAAGGCCCTACAGGGGGCGCAGATGAAATATCAGCAGGTTTCCTTGAAGGAGACCCTTTCCGAGGTGGTGAGCATCTCTGCCAAAACCCACCCCGACGATCCCACGACGGTATTGGTGGACATCATAGTGAAGAATGCCAGCAGCAAGAACGTGCGCCTCACATTCGTATTCACCGTTCCGGGTGTTTCGGGTGTCCTGAAGAGGAACGGGCAGATGGTGGGATCCCTTGGATAGGAGGTACAGATGAACAGCCCAGAGTTCAAAATCCCCGACGGCACCTATAAGGCGTCCGGGGTCATCACGACGACACGCGACACCCGGTTCATCTACGGAAGGTATGACGAGGAGGCGGTTGCGGATCTGGAGGTCTCCTTGAGGGGATCTGACCTGGCGGCGGATTCCGATCTCATCTCATTCCACGGGGGCCTCTTCGCGATCCCCAATCCGGAGGTCTTTCCGGACGGTCTGGCCCTCGTCACGGGGTCCAATGCTATTTCCGTGCGCGCCCAGCACACCAACGGGTCACCCTCCGAGATCTCCAGCTTGGACATCATCCTCGTCGGAGAGGGTGTCCTCGGCGTAGTCCCCGTCTCGCCCACCGCCTTACGGGCCGAATCGTTTGACGGTCGGGTGCGCGTTCTCGTGGAGGGTGGCTACAGCGGGGACATCTACGGCTACAACATCTACGCTGCATCCGTTCCCGGCGGAGGGTCTTCAGGCTACAGCCTCATCAACGTCTACCCCCTGGAAACTCCAGAGAAGAACCGCAAGGAGGTGCGCGTCGGCATTATCGACGCCGACGTTCCCATTTCCAAGGACAAAGACGGGAATCAAATCGTCGACCCCCTCCTGTTGAGACTCCGCATCGATCAAGTGGATATGGCGGGAACCTCGTTCCATTCGGACATCGACGAGGCCCTTTCGATTCCAGACGAAGCTGACGAGGTCCGGGTCTATGCATCCGTCGACACCATCACCTATTCCAACACGTACTCGTTTGACCATGTGCGAACAGCGGGATCTACATCCACCCCACCCACCGTGTCCGTGTCGGAGTTCACCTCCATTCCGGGGACGGATCCCCTCTACTATGTGGCCACGGCCCTGTATCGGGATCCCTTCGATGGAACCGAGTCGGAGTCCTCCTACTCCCCTGAGGTGTCCGCAACCCCCGTCTATGTGGTTCCCGTTGTTGCGGGTGTCCCCGCTGTATCAAGGGAGCAACTCCTAAAGAGCACTTCGCTGGCACTGTATTCGACCGATCCAACGCTCGCCCTTCACCCAGGCACCGTTATCCGGGATCTGTTCGTGGATCCATTTCTCACCGAGGCGGGGCGGATTCGGTTGGTCGTGGACTTTCTCCATCGGGCCTCCTCGTTTTCTACGCTGCTCGCCATCGACGACCCTACTGGGATCGGGAAGAGTGTTGATGTCACCGCCTCTCCCTACAAGCAGGGTGTTGCGGAGGCTCTGTTCATGAATCCCGCTTCCGGTGTGCAGCAGCTCATCAACGTGCAGTTCGACAAGCTCGCAAGCAACTTCGGAGTGGTTCGATCCAGTGGAGCTTCAGCCCGGGGGGAAGTCACCTTCTATCTGAAATCTCTCCCGACTGTTTCTATAAGCATCCCCCTCGGCACCAGGGTCATGGGCGCATCCGTCGTGTTCAGGACCGTGTCTGCGGTTTCCATTCCAGCAGACAACGCCGCCAGCTACTACAACCCCTCGAAGGGTGAGTATTCCGTAACCGTAGGGATCCGAGCTGCCACTCCAGGGGCGGGGGGGAATCAGGGATCTGGAAGGATCGGCAGGTCTGACATGTCTGGGGTCAATGTCCGGAACGATGAGGCCACATTCGGCGGGAAGGATTCGGAGAGCAATCAGGAGCTCGCCATCCGCGCCCACAGGCGACTGGCTTCCGTGGATACCGGAACCTACAGAGGGGTGTTCCAGAGCGCCGCCATGGTCCCTGGTGTGGATCAGATCAAGGTGGTGGCATCCGGCGACCCCCTGATGCAGAGGGATATGGATGAGGGAGGTGTACACCGGGGAGGCAAGGTTGATGTGTGGGTGCGGGGTGCCTCCGAGGCACAGGTCACCGATACGTTCTCGTTTACCTTCGAGATTGCCAGGGACATTCAGTTTGAGCTCACCTCCACACCGGACATGTTCGAGTTCGTAGCATTGGACGACGATCTGACGCCCTCCAACCCGATCATCGAGGTTCTCAACAAGGAGACCCCGAAGTTCGGCATCCGGAATGCCAGCACGGGGGAATACTTCGATCTGACAGATGCCAAGATCACTGGATACAACACCATCCGCCTCTCCTCGAAGGTGGATCAACCTGACCTCGACTTCGGGGATGTCGTCCTCGGGGACTACAGGTACAGGACGGGTACGCAGTACACCCTCGAGCGGCAGCCCGTGACCTCCGTGGCGGGAATCAAAGGCACCGTTGCTGGCACACTTGATGCGAAGGTGTGGACGCTCGTCCGTCCGAGTTCCCCCCTGACATATGGTCGCTCCAGTTCAGCGGGGGCCTATATCCAGGTGTCGGAGCCCCTCGACGTCGACGCGACCCTGGTCGTCCCCTCTGGGGATCTCATCACCGTGACGGATGAGTCCCACGTGATGATCGGCGAGTACGCGGAGTATATCGCCAACCTCGGGGCCATCGGTCTGACCCTCACTGTCAAATCAAGCGATGGTGAAGTCGAATACAGGGGACCCTATGACCCTTCTGTGGATTCCGACTACACCATCATCGAAGGGGATCAGACATCCGCTCTCGGCATCCAGCGCATCGAGGGGGGCAGGATCTCCGATGGGGACACCGTCCTCATTTCGTATCAGCACGACGAGAACTTCACCGTGGAGTACACCACGAACCTCGCCGTGTCCGTGACGCAGACCGACATCGACGAGAACAAGCATCTGTCAGCGGATCTCTTGGCCAAGGAGGCCGTTCCGGTCGCTGTGGACATCACAGGCACCGTGGTGGTGAACCGGGGGGCATCAGCCTCGGAGGCGGATGCCTCCATCAGGACCATGCTGACGAACCTGTTCGGGGGGCTCGGAATCGGAGACCCCATCCGACATTCCGATGTTGTACAGGCCATAGATGCTTCCTCGTCCGTGTCCTATGTCATCCTCCCCCTCACCAAGATGGCCCTCTCTGACGCGTCTCAGGTTGTTCGGGAGATCCTCCCCTCCGACCAGTTCTCCGACCAGACCCCCATTGATGCATGGTCCACAAATCAGGCACAGGTCTACCTCCTGAAGGCGCCCCTTGCACATGCCACCACCGACGGGGGAGGGGTCGAGTCCGGCAACTACACGGGTGTGTGGTCGGATGATGCTCCCGTGGAGCTCTCTCAGGGATCTCCACATCTTCTGGGATCCACCCCGGGCCAGGCGTGGATCATCGGATCTGCTGGCTTCGTGATCCCCGGGTTGAGTGACGACGATACCATCCGTTCGGAGGGTTACTCCACTGATGCCGAGATCCAGAGGCAACGGGAGGAGATCACAGCCAATCGGGTGCTGGTTTCCCTCTCCGTCGGAGAGTCCGCATCGGGCAGGGCATGGTCGGTTACCTACACCTCATACGGGGACCAGGGTGCCTTGGATCTGGAAATCGGCCCCTCGAGCTTCTTCGAGGGCGGCACCTGGATCTTCACCTATGACGAGGATCGTTCATCGACCAGGTTCTTCGGATCCACGGCGCAGGGTTATTGATGAGCAAGTATTACGATGACGATGGGACCATCCTCCCAGAGGGCGAGAGGCTTCTCTCTGAAATACAGAACCCCGCCCCGCTGACACCCCTTTCCGATTCAGCATCCCATCGGCGGGATCAGATTGCCGACCTCATCGTGGAGCGTTTCAGGGAGTCCCTCCCCTCCAACTATGTTGCACGGACTGGAGGACCCTTCTACATCAGGTTGTTCAGGGCACTTGCCCTCCAGCTCGCCGACTTTCAGATCATCGCAGAGCTCTCTACGGACGATGCATCCTGGAGTCTCACGCGCCCCGACTTCATCTATCAGATGTTTGGGTGGTCGGTGTTCCCTCGGGCAGGGCAGGACGGAAAGCCGGCGCCGCAGGTGGGCAGTGATGTGGATCTGCGGGACTTCCTTCGGCGGATGATCCTGATCCTCCTGGAGGGGGCGAAGAAGGATTCCATCGAGAGGGGGGCTGGCCTGCTCTCCGAGCTCGGCGTGGACATCGTTGAAAAGGCAGAGCATCTCTCCAAGGAGACCTCGGCGTGGGGTCTGGCGAACCAGTATGAGTTCGAGGTGAACATGGTTGCTCTCAAGGATGCAGCCGCCTCGGAGGTTGGGGGTCACTGGCACCGCATACGTGTCGATGGGAGCGGGTCGGGAAGGACTCACGGCACATACTCGGAAGACGGTTCGGAGACGCCGCACTACCACCTTGTTGAGGACTGGGTCGTCCAACCGTACCGGGACGGCCAACAGGTCGAGCACGGACATGCCGCCCGCCAGGGATTCCCCTCGGACCCCTTCACATTGAAGGGGAACGTGGATCTGATCCTGGCCGCTCTGAAGCCAGCTCACACGGTCTACTCATACAGGCACCTGTTTGTGGAGATGTTTGAGGGGGTTTTCGCTGACGAGAGTCTCGTGGAGATGGCCCCCTACTACTACCAAGACCTCCGGAGAAACTGGAGGGGTGCCCGTTCCATCACCGGGCTCGGAAACACCTCTGAAGGGGATAGGGGGATTCTTGTGGATCCCCTTCGGGACTTTCTGGAGGTCCCCTATGCCGCACCCCTCGAGATCAAGGACGGTCTCAATGCCGGGAGGTACACGGTCCGGGGAGTCTATGGGTTGGTGTCCGATTCGGATCCAGTCGCCCGGACATACACGACCTCCCCCTCGGGAATCTCAGGGTCGGCGGTCGTGGTGGATGGGGAGATTATGGATCCCGCGGTAGACCTCTCTGCCGTGTCCGCCAACGAGTACATCACCTTTCACGAGGGCCCCAATAAGGGATCCTACAGGGTCGCCGCCGTTCTCGGCACTGGGGGTGGACCTCCCGGTGCAGCCCCAGGACCCGCATCTAGAATCCGCGTTGCCAAATCCAGACTCCGCCTATTTCCGAGGATGGCCCACATCGTCGAAGGCCAAGCATACGAGGTCGAGATGGACAGACTAGGTATGGCGGAGCCCGTGCAGGCGCAGGAGGACGTATCCAATCAGTTTCTCATCTGATCCACGGTCGCCCGTCTATCGGCACGGAGGTTGTGAGGATCGGTGAAGCGAAGGAGCCCATGACATGGCAGCCATTATCAAGACATATCTAAATGGGGACCCCACCACCCTCGTGGAGGGGGCCAGCAGAGATGACCTCCGTCCTGGGGACGTGGTCACATGCGAGGCGAGCGCAGCTCCCGGTGGTGAATACCGCTGGACGCTGGCCTTCGCACCCATGGACGAGGCCGGTGCGGTCAAGTCGGCCGCCACCGTTGACGGCCAGGAAACATCTCCGCAGTGCTCGTTCACCGTTGATCACGAGGGGGCCTACCTTGTACGCCTCATCATTGATCCCGGGACTGCTACCGAGTCCGCGCAGTTCGTCCGCCTCCGGTTCCTCACCCGGTTCGGATCCCTCAAACTTGTGGCCGCTGGAGAGCGCCGCGACGGTTCGGGGATCGTTCCCGTTGATGCCACGACGGAGGGGTGGGCCAACGATCAGAACTACAACCTCCAGGAGCTCCTCCACCACATCTCCAGGACAGCCATCAGCTCGCGCACCGTCTATGTCGATGCCAACCGTGGCAACGACCCCACGAACGGTCAGAACACTGTAGAGGCGGAGGGGTACGCAGACTTCTGGAAGATCCAGGACGCCATCGATCACTGTGTAGCGGGCGGCCACTGCGGAGTCCCTGCCAGCCCAGAGCATCCGTGGTTCATCGTTGTGCGGCCCGGGCTCTACCGGGAGTCCCTCACGATCCATTCCGGGGTGATCCTCTGGGGTGATCCCTCTGGAACCGTCAACTCCGAGGTCATCGTACGCACTGAAGACACCGATGCACAGCTTCCGGGTGTCCACCATGTTGAACTCCCCAATGCGGGTGACATGGCACAGGTGTTCGGGATCCACTTCGTCAACTTCGACACCGCTGACACCGAGGGTGTCCTCCGGGTTTCAGGGGTCGCAGATGCGAGCTTCATATTGGCGGGGTCATGGGTGGAGCAGAGGGGCAACTCGGCTACGCAGGGCCCCTGCGTGGGATCCCTTCAGCCCCGTCTGAAGATCCTCGAGAGTAAACTCGAGAGTAGTGCTCTCACCAACAGCGACCGTTTCGCTGTGACCCTCTCCGGCGCAGACGCTTCTATCGTGGATTCGGAGATCCAGGGCGCAAGCGGCATCAGCGCAGACGCCTCGAGCTCCATACAAGTTCGGAAATCCCGCATCCGGGTCGAGCATCCGGATGCTTCGGCGGCGGGTATCCGCACCTGGGGTCGGACGGGCGTTCTGGGCACTGTGATCGATGTGGGGGCTTCAGACGGATGGGCCGTTGATGTCAATCCCACAGGCACCGCCGGGAACCGCATCGTGGTTTCCCACTCAAGTCTTGTGTCCTTGAGTGAGTCCACCAAGGGCGGACTCCGCTACAACACCACAGGCGTTGCAGATCCAGGCGTGCACCTCGCCTCGGTTGACTTGCCTCGCCTGGTCTTCGATCCGCCCGAGTTCGTGGACGACGCCAGGGTGACCCACGGAACCACCGGTGAGAGTCTCTTCTACAAGACTGACAAGGAGGTCCACACGAGCTCCCTGTCCACGGGGAACCTCCCTGCCGACAGTGTGCAGCAGGCCCTCGACAAGCTCCTACGTGTGGCCATCCAGGTTGCCACCCTCGACGATGCCTACGACGGCCTCCTCGACCATTCTACTGATCCGCCCACGCGCGGATCAGGGCACGGGCATCAGATTGTCGCCGATGCTACGGATGCTCTCGGCCGGGGCATCCCAGTCAGTATCGTGGACAAGACATCCCCAGACGACTTCGCAGGGGCCGCCAACTCCAAGGGGCGCCTCCAGGTTGTGTCCAACGTGGAGGTCGGAGCCATTGACGCTCCAGAGATCGACCTCGACCCCAACCCGTTCGGCGCAGGCCCGAGGGTTTCGTTCGGTAAGACCGTCTGGCCGGGAGGCTCACATAAGGCAGCCGCCGTCGTGCAGGCATCCTCCGATAAGGTTCTCGGGCGCTACTATCACCTCCGCCTCCAGACTCAAGCGAGCAACCTGGCTGGCCCCGGCTACATCGGATCAGTCGTCGTCCAGGGCGGGGACTCATTCGGCCCCGCCGACGGCGGCGCAGTCCACATCCAGTCGGGCTCGTCGGATGGCGGGACCCCAGGATCCGTCTTCATCGCCTCCGGAGAGAGCTCCCTGGTCGTGGCAGGATCTGGATCCACCGGAGCTGTCCTCACGGCGGCGAATGCTTGCGCCGACCCCGTGGGCCTTCAAGAAGATCTCTTCCTGTCCACACCCGCTGGTTCCTTCAAGGTCTCCGTCAATCCGGGATTGACCCCCGCACAGGTGGCCAGTGCCATCAACCTCGCCTCGGCAGGATCGGTCACGGCCGTAGTCACCGGAGGAGGTGAGCTCGAGCTCACTACCAACGCCACGGGACCCCTTGCGGATGTTCTACTTGTCACGGCATCTGCCCAACTCAACACGGCCCTCGGAGATCTGACCGCTGCTGCCGTCACTTATGTAGACGGCGCATATGGTGACACGTTCACCGTGCGGACCACGGACGACAACGAGCTCACGCTCGGGATCGGCGGAGCTGTCGGCCCAATGGTCTACAACGCCGACACCGGCAAACTCACCGTCCCCGGCCTCATCGACCCCTGGGGACTCATCTTCGCCGAGGTGGATCACACGCTCGTTGACGATGCGGGGATTCACCCGACCCAAGGTGAGGGTGCTGTGTTCGTCTCTAACGGCGCAGGCGGTCTCATCGACAACCACCCCCACTACCGGGGGGAGGACGACGGCGCAGGCGTGGAGCAGGATCCGCTGGCCTTCGTGCTCTCGGACGGAACCGGTAATGCCACCGAGGTGGCCTTCTGGTCTGCCGACGGCGTACTCGCCGGCGACGAGAACCTCTGGTGGGATGCGGTCAATGGACGGCTGGGTGTTGGAACCGACGCCCCCGCCACTCCGCTTCATGTTGTGGGCAACGTGGCTGCCGAATCCGGCACGGGAACCCTGAACCTTGATGTGGACGGAGCCTACGCTGGGAACATGGGCCTCTGGGCAGACGGATCACACCTTGTGGTCGGAAGCCAGACGAACAACGATTTCTTCGTGTTCCTCAACGGGCTGGAGACTCTCCAACTCACAAGGGGTGCGAGCTGGACGAAGTACACCTCTCACGGCGGCGGTGGGACGCATTTCTTCTCGGGGAATGTCGGGATCGGGGTCGATTCGGCCACGGAGCCCCTCCATGTAGTCGGTAATGGCCTGTTCACAGGTAACGTGACCGTGAACGGCGACTTGGTGGTCCAGGGTGACCAAACGACCATGAACACCTCCACGGTGCTGGTCGAGGATAAGAACATCGAGATCGGAGTCATTGACGGGGGCGGTGAAACTGACGTTTCTGCCGACGGCGGCGGCATCACCCTCAAGGGCGATACGGACAAGACCATCACCTGGGACCTGGCGACCGGGGCCTGGCATTTCAACCAGGGCATCAACATCCAGAGCTCCGCGGATCAACTGCGGATCGGGTCCAGCCTGACGGAGTATGCCACCCTCGGGGTGGACGGTGCCACAGGGCTCGCCGTTGAGAGTGTGGGTGGGCCAATCTTGGTTACTTCGGCGGGGAATCTCACGCTGGATTCTGCTGCAAGCCTGAACCTGAACACGCAGAGCAACGACGCCACACACGCCATCAACCTCGGAACGGAAAACAAGCCGGGGCCAGTCAACATCGCCACGAACGGGACGAGGGACTTGAACCTCGGGACCACGACGACCACCACGACCGTCCAGGGTGATCCCATCACCCTCGACTCGGCGGGTCAAATCTCGTTGAATGCGGCGGGGTACATCGCCGTCACAAGCTCGGCGGCCCTACACCTGGAGACAAACAGCCACACGCATGACATCAACCTTGGGGCAGAGAACAAGAACAGTCCGATCAACATCGGCACGGGCGGTACACGCGCCATCACGATGTCGAGTGCCAACTCAGAGGTGATCATCAACGGACCCGCTTCGGGATCCGGCAAGGCCCTCACCGTCAACGGCGATGTGAAGATCACGGGGGTCCTGGACCCCACCGCGGTCGTCATCACGCACCAGGCAGCCGGCCCCATGCTGGCCGTCGGAGAGTCCTCCCTCTGGGTGGATGATTCCGGTGCGGTCAAGTTCTACAAGCGACTGGTCGAGGGGGATGCCACAACGGGCACCGCCGACGGCCTGGCCCTCTCGTCGGAGCTCACGACGCTCCAATCCACCGTGTCCGCCATGACGGACACGCTTCCTCCCGTGACAGGGGGCGACAACGGAAGCACTCTGCTCGTCGTCGGTGGTGCCTGGTCGGTCGGTTCCGCTTCTGGGCTCGTCGATGGTGTTGCATCTGGGGATCTTCTTTCATGGGACGGCGCAGCCTGGATCGCCTCGAGTCTGACGACTGACGGTGTCCTCGGCGCTCTTGCTGTCCTACCGGGGATCGCGGAGGGCAACATCCTCAAGGTCGTGGATGATGGAGCAGGGAACCTCTCCTGGGCAGCAGGGGCCGATGAGGAGGGTTCCGAAGACGGCCACGTGCATGCCCAATACGCAACAGGCGCAGAGCTCGCGTCCCACACTCACGACTACATCGCGACCTCCCATGTCGTAAACGCCATCGTCGCCACAGACATCTCCAACTGGACCACGGCGCACGGATGGGGAGACCACGCTGGTCTGTATTCCGCAGCAGCACACAACCATGACTCGGCATATGCAGCAGCAGCACACAACCATGACTCGGCATATGCCGCAGCAGCTCATGCCCACGGCGTAGACGACCTCTCGGATGCCAGGGTGGATACCCCTGCCTATCTGGAGATCACTGAGCTCACAGCTTCTAACGCTGATGGGATCCTTATCCTTCGTGTCGGCAAGGTCGGAGCCGCGGGTGACGGAGACGAGGTCCAGCTCCATCAACTCGCCAATAATGCCGACCCTCTCTTCATTGAGGCAAACGGTGAGCATCTCGGCATTGAGTACCCCGCAGGTGCGGCGACCCTCCAAGAGATCATCGACGGTATCAATGCTGTTGCGGGGTGGGCGGCTCTCCCGCTTCCCGGATCCGAGGTGGATACATCGAATAATGTCGTGCGGCATCCTTCGGGACCCACTGAGACTGATCTCCCTGTCGGCAACGGTGGCGGAGCTGCTCCTGGAGCCTCTCTACATCATGTGGCTGGGGAGTGGGTTCCTCTCGCACCTTCCAGCTACGCCCTCGCCAGTCACGATCACGACTACCTCGAGTGGGGTGCCTCTGGACTGACGATGGAGGGGCACATCCTCCCCGACACGAATGCTGTCTACGACATCGGGTCTGCCGAGTTCAAGATCAGGCACCTGTTCCTCTCGGACAACTCGCTCTGGATTGGCGACTCGCACAAGACGGGCACCAAGAAGGGTGGTCGAGTAGGGGTGAAGAAGCGCAAGGGAGCGGGCCAGGCCGCCGACTGGATCCCATCCAAGCTCGATATGCGCCTGCACCAGTTTCTCTCGCTTCCGGGGTGCCCCCTTGTGAGTCCCACGCAGTTGTCCGGGGCACAAGCAGGCAACGCGACGCCGAACTTTCCAGATGGATCGACTCTGGAGTCATGGGGTGCCGGAGTCGGTGTCAATGACTACACGGCCATCAGCCCCGAAGCACAACTTCAGTGGAGGGGTTTCCTTCTCGGGGCGTGGTGTGCCCAAGCGGCGGGGTATGTCCCCTCGATGGGGTCAACCGATGTAAACGACAGGTCGACATGGACCCTTGGTGATTGGCATTGGACCTTGCTCATGTCGTCCATCTTGGGCTTCGCTTCCGCTTATGTGAGTGGTTGGAACTACGACCACGATGCCGGTGCCCTCACCGATACAGCCACTACGGACGTGGCCCAGGTCGTGCATCTCTTTTCGGCAGCAAGCGCCATGGCAGACGACGGCCTCGGCGACAACGCCCCTAATGATCGGAACGTGATGCTCCGGGGCGTGGGCGACATCTTCGACGAGGATGCGGACTTCGAGGGCGATCCCGACATCATCGAGGTGCGGCAGTACCTTCCTATTGGGGCCGGCGCCACCACCACCACCGTGGTGGCTCCAGGTGATTGCTACGTGGGGATCGAAACAGAGAGTGCTGCTGCCAGTCTCGGCCTCGACGCAGGGGTCAGCGGTTTTTTCTCGTGTTACCTCCCCGACACCGAAGCAGAAGGGGCCGTCCAGGGTCGGAGGGTCATCATCAGCAACGAGTCTGATCCAACATCGGGTGACACCGAGCACTTTCCCATCACAATCTCCGTGCGGAATGGTGCTGGGGCCCTCACTGGCAAAGTCAGCGGGATGGACTCCTGGGATATTCCGATGATGACCGCCATGACGCTTGTCTGCGTGGGCGGCGAAGGGGCCGCCTGCAAGTGGTTCATAACAGGTCGCTCATAGGAGGGGCTCTAGATGTCCAGTAGCGATCCCAACATTCCATTCGGATTCGGGCCCTTCGACGAGAACGGAGTGCCTGTCTGCCCACCGAGCCCAGCGGGGCGGGGTTATGGTGGCACGACCGACCCAGATGCAGGGGCCCTATACGGATTCAGTCCCTACGGCAGCGGCCAGCACCCGAGGCCCCCGTTCCCGCCCTACGAGGGCTACGGTGCCCTGCCATACGGTACATCGCCATACGGTGCTGGTGACGGAGAGGGTCCATGGATTACCTCCGCCATCCCCACCGACGGCCAACATCTCCTGGTGACCTTCAACGAGCTCGTAACCCTCGACTCTGTGTTCGGATCCCTCGACCACTGGGCGATCACTCCAGTGTATGGCTGCACACCAACGGTGGAGGCGGTGTCCGCCACGGCAGCGAATGACCTGACGGATCTCACCCCAGAAGGTGTCATCCAGGTTCTTGTCCAGCACTCGGGGACGACGCTTGGAGGCCGCTACACCGTCAAGGTGGATCCTCTTGAGGACACTTTGGGCAACGTAGCAGTGGACGGCATGAACTCCGAGGGGTTCCTCGCCCTGGGCGTCGGGAACACCATCGAGAGTGTCGAGGTGGATTCGGGCGGTTCATACATTGTTGCGAGCTTCTCCCGTCCCCTGGGATCCGGAGCTGAGGATCCCTCCTCCTATGAGGTGTCCGGAACCTACCCTATCGAACCCTCGGTGACCTCCGCACAACTGGACGGCAGCGATACTTCCAGGGTCAAGCTCGGCATCCTTGGCATGACCTCCGTGGAGTACGGCCTTTTGGCGGGACCCGCCAAGGCCTTCAGGTATGATCCCCTGGCCGGCCTTCCGTCTGGCGCTGTCGAGCTGGGGACTGGGGAGGCATACGTCATTGGGCCCAATCCGTCGGGCCCCTCACCGGCAGCTCTGATTCTGACGAAGGAGGCGGGGTCCCCGTACGGGTGGCATTTCCCCGACTCCACGGGATCCAGGATGGTTGCTGGATGCACGTTTCAGGCTGATGTGTCGTTCGATGCCTCATCGGCCTCCTTCGTACCATCCGTCCAGTCGTCTGCGATGGCAATCCATGTGTGCGATGGAGCGGTCCAGGCGAGTCTGTTGCTCTCGGGTGGGGTTGTATCGAAGACGATCACACTCTCGAGTGGGAGTTTGTCCGTATCGGCGGCCGCGGCCTGGGATCTCGGACCTGTCAATCTCACGATTCTCCGCAACGCAACCTCGGGGCACTGGGCCGTCCTTCTGAACGGTGCCCCCCTCATCTGCGTTCCCGTGGTCGGGGTGGGTTCCCCAGATGCGGCCCCCGTCATGTCCCCCGGCGTCCAGCTCGTCCTGGCGGCAGAATACATCGTCCGCAATCTTCCGATTCATGGGGTGTCCCTCACCGCATCCTCGACGATCTACGGGGAGGACCTGAACTTTGTTCACGAGACACCAGCTCCGTTCACTGGCTCCGCTGGGATGGCCCTGGACGCGCTGTGGACGAGCAGGGGTCCCATCACAAAAGGGTGGGGTGACGGACGACCAGGCGCCCCGGAGGATGTATCCGTTTCGGTGAACGGGGTTGAAGTCGCTGTCGGATCCGTCAACCCCTTCCTCGGAAGGGTGACCACCGAGATCCCCGTCCCCCGTATGCCTGCGGGATCTATCAATGTTCAGATCGACTACTCGTGGATCGCAACCCCCCGCATGTCCATGGGCGGTCTGAACACCCCCGGATCCACGCTCAACAAGTGGGATCATTCGGGGCACCGGACGGCGAGCTCCAGCGGATCCTGGGAGGGAGGGGGTCCCGATGAGGGCACCCGCTTCCCGATGGCCTTGGCACTCGTCCGCCCAGCTCGCCCTGCGCCCACTCTGACATCCCACAGATACATCGGGTTCGAGAGGGGGTACACGGCCAGCCTGAACGATGCCACCTCCCTCACCCTGAACTCCAGCCCCCACCTGCAGGGGCCTATAAACAAGTTCAAATACACCCCTCCAGGATATGGATCCTGGGAGGGAGGGGGTCTGACCACGGGCTGGGTGGGGGATGTGGATCTCTCCTCTGCAGCAACAGATGGGTGGGGGCTCCTTCAGTCGGCATCCGACTCGGCGCTGTCTTCCGTGATCAATATCGGCACGGCACCCGGGTCGGTATCGGCTGCAGCTCGGGTCTCCGTCCAGCAGGATGCCCCCCAGGCCGGCTTCTGGATCGGACCAGGGATCGGGTTCCATGATGTACTTGCTGTAAGGACTACGGCCTGCGTGTCCATGAACGGCCTACGGCACCTGGCAATCTTGTCAGGATCCGACCACACCGATCCGGATTCATGGGTCATGGGTCCGAGGGCAACCTGTTCGTTCGGGGCCTCATCCATCGAGATCCCCGCAGGAAGTCTCCCCAGCTTCTTCTCTGGCGGCGCAGTCCAGATCCTCAAGGGGGTACAGGCGGGGGTCTACAACGTTTCGTCTGTGGAGGAACTCTCGGACGGCTCCCACATCCTCAACCTGGACGGAGCCCTCCCCGTGGATCCGGGTCTCTGGGGTGCTGGTTCCGGAGATGTCATCTTCGACTTCAACTGGAATCAGCCGTTCACATGGATCATCTCCGGCGGCTCAAACGGGGGCATGTCCGTCACTTACAGTGGAGACCTGGTGGGGTCTCTGGAACATTCCGGATCAATCCCCCATGCCTCGGCCCTTCCGCCCGGGGTGTTGGATCTCCATTCATCCGGGCAGGTCTTCTGGGGTCATCCGTTCGGGGGCTGCAAGTCCGAGTGGGACTTCTTCCGCTACACCTATGCACCCGACTCGTCTACCTCCCACTCTGCGGGACACCTGGTCACGGCCGAGATGTCCGACCTCCCGGAGGAGCGCGGGGAATGGGTGCGTGCAGGTCACTTTGGGACATCGGACATTGTGGGCGACGGGACGGTGAGGATGCGGTCTGAAGCCGGCACCCTCGGGGAATCCACCTCAGGCTACTACAGGATCGACACCCTGGTGCCCGAAGGGGCCTCCGTAGACTTCGAGGCTGACTTCTCCGTTGACGACGGGTTCTCCGGATGGGGCGATGCGGGGTTCTCCATGGCGGGTCCTGTGCGGGAAGTGCGGGTGTCCACCCTCTCCTTCGCCGAGTGGCCCGACGGATCCCTCCGCCTCTTGTCCATGCCGTCCTCCACGCTGGCGGGCGATGCGGATCCGTCCTCCAGGGGTTGGGCGGTGTCAGGTTTGGTTTCCACAACCGCCGAGGGCAGGCAACTCCGGTTGAAGGCATCCGGCGAGGGATCGCTGCTGAGCTCCCTCAAGTTGGAGCACCCGTACTTGGACGGTGTATCTAGGGTCCTGGAGGTTCGGATGGCCGTGGTCGGCCACAATGCCGGCTCCGACGGACACATCGGGCTGGCGGTCGGGATGGACGCCTCCACCCCCTCCAAATCCATAGGATTCTGCTTCCTGAAGGGTCCCGACCGGATCTTCCTTACATCGCAGGGCGGCGAGGTCGCATCGTTCCTCTTCCCCTGGGACGATGGTTCTGAGCACTTGTACCGCCTGGAGGTGGATCACACCCTCGCAGATCCCGCCGTCATCTTGAAGGTGGACGGAGTGGCACTGGGGTCAGCACCCCCGTCGAGCTTCCTGGATTCAGGATCACAGGACTCCGTGTTCGTCGCCACCTATGGGAACGGTCTGGAGGTCGAAATCTCCACCCTCTCCGCTCGGGTGTCGCCTCCTCCGCAGATTCAGCGCACCTTCGGCATCTGGAACGGTGGAGATCCGTCCTTGATTGAATCGTGGGAGGTTCCGAAGGTGGGCGGGGATGTGGTCCTCATGGACTGGACCGACTCCGTAGCATTGAGGGTCCTTGTGGATCCAGAGTGGGGGGCCTCTCTGTACAGGCCAGATTTACCTGTTCCCGAAGGAGCTTCCGAGAGTCTCCGGGCCACGCAGCGGACCAATCCGTCGAAGGCGTGGGCGTCCCTCGAGTGGTCCGACCTTCCCCCTAGTCGGTCTGCATCCTCGACGGTTTCATTCGGAGGCCTTTCCTCGTCCGCCGTGTCAACAACCCTCTGGGATCGGTTCCGGTACAGGGTCTACACCACCGAAGACGAGGGACACCTTCCGCTGCGGGGAGCCGTCCTGAACCGCTGCAACGTGATCACGAGTGGAGAGCTGGGATCCGACCTCACGGTCGAGGAGAGAATCCTCCAGGTCGTGGGCGGCGCAGCCAACTTCCGGGATGTGCATGTGAATGCCGCCCGGGTCTTCTCGGTCTGGTATGACGGTGCCTCCCTCCCCACATCCAGTTGGTCCTTCGATTCCGAAACGCAGGAAATAAAGTTGGATCAGGAGGACGCCGCCATCCTGGTGAAGTTCTCCCCCGGCACCCCGGTCACCACCACTTATCTGGCGTCTCAACCGGTCCGGGACGGTGTAACGAACCTGAACGAGGGCACACCCCCCATCCCGGCCCATCAGGTTGATGGACCCGTCACCACCCATTTCCACGGGTCGAGGTTGAATGAGTGGAGCGATACACTCAACGGCGACGAGGACTTCGTTCTAAACGACCCCTCTGGGTATGTGACCCACGCAAACAACCCCGACGCCTTGTATGCATCCATGAACTTCATGGAGATAGAGGATGAAGGGGAGCTGGGCCTCCTATCTACGCCTGACGACGGCCCCGCTCCGGGTCGTGGTGTCGCTGGGATCGAGATTTCTGGTCGTTCCATCTCTGAAAACAATGCGCCTCTTCCGAGACCCATCCACGACCAGCGCGGCGGTGCCATGGGCGGCCTCCTCCATGCCGCGGGAGGTGCGTTCTCGCACGAAACGGGGAGATTGGGAGGCGGCGCACCTCCTGCGGCCGGGGCCCTCCTCTGGCCCACCGCCCCGTCCAGACCCACCGCCCCAGCGCCCGGATCAGCGGCTACAAGGACGTTGTGGGACATCAGGCCCTCTCATCAGATTGGGGGCCCCGTCGCGGGGGAGTCCTCCTGCACCTTCATCATGGAGTACCTCGGAGGGGACGAGGGTTATTCAAGGATTGGGCCCTGGGGAGGGCTGGCCGCATTGGAAGAGAAGTCCCTCCTTTCTGGGGGAGGCGAGTTGCAGGTCGGCGGTATTGTTCTACAAGGGGGGGCGCCGTTGGCGTTCCCGTCCCGTGTAGAGGGGGTCTTGTTCCCATGAGGGGGTTGCAACGAAACCTCCGTTCTACGGTAGGTCCCCTATCCCTCCCGAATGGGAGAGAGACCCGGGAGGAGGAGGCGTTATGACGTCAGGCCGACATCTGGAGCACATAGACAAAGCGAGGCAGGCAATCAAAATGGGGGCAACACTTACACAGCAGACCACCCTCCGACCCCCAAAAGGGAGCCTCATCGTCGAGATGCGGGATTCCAAGACGGGCGAGGTACTTGAGAACTGGGCCAAGGACAACGTCATCACGAAGGATGGCGGGGTGCTTGCAGCTCTACTTTTCCAGTCGAGGGGGGGTCCCGCACGAGGTCTTTCCATGCTCACTGTAGGCACTGGTGCGAGGGGATCTCTTTTGAATCCCGACGCCCCAGATGCGAGACAGAGGGCCTTGGAGGCAGAGATTGGGCGCAAGGTGTTCGCATCCGTGGTCTACAGGGATTCCGACGGAGGTGCCTCGGCGATCCCAACTAATGTGGTCGACTTCACCACAACCTTTGGCGAGGCGGAGGCCGTAGGTCCCCTCAACGAAATGGGGCTTGTGTCACCGCTGTCGGACAACCCGAATGTGAAGACTCCCGTGGAGGCTGTATTCCCAGAATACGATGGCACTGTCGATGTGTCAGCTCATGACATCCTCATCAACTACCTTACGTTTCCTGTGATGTCGAAGCCTTCGACAGCGATTCTGACCATCACATGGCGTCTAACGTTTTGAGGAGCTTCTGAATGGCGATGAAGACATACGATGGGACGACGGTATCCAGGGATCTGCCATCTGGCGGTAGATCCTTCGATCAGGTCGTCTACCAGTCCGGCAAGCCGATCCTCGATAGTGAGCTCAACCATGCTCAGGATCTTCTCGCCCGAATGGAGCGTCTTTTACGCGCTCAGGGGCATCCTTCCGGCATCCTTCGGGGACAGACCCGGATCGACCCCTATCAGGACTATGGGTTCTCTACACCGGGTGATGCCTGGTGGTCATCCGACTCCTTCTGGGTACGCCGCATGGTCGCATCGGTGGCGGGACGCCCCGTGGTGGTTGAGTTCACGAACAATGATGCGGAGAGGACTCCCAACGACGGTCGTATGCCGTGGGCACATGGACCCAACAAGGTGGTCCTGGATTCCGCTCCCTTTAGTACGGGGACCGCTCCCGATGTGAAGAGGTCAGACTTCGTATTCCTCGAAGTCTGGACGGCGATGGTTGCCCCCAGCCCCCACGCTCGAGGGACCATCCAGGTCATCGCAGACAACTCGGGCACCCCGCTCCTCTTGGATGGGGATGCAGTTTCCGTCACTGACGCGGGCGGCGCATCCATCCTTACGGCGAGGACATCGCCAAACCCTGCCGACCCTGCCGAGTTCGGGTTGGGGGAAACAGTCAACGAGACCGCCCTGAACCTGGCGGCCGCCATCGACCTCCTTGGTGGATTTCACGCAAACAGCTCGTCCGACAACGTCCACCTCAGGTGCGAAGCTGCGGGTGCTGTGGGCAACACCGCCTTCATGGACTTTGTGACGGCGGACGGAGGTGCCCTTGTACTCAACAACGGGACCCCTGCCCCCGCCAACCTTTCGGGCGGCGAGGACAGGCCCAATAAGCCCGACCAGGGCCATGTCTACAGACACGGGAACACGCTGTCATCCACCGCCGTGTCGGCTGCGGATGACCTCATGGATCAGTCAGTGGGGACGGAGTCGGCCCAACGGGTCCAGCTCCAGTATCGGATCAGGCACACGGGGACTGCTGAAGGCGTAAACCACAAGACGCAACCCGACGGGTTCAGTTGCCCGCAGGTGTGGGCGAGGGGGTCGAAGGCGACTCCTGTGGGCGAGTATCAGTTCGTTCCCGCTGACAAGACCACAGTGAGTGGATCTGGCAAGTCTGATGCCACGGCATATGAAGCCCATGATTCAGGACTCTGGATCGCGGGCGATGGGAGTGCGGCATCAGCCGCCGCACTGGGGACGGTGGACGGTTTCGTCTACGCCATCCCCCTCTGCTTTGTGTTCAGGCGCAACAACGCATACGTGAACGGTGAGGGTGTTGCGGGAGCAGGACAGGGGTTCCATCCCGGCCACAACACCAACGGCGCACCCCCTTCGGATCACCCGGGATACCCATCGAACACCCTCATGGGGCCCATCCCCGCCAGTCATTCGGACAGACCTGACGGAGGGTTCTGCGACGTCGTCGAGAAGAAAGACGTCTTGGACCTCCGCAAGCATGTCCTCCCTACTGGGGCCGATGTTGGCGCCGAGCTCCGGTTCCAGATCCAGTCGCTCATGGACGGCAACTTCTTCACCTGGGCCATCGACGGGGCTAGCAAGCAGACCCTCGGGAACGGATCTGGGGATGCCGGGACCAGGTTCCTCGTCTGCAACGAAATCGGGCGGGACGGCGGCCACGGCGGCCACGGACCAGCGGGAGGGGACACGAAGCACGGTGTCCTGATCCGCAACTTCGACCATATGGCCCGACGCTTCGCCGACCAACCCGTCTGCGAGAGGGTGGTGTTCGAGATCCTTCCAGGGGCCCTACACCCGGGTGTAGGCGGAGGAGGAGGCATGGATGGCCTCTATGTCGAGAAGGAGGCTGGGGCTGGGTGGTACGAGGGCGACATCATCCACATCGACCTGGATAACCTGAACGGAAGCACCCTCTCCGACTGGGATCCCACCTATGACCAGACATATGCTGGGGCGAACGGCGACATCATGAAGGTGTCGGACCTCATGCCTCCGGGGACGACCATCACTGATGTCCTTGTGTCCGAACACGACGACGGCAACTATGCCGCCGCAGTCGATCAGAGCATCCAGTTTTCAAGGGTTGTGGGACTCGGATCAAATCATCTGACCCTCGAGCTTGATGCCAATCACTCACAGGTCAATGGGGGCCAACCGGGCAACGCATTCAACATGGTGGGGGACGCTGCATCTGGGGATGTGGGGTCTCAAAGGCGCATCCTCATCGAGTTGGAGATCACATACCCCCTCGGATCTGGCATCACCGACACGCCCGATGAGGTCCTCGAACCGACATCCACAGTCGTGTACCCCTACGGGGCTCTTGTGGAGAATGACTCCTCGCAGAGGTCACCTGAGATGGAGCATCCCACCGCTCCTGTATTCCGGGAAGGATTCCGGGAGGTCCTCGTTGAGCAAGTCTCCAATGGAGGTGCCTCAGAGCAGCCCATAGGCACGGCGACGGTGGAAACCCGAATCAGTAGGGACAGGGGTTCTGTCCGTTTCCCTCGCAGGGTGTACGGATCGAGCTCGAAGCAGATCGGAATCACGGACGGTGTGGACGGTACTCCCCGCACCGTACGCCACTTCGATGTGGGCGGGCTTCCAGGCTCCGATTACGGATCAAGCTCCCGGCTCATGCATATCGAAACCCAAGGCGGCCCCACGGAGCTCAGCGGTACTGGCCAAACATTGTGCAACATCACCTACTATGCACAGGACCCCGTCCCGAACCACGGGCAGAACGGTGGCGGCTACCAGGTGAGCATCTATTTCCGTTCCAACGCCCCACAGACCTGCGGGACCAAGGAGTCCGACGTCCACGACACAAGCGGTGCGGGCCCTGTGCCCGCCGAGCTCGAGGTGGAAATCCTCGCAACCTCGGAGGAGATCTGGAGCGGCCAGGTGGGGATGGGCTCCCTCGAGCTGGGCTTCCCATACACGGCGCCCCTCGACCAGATTCCAGTCCTGGACTCTCCCTTGGACCCCGACGCCTTCCCCGGTGAGTGGTACTTCTGCGCCAGCGCCATGGTGTCGGTGGATGACTTCGATGCCAACACAGGTCTCATGGCCCTGCATCCGTTCATGCCCGCCGACGGAACGGGAACGCTGAAACTCGGCGGTCGCTCACTGGAGCCCAACGACTGGGCGAAGTATCCGAGGAAGGACAACGAGTTCCGCGTCCTCTACCCGTTCGTCAACGAGAACGGCTACCGTCCCACAGCTCTCGCACAGAACAGCTCCGGGGTGGTTCGGCACAAGGTCATGTACCCCATCCTGGGGAGGTCGCTTCAAGATTCCCGTCTGTTTAGACGAGGCGAGGTACTACTCGTTGTCCTGTCCCGGTTCGCCGAGCTCGACGACGACAATACGGTTCGCTTCACGGACGGAGAGAACACAACATGCGCCGCCGTCTACAGAACCAAGGGCTGCCTGATGACGGTGGGGGACTGACATGCCTAGAAAAACCAATCCAGCATTGATCACTGTGGGTAGGGGCCTCGCTGGCCCCGACAGCATCGAGGCGAACGCCATCATCCCGGCAGCGTCTGGTCATGAGCCTGCGTACTCGGACGGAGGTGGGGGTGGCCTCTATGCCCTCGAACTCCACATCAAGGATGAGCACAACGCACACCCCGCACATGCTGTATCCATCGACTCGGTGCCTGACATCTATGATGCAGCGCACGTGGAGGGCGTCCTTGACGAGCTGTCGGCCCTCGTGCCGCCGAGACCCCCGACCGTTGGGGCGTTGCTTTCATACACAGCTCTCGACTGCCGACCCGACTGGGGCATCCTGAAGCTGGACGATTCTTCGTATTTCCACCGCGACGCGGCGCTTCCAGAGGGATGGGGGTTGGGGATCACCGAGAAGGGATCCGAGCTCTACCCCTACTACCACACAGCTCCCGACCCGACGCAGGACTTCGCCACGCCAGGTGAGGATCCCTCCGACCCTGTGTTCAACGTGTTCAATGCAGACTACAGGGGTGGTGGGCGCGGAGAAGCACATGCGGGGGCCTTCACAAGGTCGGACTTCGCTAATGCAGCGCACGATCTGGTCGCAACCCACATGATCATCCCATCGAAGCAGGTCGGAGAGTCTCCGAGCCTCGGCAGACCTGTGGTGGTTTCTGGCGTGGTCTATCCCGCCGACAGGGGCACGATGGCGTTGCTCCGTGGTGCCCCCTCAACGGGCTTCACAGGCGTGGCCGCCCTCGACAGGGTGGTGTGTGCCATCAACCTCGGCGAGGGCATCCTCGACCACTGTGACGGCGATCCCGGCGGCATCTTCTGGCTCGGCACCCCAGGCGGGGAGTTTGCACCGCACTCATATGACCCCTTCTCCTATCCAGGCAGGGCTACTGGACAGTACAACCTTGAGGAGATTCATACGGGCGTCAGCGTCATTGTCGCTGACGGAAACCTCCCATCTCCGTTCTTCGACATGGATGCGGACGGCGCCCAGGGCTGGCCGCACGGTGGTCAGGTCCGTCTCGGATCGGATGCCAATGCGGGGGTCCCGGTCATCGCTGAAGGCATCCCCATTCTGGGTGGCACCACCGCCGCTCGAGCGGGCGGCCACGATCAGAACTTCTTTGGGTACAGACTTCCTGTCCTCGAGAACTACAAGGATCTCAAGTGGGCTCCAATCTCAACGCGTGAACGATACTTTGGTAAGCCCACCATCAGTCAATCTCCGTCTGCGGATCTTGATTCAGCGGGCAACTACCCTCCTGGCGGCAAGGATTGGTGGACCCACCAGATCGGTCGTTACAGGCACCAGTTCCACCTCCCTAATGATGTTCTCCCTGAAGGCGACCCGAGGGACTGCGGATCCTATGTCCTCGTCCACTTCAAGAAGGAGCAATACTTCGAGGAGGCCGTCCGGGACGGTGTGTGGCCGTCCGACGACAGGGTCTACAGCATGAATCTCATGGACTGGACCGACCCAGAATCCGTGGCGAACATCGTTTCCGTGGATCTCACTGGTGGGATCCTCCCCCGGCACTCATACCATGTGATCCGGTCAGGGGTCTTCGAGGATCCCAAGTGCGGCGGCGTGTTCAGTTGCTCCCCCATCGCCAACATTATCGTGACGGTGGACGGCACCTTCGTCCTCACATGGCCCACACCTGGCGACTTACTCCCAGGCGGCACCTACAGGTTCGACCTCAGCTCCGATTCAGTGGACGCCCATCCCTTCCACCTTTCCACGACGGGCGACGGCGTTCACAACAGCGGCTCCATCTATGGGACGGGGGTCAAGTACTTCGCCGATGGGGTTGAAGTGGATCAGACCGTTTGGCTCGCTGGATTCTCCGGATTCTCCGAGCGCGTGTTGGAGCTCACGGTCGATGCTGCGGCATATTTCGAGACGGGCGGGACCCTCCATTACTTCTGTCACACCCACCCTAATATGGGGGACGCCCTCGCCGTCAGCTCCGGCCTTGCTACCTGGAGCGTGCAGGCCCACAGCATGTCGGGCACCTGCGATTTCCAGAATGACCCCGCAGGCCTCCATGCCTGCAGCGGTGTTACATACTTCAGGCCCCTTGGTCTTGGGGGTGCGATGTCCTGGCAGATCGAGGATCTCGACATCTCGTGGAGGGGCGCCAACACCGTGGATCCCGGATATGCGGGCGTGTTCGAGCACTCCTACCGGACGCATGAGTCGTTCTGGGCCAGCCCAGAGATTGGGCCGTCCCATTTGGCGATGGCGGCGCTCGGTTTGGACGGCGTTGCAACACCTGATTCACTCATGGGGAACATGGATCCCGTGTTCCTGTCATTCTCTGCCTTTACGCCTGATAGCGGAATCATCCCGGACACCGCCCTTTTCACCGCTGTCATTGGGATGGGGCTATCCACCCTTGGTGATGCGCGTAGGGAAAGGTTGGGCTTCTCCGCCGCCGACCTCATTAGGAATGAGGCGAACGCTCCCGTGCCCATCCCAGACAACCTGGCGAGGATCACATGGGATTCGGCCACGGCCAGCACACATGCGATGCACCTCACGGGAGACCAGCTTCCGAAGTTCTCGGGCGATGCCATCGTCCGGGCCTTTGTCCGCAAGCCCCTGTGGCACCAGTCTCCCCTGATCCCCTACATCGACTACTTCGAGTCATGGGAGGTCACCCTCTCAAGTGGCGGCTTCCTCGGCAGTCTACTCTGGTTCGGATCCGGCTCCGGTGGTGCTTTCGAGGAGGCTTATGGGAACAACCAGAACGCCTCCACACAGAGCGATGTGAAGGACTCGGAGGAGAGATTCCTCGACGAATCCTACCGGTCAGCCCCCCTCGACCTGTGGGGTCTTGATGCTGAGACTACAGACACACTCAAGGGGCCTGGTCTACCGTACGGGGTGCTTGACTGCTCCTCTTATGTGAAGGTGCGCGAGCCCTTCGGCGATGCTGCCCACTGGTATGCACAATCCAACAACTCGGCGATGTTCCTTGATGGAGTTGGTGGCGATGCCACCCCTCAGGCGCAGGTAGCTGGGTGGCCGGATCGCAACCCGTCCATTCTCGAGGGAGTCTACTCTCCATCGCTGTGTACCGGCGTCCTCGTCTACCCGCAGGAGGACTACAACACCGGATACCTTCCAGCTTCGGGGCAACTCGTCTGGAACCAGCCCGACTACTCGACGCTTTCCGGGGACAGGGAGTACATCCGCTTGTTCCACATCCCCGCCGGCGAGGGGCAACCCTTCGTTCGGATCCAGCTCGTGGGGCTGACCCTTGAAGATTTCGTATGGGATCCGGGGAACTCGCGGGGGATCCAGCTCTACGTCAAGGTGCCTGGACAGACGACCTGGATGAACATCGGACGGCCAGACGGCGACGGCCCCTCGAAGCAGGATGCTTTTTCAGATGGGGCAGGGTGCGTAGTGGTTGGGCCTGATACTCGGAACGGTATGATCCCGAGTATGAAGATCGTGCGGTCACAGGTCCAGGTCAACCTGGGGCCCGCAGCCAATCTCTTCCTTTCCGCAGAGGGCAAGACCCCTCTGCTGTTCAAGGCGGTGCTACAGGACAATGTGGCGGGCAGGGCACTCAACCTGGAGCAGGGCGGACCCACTGGATCGCCAGCAAATCTACGGGGGTTGGCGGCGATGCGGATGCTAGGGGGCAGAGGACCCGGGGATGGTTCTGTGGGCATCCTTGAAGGACATGATCTCTGGGGTGGTCCCTGGGATGGGATTCTCCCAACGGACGAGGGCTGATCTGCGGTTCGCCCCCTATAGGGGGCCAACGACAGGAACATGGAGTGAACACACATGGCGATGGGAAACGACGAACTACTGGCGAGGCTTCGTAAACTCCTTGAGGAGACTACGGATACGTCCTCCACGCGAAGCGCGTGGCAGGAACTTCTCGACCAGAGGGATTCCGTTCCGGCGAGGTCCATAAGGGCGGCCGAGGCGGTAAAGGGACTCGTTGGATCTTGGGCCGCGTCGTGGACGTCGGACAATGCCATCGCACCTACGGACAGCCTTTCCCCGGCACCCCGTGTCGGTTTTGAGAACAAGGTCGGGCGCATTGGGTCGCCCGAGATCGATTTCGTCCCCTACAACTGGAACACCGGAGCGGTGGGCGGCGACATGTCACCCTCGTTTGTCGGCCACCCCGTGTCGTGGGAGTGCGTGGGAGCCCATACATCCTCGTTGACTAACTTCCAGTGGGTTTATGACGGTGCGAACACCCTCACGATGGAGGTCACGAATCCGTCATACACAGGGGGGGTGCAGGACTTCCAGTTGGTGTCAGATTGGTATGACACCAGCGAAGGTGCCCCCTCGATTCCTCTCTTTGTCAGGATCACCGTCCCCGGATCCGAGGCTGGCATCCCACTTGTCCACCCTCATGGGGTTGCAGGATACAGGGAGCTTGAGTCCAGGTCTGGTACTGGTCGCTACGAGTTGTTCCGAATCGACCGGATCGATGGGGACTCGATCACTCTCGTCGGTAACAAGAAGCTCTCCGACTACTTTGAATCAGACGACGGGGTGGGCGGGCGCATCCCCTCCATCACCATCATCAAGCCATTCGTATCCCGTCTTGCCCCCATCCCCGACTCCGTTGACTCTGGGGCCGGCATCGGCACCGAGAGGGTGTGGGCAGTGGTCCCCCCCGAGAGGTCGGCCAGGCAGCATGTTGGCGCTGGTCCTGGATGGTGGGGTCTAGGTGTTTGGGACGGCAACCTGACGGATATTCAGGGCGGTCTCGCTACACCCATTCCGAAACCCCTCCCCCTCGACACCGTTGCTCACCCTGAACGGTCGGATGGGGTGGCAGACCTTCGCCTTGATGACCATTTCGTCGACTTCGGCGATTGTCCTCTTGGGAGGTTCCGGGTCGGGTTCAAGCGGGTCGCCAATGATTCTGGAACCCTCACCGATTCTTCGGATGAGGTTGGGAGGATCATCCGGATCTTCGAGGCCAGCACCGACGCTGGTGTGGAGATGGAACGCACCGATCTCCGTAGGGTTGTCGGGTGGTTCGAGATCATGGCGTTCGGCCAGGTTGCGGATCCAGACGCGAACCAGTGGTCCTGGTACGAGCTCCGCGGTCACGCCGTTACTTCATGGGCGAACCTCGGCATGTTCGAGACGGGGGATGATTCATGGACACCCTCCAACGATAGGGAAATCCAGGCAACTGCAGGCTGCGACTCCAGCTCCTTTGTGCGCCTCTCCGCCACCGTCCACAAACCTGTCTCATCCCTCTTTGCGGATCGGACGGCAGACATTGACACCATCGAGTCGGCCAGACTGACGGGACTCATCGACCCCAAGACGGTCGGGCGCACGGTGAAGACGCATGGAATCACGGGTGTGGGGGCAGGAGCCACACCGGCCCGTGCCGACCGTGCCATCTTTGATACGCGTACCGGCGTCGATCCCGGCAACCTGCTCGATCTCGGCTTCCGCATGGTCCTGTACCCCGCGAAGCAGGGCAACTACGGCCCCGTACCGGACTGGGACCACCCCCTCCACTCGAGGGAGGCCGTCCTTGATTCGACGAAGCTCGACGAGCTCCAGTACATCGAGGTCGATTATGACTCCGGCCTGGTAAGGCTCTCCCATGCACCGAACCCCTCGGCGGGGCGGTGTGATGTAGACCCCAACAATGTAGGGATCCATCTGTGGGCCGCCTACGTCCCCTACTCCATGGAGGGGGGCCAGGGATCCACCGGAATCCGTCTGACGGGAGGCGACCTCCTATCGGCGAACCTCGGCGTACCGGATCCCCTTCAGCACGACATCATCGGTGAACGGACCCCCATGCCCCTCGCGGGTGATTCGACCATCGACCTTACTGATCCCTGGTACTCGGCCACCCGCATGATCAAAGTCCCTCTGCGGGGTGTAGGGATCGACCCCGGTGTCCCGGCCACGGGGTATTTGATGGTCGTGGATCAGGCATCGGGCCTTCCATACCACGATGTACACAGGGGCCCTGGTGTCGAACCAGTAAGTCTGCTGCCCTTCCCTTCAGAGATTCACTACAGGACTCTCTTCAAAGCGGCCGATCATATTTGGTTTGCGGGCATCACGTGGGATCCCAGCTACGGAACCTCACTGACCTTCCCTGAAGGTGCCGCCCTTGTTCCAAGGATGCGCCCAGAGACATCCCACAGGTGGGACACCACCTTCGGTGACTCCGCCCGCGCAGACACCCTTCGGTTCAAGTACGCCACGCTCGACTACAATGCGGATGGTTCCGTCACGGTCCTGCCGACCGCCGTCGCAGGGCCAGCTGAGGAACTCCGGGCATACTTCCCCCTCGCTACCAGCTCCGAGGTCGCCAGGCTCCATCTCGAGAAGTCGACGGGGCGGTGGACCACCGATGACCCGCCGCATTTCCCGACGGGTCACCTCCCCCCGCTCCAGCAGGCCCACGAAGTCGGCATGGAGATTTCCAGGGGACGCCTGTTCTCGGCCTTCAGGGCTGATCTCGGGGATGTAACCGTCGAGCGTGTCGTTTACTTCGCCACGCACTTCCACAAGGCCCACGCCTTTGCGGACTCCTCCGACCCTCTGTACCCCGACTCTGACACGCCTTCCACGCTCTGGCGGTTCGGATCGAGTGAGGGGCCTGATGCAGGTGCCTGGGATCCCTCGACTGGTGCTTGGGCGAACTACGGGTTCAAGAATGCAGGGCAGGTTGTTCCACACACAGAAGGCAACCCCCTTATCGGGATGTTCAATGCCTCCGTGGAGGGTGCATTTTGGGCCACCCGCGCCGTCCCTGGACAGGCTGCACAGGGAAGTGCCGGAAAAAGCTCGCTGGGTCACAGGTACGTCATCAACAGGAAGGCCCCGTATCACCCCAGCACGGCTTTCTGGCAGGAGGATTGGGAGGCAAGTAGCACCTCTCGCAGGCATCTCCAGGGACCGGCTAACCCGATCCATTGGACTGCCTTCACCCCCACCGGGGTCGATGTTCCGATAGGTGGCAGCGCCGGAAACACCCATTCATGGTGGGACCTCCAAGCACACATGGGGACGACGGGATCCCTCTTCGATTTCTCTGTCATCACCGATTATGGGATGACGGATCATGCCAGGGGTGTGCTCGCAGGCCGCCAGACACAGGCGGTTCCAGCTCGATCCTACCTGGCATCGGGTTCGCAGGAGATCTATCCATTAGTACTCCCCGCGACGGGGGCCAAGTTCATCTTGACCGTCCGGTCGGCGGACCCCTCGGCTCCCGACGCCTGGGCGACCATTGAGTACAACGCCAATGCCCGAGGCCTAGCTGGCGGCATCATCGACGGAACCCTCGGCGCCATCACCTGCAACGACTCCGACCAGCTCGCTGCAGCACTCAACGTGACCCCCCACTACGATGTCCCCTTCATGAGTCACATGATGGGGGCTGGGTTCGGGACGACATCGTTCAACGACTGGCCGTCTGTGGAGCCCTTTCTCCTCAGCCAGAACAAGGGCGAACCCCCCTTCGTGTGGGTTGGGCACAGTGATCCGAGGCACATAGCTCTTGTGGCAGCCGGTTTGGTCACAGTACACCAGGTCCTCCTCCTCTGCGGTGGTGGTGGCACGAACATCATGCCCTTCAGTGGTTTGAGCGCTGGTGGTCCCCTCTACAACGTGCAACTGGAAATCGGCACCATCAACGGTACGGGTGACTGGTCGGATCCAAGTGATCTCTGCGGTCTTCTCGGAGGAGATTTCACCTCCTTCGACGTTGGACCCGACGGCGTCCACCATGTGCCGAGCTGCGGCCTCTTCTTTGGTGAATCCGCTGCGGCTGCGGCTGCGAGCCCCGTACGACCAGGACCCGCACACTATGGGTTCGAGTCCACTCAAGCATTTGGCAACACCGTCACAGGTGGCAACCCGGAAGCTGCTGACGGATCTTCAGGGCTTGGGTTCCACCCCTATGGATCAGCATCCCTCGGGTTCATCGTCGGATCCCACCAGATCGTGGGGTATGAGGCTGACAGCACCACCGGTGAGGCTGGGACTCAACCCCGGTGGACGTTCAGACTCGCATCCGGGGCTTCTGCCCCTACTTACGGGGATCAGGGCGTCTCCACGCACCCGTGGCGGGTGTCCCGGACCCTTGAAGAACCCAATCGGTCCAGCAACCAACTCGGGGAATGGTCATGGCCATCCCACGAGGAGCTCACATCGGTCGGCACCCATGCCGTAGGATCCGCTGCATACATGGGCGCAGGCTTCCTCGGAGCCATGGTCACATTCGGATTGGAACACCACGGAGAGGAGCGCTTCTGGGGTGCCCTAGGCGACTTCGCCGGGAGCACTTCCGGAAACCCAACCTCGGGACGGGGTCCAGGGCCAACACTCGCTACTCTTGCGCCTCATCACTCGACAGGCTCCGCATGGGGGCTTCCGGGGATTTCATACAACGACATCGCTGCAGGCGACATCATCACGGTAGACACCACGGCGACCGGTGTTGTTTCATCGTGGTCGGTTCGCGTCGTTGGCAAGCTGACTGAAGCATCTGATGATGCGGCCCTGTGGGTCGTCATGTACCCGAAGACGTCCCTGAACTACCCCGGTGACGGGGTCGGTGACGGTTTCTTCCCCTGGCCCGACACGGGTTTCGTCGGATCCAGTGATGCCGGCCTCTGGTTCGCTCACGGAAGTGCATCCCTTGTACCGACCCCCGCATCGTCGAGCAGGGCGGCCGTGTCCCATATCATCGAGAACGCTTCCGGTGGTGCAGACGACAACAACGGTTTCTCCTCCCCTTACGGTCCTGGAATCGGATCCGTTCATGTGGGTGCTGGCCGCCTTTCCATCTTCTCGAAGATGGGGCCTCTCTCTCCGACGGGTCTCGCGTTCCACACCCTCTCCACACCACTCTCCGATGGATCTTCCGTGCCCGACTCAGGGCGTGACTTCTCGAGCTCAGTGTTTCTGGAGTCTGGGATCTTCACGACATCGGCCCGGTTCGGTGGACACGGACAGGATGCAGCTGGTGTTCGGGATCTGTATCGGAGCTTCCCCGGAGTCGATGGGTCAGGTACGAATACTGCACCTCCCTTCGGCGGTGTGGGCGGTCTCCGGGTTTCCGGTGATGCACATGTGTGGGTCCGAAACCTACGGCCTCTTTCTTCAACTACTGCCACGGCGTATGTGCGTCGGGTGGAGCTGGCGGGTGGGGCTTGGAAGGACGGCACCTTCTACAACGATGTGGTGTCGAGTGGTACAGCTCCCGCCGTCACCGAGGGTGCCGACTGGGGCAGCGACCATACGCCCTCTGGGTGGTCAACACAGAACCGAAAGGGATCCAGGTTCCTCCAGGAGGCGACCATTACTGTCGCCCTCACCAGGGCTGACCTCAGAGCCTTTCAGACCTCCACGGCTAATCCCGACTTCCCGGATGCAGGCGATTCAAGCATCGGGCACATGGATGCTTCCTCCGGCCTCGACTGGCTTCCTTCCTGGAAGGGTGAAGACCAGGACAGGATGGGCGCCCGGATGTATGCCCTCGGACAGAGTGCAAAGAACCCCGATGTCCCCATCTTCGCCAGGTCCCTGACCGGCTGCTACCTGAAGCTCGGACCCCCTCAAGGGAACGATGGTACAAATGACGGCGTTTGGAAGATCCAGGGTTCTCCTGTCATCACCAACTCCGCTTCGTTCTGGCATCGGCACAATATCAGTAACGGTGGTCGCCCCATCGAGGGGTGGCCGGAGCCTGCATCTCTTGCTATTCCCGAGGATGGCACAGGCGGTAGAGCCGGCCATCTCCCAGCATCGGCCCTGATCGCCACCATGACCCTTCGGGTGTCCCGTTGGTCGACCCCTCATTTCGATGAGGACGCCGCCCGAGCCGCGGGAGCTGCAGCAGGCCAGTTCGTCCCAGAGCAATACAACTGGTGGGATGAAGATTCAGGACATATCTGGAGTGTCTTCAGGGATGAATACGCCACATCGCCTATTTGGGTGGCCGATGTTGTCGATCCCGGCGGATCCCCCACGGGAGCTCCGAGTTCGTCCCACGGCATGACGATGGATCCTTGGGCGATTGCTGGAAAGCCTGTGCTCCCCACGACACTCACACTCATGGGTCTTTCCGCAGGAACCCACCCAGCAGGAGAGGCCCCTCCCGAGTTTGGTGGTGAGTGGAACAACGCTATTGGCTCGAGCACGATCAATGACCCCCGCACTGGCTTCAAAGAAGCCTTGTGCAGGGATCACAATGCCCTGCTCCTGGGGATCCACGACCAGATGGATCACAGGGGACGCTCAATGAGCAGGGCCTTCATAGCCCTCTCCGACACCGTGGCCGTTGCTCTTCTCGATGCGTTCAGCACGGCGGCGGATACGCACGATGGGGTTGCCGCCAGGATGACGGTGTTCGCCTCGAAGGCGGGTGAACTCGACGACGGATTCCGTGGAGGCCTCGACGGTGAGTTCCATACGGACTCAGCGGGACGTGTGTCCTACTTCGGCCATCCCCGACGACTCGGCCCCGGTATCCTCATGGATGCAGGTTTGGGACTGGTACAGGCGACTGCCTTCCGGGCTACTCCGCGAGCTGCAACAACCGAAACCGTGGGATCCCTTACGGTGTTCGGACGCGGGGCATATCCCCTCCCGAACGTCCTCTCCCCGCAGTCGAATGTTGGTATGGCCCTGCCCTCCACCTTCAACAGGGCGGAGTTCTACGACGAGGTCATGATCGCATCGCCTGGTTCAAGGCTTGTTTTCGAGAGCCCCTGGGCGGGCGCAGGGTACGCCGCCAACTGGAGGGTGGCCCTCGCCAAGTCCACGATGTCCGTATCCCCGGGCAACCTGGCTCGAAGACGATCAGGAAGCGCAAAGAAGCCCTCAACCGGGTGGTCTGTCCAGATGGCGACCAGGCACTTCCTGGACATCCCCGTCGCTGACACCCTGTTCCCCGTGACTTCGTCCGGGATCAGGTTCAAGAGTCCCGGCACGGTGGTCTACGAAAGGGCTTTCCGCCCTGCGGACGCATCGGGCGCACCCGGAGCGGCAGCTTGGACGGCATCGGACAGGGGTGTTGTGAAGTCGGGCGTCCCCGGTATGGAGATCCCCGTCTACGGGGAGTGCCTCCTTCTTCCGAAGGGTCCCCCATCCCTCGAGGCCACTGGGCAGGCTCGCTGGATTCCGACCACCTTGGAGTCCCCATCTACATGGGATCCCACGGATGGCGCGTACGCAGGTCCGTACAACGAGGTGGTGACACCCCTCGACATCCCCCTCTATGAGTTCTGGAACGCCTCCGTGGACGGGGCTGTGTCCCCCAACTTCCCGATCTCGCCCCGCATGACCAATGCGGACGGCGCAGGCGGTCATCCAAACTGGAGCTGGCCCGATCTCAATGATGGGCCTGACCCGCACAAGGGACACCCTGGAGTTGCATCGCAGGCTTACCGGCACTCCCGAAGCCGCGAGCACACCAACTATAAGTATCCCACCCCTCAGCAGATTCGCATCCTTGACGGGATGATCGTGGAGGATGTCAGCAACGGCACGTTCTACACCGCTGGCTGCATCGGTAGGTGGAAGGACTGGCCCGGAGCCAACAACTCCGTGGGCGTCTTGGGCGACGGAGTCCGGTCCCCCGTGAATGGCAGCATCGTCGTACACTCCGGCGCGCAGGCAAGCGGTGAGGATCATCCTGAGATCATCTACGACCTCAGCCAGAGCTTCAATCCAGAGCTGGATCCCACGGTCGATATGACCTCCGGTTTCGGTGACCGACACGACTATTGGGACGCCGACCTCCCCAACTACCCGAGGCGACCCCTCTCTGGGCATCGCTTCAGGGTGACCCCCAATGTCGAGTTCGTCCCCGTGCTCGGACCCCGCGGTGTCGATGGGTCGCTGTTTCCTCCGGTTCCTATTACGACGGGACAGTTCCCCGCAGGGTATAACGACGGGCTGTTGCGAGAAGCAGACGCGGTGTTCCACTCCCACTCCTATGAGTTCCGCCCCGCCGGTGGACTCCATGGATCCGGCGATGTGGGTCGTACGATCTACATCTGCGGAACGAATGAGTACCGCTACACGGGGTGGTGGATCATCATCGACGTGCTGACCACATTCGACATCCCTGGCCCGCCCTCCGGCACAAATCCCGGCACTGAGACCGGTCGCGGCGTGGCCGTCCTGCGTAAGTTGAATGGTCGTCCCGAGGGCATCCGCATCCAACCGAGGGCGGACACTCTCGACGGCTCCCTGCCCCTCTCCGGAAGGTCCCCGATGCTCCATTCGAGCGGGAACTTCCAGACCAATGCCCATTTCGCCGAAGGTCACTTCACCGGGGTGCCTGGGCATTATGGGGATCTCATGATCACCCTCAACTACATCGATCCCGATACGGGCCTCTACCAGCAGTTACAGCAAGCCGTCACAGCTTCCGTTATGAGCGCAGCCGGCGTCACAGACGCCGTTTCCGCCGCCAACTTTCTGAACAGCGACGTCCATACCAACGGTGAGTGGCTAGCCGGCACCGTCGGTATTCCTGGGAACCCTCAGTGGATCCATTGGGAACCGTGTGCAAGGGGGCAGACAGGCAGCCTTCAGGTTTCGTACAGGCCCGAAAAGGTGAAGGGGTTCGAGCAGAAATGGCAGGATGCATTCCTCGGATATGGCGCCCGACTCACGGTCGATTGGCTCACGGTGACTGGGACCGCAGTTGATCACGCCGACCTGAACATCCCCTGGCAAAACATCGGGTTCTACACCGCCCTCGGCAGCAACTGCAGCTCCGACTTGTCCTGGGGTGATAGGAACAACGCCTCGAAGATGGATGCCAACGGGAAGACAAGCGCCGCAAACGGCCTCCGTTGGGTGTTCTCCGCACCTCTTGGAGAGGAGAACACGGGGTCCTACGTCCACCTCACTCGACCCTCGGTTTACAGGTTCGGACAGGCCCTCGCATCTCAAGGTTACCCCGGGGTGAGCGCCGCCAACTACGACGCTGCGAACGACTTCCCAACCCATTATGGATCCAGTTGGAGCTCCGGGCATCAGCGCGCCTTGGACATCAGCGATACCCAATACGACTTCGACCTCAGTACGGAGATCTTCAGGATCAACAGGTGCCCCTCCACGGCTTCAATCCTCCTCGGCGGGGATTGTGAGGTCTATACAACGGAGATTGCTACGACCCGACCTGGCGACGCCGTTGATGAGGGACGGGGTCAACCCATCATGTACTCGCCACTTGGAGTGTGGGGCAACTGGCCCGTCACCCGCAGGCCCCATGGCATGGGTTTGCAGCCGACTCTCCCTGGAGCGAGTTCGAGTACGCGACCAGCCACCACCATCGACTTCCCCGTCATGTATTCCCTCCAGCCTATCGCCAGGGAGCGGATTGTGTCCGTGTCCCCGACTTCAGCTCGGAGCAACCCGATTCTCGAGCGGGGTCGGTGCGACCTCAAGGGTGTAGCTGCTGGACCTCAGGGTGTTGGCCCCATGGTCGCTTCAGGACACAGGGTCCCGCAAGTTTCCACATCCTCATACGTCTCGGAACCTTGGCAACTCGTCGGTCGTCATGATGTCCAGAAGACGAACATGGCGGCTCCTCCGCAGGGCATCGACTTCAATGCCTCCATCGAGGTCGGGAACGCCAACATCCCCGACCCCAATGCTGTCATCAACGAGGACAGCGCAGCACCCACGTCCACCTACTGCTGGACTCCAGCGGGTGAGTGGTGGCAGTTGTTCCTTCCCGACTGGCACGAGTACGGCAAGGATGCCTCTAATGCACCTCCGACCCTTCGGATCGACCTCACGGAATCGTTCACGCAGGCCATCGCTCCGGGATCTGGACTGGGAACCCCCTATGATGGCCGTGAACCCCGGGGAGCTCGACTGAACCGCATCTGGGTCAACTTCGGTGTGTGGGGGACCAAACTGGCCGCTCCGGATCAAGACCGGGTGCCTGGGTTCATCAACAGTGTGGAGGCTGCCAGCGAGCAGTCCGTACTCGACAAGATGTACATGGCCTTCAACCTCATCCTCGAGATGCCTGGATCACAGGGCCGCATCGTGGACAACAGCGAGTCCTCCCACCCTGCAGCATCCGGGACCTCCGGCTTCGTCTTCGGTGACCGAGCTCCCGCTGCCGCTGTGTCGGATCCAGCCATCCACACCGACACTGGTGTCGGCGGCACCTCCGTCATCCCCCTCTACTGCAACCGTGAGGCGGGCGACATGATGCCGAACGTCATGGAGCGGTGGGTGACTGTGGGACCCGCAGCCTCCTCCACCGGTTATCCCGACTGGTCCGTGGGCGACTACGAGCACGGGTTCGGGGCCTCCTCCAGTGAGGGTGCCACAGAGAATGCAATCCACCACGGGATCCAGGGATCGGGTGGCGAGCTCGGTCTTGCAGGAAACTCATACAACCCTGTTCTCTGGGGCGGGATGGACTTCGGGTCCACATCGGAGGGTGGCCTGTGGAGCAACCCTGCGAACGCACTCGTCCTCGCCTCGGTGTTCCCGAGGTCATCAAGGACATCGGGCGGCATGAGACAGGATATTTCCTCCGGAATCGTCCCCGATGGATCCATCTTCTCGAAGACGAACCCTCACTCGCTGTCCTCCGCAACGCTGACCGGCATGGTTGTCGCCCACTCGTCGGAGCTTCCAGCTCCAACCAAGGCGGGGGGCGGAAGTTACGCAGAGGGGTCCGGCAGGGGTCCTTACACCTGCCCCCACGGTTTCACGATGGCATTGACGCCCGTCGGAGACCCCGTGGACTACGGCACCACCGGCTATGCCCTGCACGGACGCAAACTCCAGGTCGCCCATGGAGGCGAAGAAGCGCACAGGGCATTCAAGGTGGGGAACTGGCTCGACAAGGTGTTGGACAAGTACGGACACCAGCACCGCTCCGGATCGATGCTCCCGCCGGGAGCTCGGGTGTTCCTCGAGGTGGCAGTCGGTCCCGGCCCATCGGCCAGGGACGCCGACCCCGAAGCCATCGTGTCAGCAGGAGCCTGGGTGGGTGGTGTCAAACTGTCTTTCGATGTGGAGACGGCGGACGGAACCGCCTGGACCACGGACGTGAACCATCTCGGGGACGAGGAGGGATGATGAGGATGTACAACCCTATTTGGTCCTCCACAAGGATCCCCCGTACAGGCACGGGGGTAATGTAGGTCATGAGGATCGTAGCCAACCTTACGGACAATCGGATCATCGAAGTCGGGAAGACCCCCGATGTCGGTGATGTCACCGCCTTCAACGGCAGATACTCCCTCGTGGTTCCCGAAGGGGCCGACGTAGTCGTGGGCCGTGAATCGACGTTCACGGAGATCCTCGAGAGGGGGTACTCCGGTCTGCTGGCGCAGTTCCCTATGTATGGGAACATCAGATACAACCCATTGATCGACGATGCGGATGTGGCGGATCTGGATATGTCGGTGGGCATGACCCTTCCCGACACTCCTCCCCCGCATGATGTCCTGTGGGTGCGGACTCAGACTGGGCGACCTCCAGTGGATGCGCAGTCAGGCCATGTGCCGAACTCCACCGCCGTCCTCGGGGCGAACACCACCGTGGACCCAAACCGTCCGGGGCTGCTGATCACCGACACCATCGACATTTCGGGGGATACGGACGGTCATGGAGCTGATGAGTTCATGGTGTGGTGGAAGATTTACTCTTTCGACACCTCTGAAGATGTGAGCTCCCGCTACGGATCAACGGCGGGGATGAACGATCCCGCTATCCGTTCAATACAGGAAGTCTTACAGGAGCCTTCGGGCTTGGAGGTGAGTCTGTCCATAAACGATGGTGCATCGTTCCACCAAGTGGGCAGGTTGGAACCGGTCAACTTCTGTAGTAGGGGGACGCAACTGCGTCTGTCCTTCCTGAATGGAGATCCGGGGAAGGTCTATCTGGCCGCCTACGCGATCATGTTTTGATGGGGATTTGAGATATGGCTGAAGATTTCGGAAACGGCGTGACGAGGACACTGTCGGCACTTGCCAGACAGTTCACCTCCGTCGTGTGGCAGGCGGGAAAACCGCCTCTGGATAGTGAACTGAACCTTATGGGGCAACTCGACTTCGAGTCGCTCCGTTCCGCTGTGCATTCACAGGTCCATTCGGGGTTCTTCCGGGATCCCTGCCGCCCGCAGGACTTCAGTTTTGAGCCTGGATGGTCCAACCATTTCTTCATGGGGAAGGGGTCCAACCAGTCGGATCTCATCTATGCCTCCGTCAATGGAATGATCATCCCCGTTTCGGGATCTTGGACCACGGAGGTCAACAACCGGATCCGTCTCAATCCTCCCCCACAGACCGATGCCAGAACGGATCTTGTGTTCCTCGAGGTGTGGCGGACACTTGTCGCCCCCAACCCCTCCACGGAGAACAAGCCAGCAGCCGACCATGTACACATGTACGGGAACACCGAATACGGTGGTGTGAACATCCCCGATGACATCGAGGATCCCGCAATCGGGTTCGAGACCACGGAGCGCGTCCAGGTTCAGTACCGGATCCGGGTGTATGGATCGATGGGTGCTTCAGGAGAGAGCGCCGCTCTCGACTTGTACCCTGACGGACTTGAGGATCCGGGCATCCTGGCGCAGGGCGCAGCGGATGCCCCCCAGACGGGGATCTGGTTCTCCAACATGCGGTCCGAGCTCGGCGATTCCGGTCTCTGGCGAGCTGGGAGTGGCGATGCATCCTCTCGGGATCTCCTGAAGACCGTGGATGGGTATGTCTATGCCATTCCGATCTGCGCCGTGTTCCGTAGGAACTCATCGCCCTACAAGGCCCTGATGCCTTCGGGCGGCACCCCCGATCACAACGGGGGCCCCAACAGGAACCCCGGTGCCATCCTCCTTTCGGACCCGAGGAATGGAGCCGTTCCATTGGCCCATGTATCCCTCTCGGGCAGTTTGGCTCCGACTACAACTGGGTCCGTGGATATGGCGAATCTGGTGGGTAGCGGTTTCGATGCATCGGGGTTCATCCCGGTGGACGGGAGCCGATTCCTATCTATTGGACGCGGCGGCGGGACGGAGATCATCGAGATAACCGCCGTATCTGCCGGGGGTTCCCCTGGATCCGTCACCATCGCAGCAGATGGGCGCGCACGCGGCGGCACGGCCGCCAAGATGCACCCGGCTGGCACTCAGGTGACGCTGTACAACTCGAGGCCTGATCATCTCTATTCGGATCAGATCGCGGAGGGCGATGTGCTCGACCTCCGGCGTTCAGTCAACTTTGGGGACTGGGACTTCCATAGGATCCTCCTACATAATGTGGCCGCCCTGGCGAAGGGCGACCTCCGGACGACCTGGAAGCAGAATGGGGCTATGTCGGGGTCACAAGGTCCCGTCCTCCACGCTGTGGATTACATGTGGGCTGATGGCACGGGGACTGCTTCCAGTCTTCCAGTGGGGACCGATGTCATCGACGGCCCCGACGGGGTGCGGACCACATGGTCCGATGCCGCCGTTATGGAGACGGCCACCGTACTTTTAGACAACGAAGATCAGCAGCTCGAGAACAACAACGAGGTGGCATCCACATCTCCGTGGAACGACGAAACCTCGTGGAACGTCGGAGCTCCTTTCGTACCTACCGGGTTCATGAACAACCCCAACGGGGACGGGTGGAAGAACGGATCCGTCATCAAGCTCCACATAGGAGGCCTCGACGGCACAGGCGGCGCTCGCGGGACGTTCAGGAGCGATGAGAAGGCCGTGCGGTTCGTGTCCCCGAAGGAGATGTGGCGCACAGGGTATCCAACGGTGGCGAAGTCCAACGGACAGCAGCACCCCGTGAGGATCCGCTTCCTCAATGAGAAGGCCCATGAGCCCACACACGTAGGTTCGGGGGACACCAACACGCTGGCCAACCACCCAGGGCCTATGTACCCTTGGAGGGACACCGATTTTGAGTCCCCCTTCATCGTGCTGGGCGGATTGGCATGGAACGGGGCATACGTCACCGGTCTGATCCCATCCGAGACGCTTCTCGAGGAAGCGGGAGGTATTCATTCGGTGGATCTGGGCATCAACTGGTCCAGTGATGGTGTATTCCTTCCCGCGGAATGGTTCACTGCTTCGGCAGACACCCCCACCCTCCAGGACACGTCCTTCATCACCACTCCCATGGTCCGTGGGGAGAGAACTGTGTGGGATCTCATCACGGGTGGTGGGTCTGACTACTCTGGAGAGAGCTCAGAGCTCTATATCGTCCTGTACGGGGACGAGGTGAATGAATCCAACAATGGAGCCTTCCGGATCATTGGGCTTGGTACGACGGGAGTTACAAAGTGGGACGCCCCGACGTCCACAGGAGTGGTTGTACGACCACTCTCATCGGATTTCTCAGCGTTCGTCCTGTCCGCAAACACAACGTTGAAGGCAGAGATCCGGACACAGTGGACCAACTCCGAAGATGGTGGGGGTGCCGCAGGGAACTCCGCCCTCTGCATCGTTCTGACGGACATCGAGTGCGGGTTCGGCTTGGACAACCCTTGGGGGCAGGCGGCCGACAACCTGGTCACGGTCCCCGTTGCATCGAAGATGGTGATCACTTCCACCCTCCTGTACCACCCCGGAAGGGGCGGCACCTCTAGGGTCGCCGACGACATCCACCGCTTCTCCGTCGTGGACGGGGGTGGGTCGTATCTCCGCAACAATGTATCCGACATCGACCCCGACTTCTCCGAGGACACCTCGTTCCCAGAGGCAGAGAGGCACTGGAATACCACGCACATCCAGCTCTGGAACAGGCTCCCCGGCTTGGGGTGGGACGCTCCCGATGCCCCTAAATACGGTGGGCACACGGTCCTGGATTCCGAGTCGCAACGGGAGAGTGAACTGTTCGTGGACACTGGATCCAAGACGATCATGTTCCGGCCGTTTCAGCAACGACTCATGACGCTGCAGGCCCACAAGTTCAGCGACGCCGTAGCTGGCGCCCACAACCTGTTGAAATCGGCCACCTACCTGAATGGGGACGCAAGGGATGGAGCTGGCCTCTGGGCCCCTTCTCTTGACACCGCTTTCGCCCTTCCTCCGGAATACATGCCCAGACTCGGGCGGCAGGACATCCCCCACCACAGGATGACGTCAGCCGCCGATGAGTTCCTTCCCGGAATCAACCACCTGTTCTGCGATGAGACAGATGAGACCTCAGAGGTCTTCTGCATCATCGGAGGTGAGGACAACCAGGGCGACCCCGGCAACAATGAAGTGACCCCGATGCTGTTTCAGACGGGCAACGCTGGGAGCCCCCAGGATGGCCAGTCGGACACCGGATATGCCTACTGCGAGCATGGCGACATCGCTGGCATCGCTGGGCACCCCGCCTATCAGGCTCGGCAGTGTAGCTTCAGTGATGTCATCTCATCGGATCTCGGACATGGGTTGAAGGGAATCGAGCTCCCGCCGAACATCGGGATTGCCCGCATCTACGGTATCTACGAGCGGCAGGAGTATCTGTCGCAGATGGACCAGAACATCCCCGGGATGCACAAGGCCGCCGACAGAGTCACCCCCATTGACGGGACCCCCGCCACCAACCTCATCCGTACGGACGCTGACAAGCAGACGCTGTTCATCCGTGAGGACGGGGGGCTGGATGTCACCGGAGTGAAGGGCGACCACACCTATGTGATTCCGAGTGAGGCTGTCGACCACAGGCTGTCGACCAACTATGTCGCCTCGAAACCTGACTTCAGTGACTACGACTATGTAGTCGAGACCGTTGTCTTCGGATTCGCCACCGGGTTCATCACCCAACACAACTGGGTCTTGGCCCGGAAGACGGCGGGGACGGGGATCCTGATTGCCAACATGTCGGCGGGGGCACCTGAGCTCGAGTCCGTGCAGATGGTTTTCCCCTGTGCTGCGGACATCAACGACAAGGCGTACATCGCATACAGTCGGACGCCCTATCAGGGCGACCCCCTCATGACCCGGGACGGGACGGATCTGAACACGTTGGACTTCCAGCACAGGTACGGACAGATTGGCCTGGACGACTCGAGGGTGGCCGGCATATCCCGTACACAGTTCGACAGCACCGGAACCATGCTCACCCAACGCCCCAATGCGAGGGCTTTCGAGGTGCTGGCATCGTTGGACTTCTACACCACGATGGGGACCGGCAAGATCGGTGGATCTCTGACGCCGGGGAACATCCTTGATGTCGGGTTCATCGCCCCGACCACGGCGAGTACGACCAGGAGCCATTCCCAAGGGGATGTTGATGGGGAACGCCGCTGGCGAGTGATTCCGAGAGCCTTTACAGAGGGTCAGAAAGGCAATCCGAGTAGGGCCACAGCTAAGATCACCGTTCAAGCTGACAGTTGGGTGGGCCCATTCACGGATGCCCTCCTGAATGTTGACATTTACATCACCGCTGTTGACGGAAAGATAACCAGGCTCAAAGGCTCAAAGGATGGAGTTCTGGGTCCGGAAACGTTCGGCTTCGGAGCGAACCAAGAGGATTTTGCGGCCAACTTGGCGGCGGCGGCCAATCTAAACCCCGCCCTCACGAGGGTGTGTACCGCATCGTCGGGTTCAACAGCTACTTGCCATTTTGAGTCTGTTCAGACGGGTGCCATCGGAAACGGCATCCATATCAGGATGCACTGGGATGCAGCGGTTGGACTTGAGATCACGGACTTTCTTGAGCTCGTCGTGGAAAGGTCCAACATCAAGCGCGTGCAGAATGTGTACTCGGCCTACTTCACAGGAGGGTCGGACATGGCTGTGAACGCTGGGGTTGGATCCAGTCAACTCAACCTCACCGGTATGACGGAGAGGCTACCTCTCGGTATCCTGCTCCAGGACAGTGACTTCCTCTGCGAGAACCCCCTCGGATTGAATGCCAGTGCATTCAAGACAGCACCCGCAGGGGTGCGTCCCATCCAGAGCGTCCTCCCCATGACGGAGGGCGGCGAGGAGTATGAGAGGTTCTTCGGAGCGCCTGGCGACCTTGTCGCCATGTGTGACGGGGCCATCAAGTGGTATGCCCCGCACGATGGGGATCCCACCTCAACGGGGACCCGCAAGTTCAGGATCTACCGGGGCGGCGGAGCTGCATTCGTCTTGAGCGGGAAGGTTCCGGGCGGCCCCCTCGACTGGGTTTCGGAGACCCTTACAGCTCCTCTGGATCCCGTCCTCAAGGGTGGGGCACTGGCCTGCAAGGCTCTCCTGGTACGCAACTTCCCAGAAGCAGCATTCGGATCCGACTACTCCGAACGCAAGCGGTCGGACGGCGACGAGATTCAGATGCTCGTGGTGACCCACGGCATCCTTCCCCCCGACAGGGCCGAATCCGGTGTCACTCTCGGCGGGATCATCTCCCCCACGGGGTTTGGTGAGGGCATGTCCTCATCTGACCGTTACCTTGTAAGGGGTCGGCCCCTCATCAGGGCTCGACGTCCCGACGTCCCGGATCCGTCCGTGGACCCTGCGCCGTATCCTGGCGACGAGGTGTAGCATGAGGCACATCAAGCAGACCGACATTGATGCAGGCACCAAGGCCCCCCACCAGTCCAAGTGGAGGAAGCAACTCCGGGCGGCACTCCACAACCCGGGCATCACTGGTGAGCAGCGCGCCGCCGTGCAGCAGAAACTGTCTGACATCGCAGTTGGCAAAGATTATGGGGCATCGACCCCGAACCCAGGCGGCATCGCTGACGATGCGAAGCCATGGGGTACTCTCCGCAAGAGGGTGAAGCCCTCCGGAAAGACACTCTCCCGTATGACCAAGGCGGAGCTTGTTGCTCTGGCCGGGAGCTTGGGAGTGTCAATAGACAAATCCGCCACAAAGGCGGCGATTATCGCAACGATAGAGGAGAGATAAGATGAAGAATCCATGTAGGATCCTTGTGTTCCTGTTCGCTTTTTCGATGGCAGCGCCCACAGCGTATGCCGAACCACCTGAAGGTAGCCTTCTGGACGCATCGGGCGCCGCAGAGAAGGCCACCACGGGGGAGACAGCACCCGCTGAAACCACCGCACCCGTAGCTGCAGCCGTTGAAGCTGTGGCCGCAGCTCCAGAGGGGGCCAAATCCCCAGCCGAGCTGGATGAGAACTCCGAGATTGGGGAACTGATCGGCGCATTGATGGGTGCCATCGCAGCCGGGACCTCCGGTGAGTGGCCCCTCATGGCGGCCTTCCTGATCTTCCTGGTGGTCGGAGGGTGCAAGAAATACCTCTGGAAGAAGGAGGACGGGTCGGGCTACGTGACCATCTCCGGATCATGGAACGTGGTCGTGGCGATTGCCACGGGCGTCGTCCTCGCCATCGGGACCTTCCTGACATCTGGAACGGTAACCGCAGCAGGGATGGCGGCTGCAGCTCTGGCGGGCGGTGTGAACGGCCTCGCCGCAGCCGGTTTGTACGATGCAACCAAGATTGTGAAGAAAAAGGAGACCGCATAGGTCTCTGAATACCTTCTTTATAGGATGCGCCCTGCATGTGGGACACCCGATGCGGGCGCATCCTGTAGAGAACCCTGAGGAGAAGGAATCATGGCTCAAGGACTTATCATCCGGCTGACGCACGCTGGTCAGAGTACTGGATCCGTCCTGGTCGACGATGTCGCGGACGGCACCGACGGCAACGGACACACACGAAAATCGGGTGCCTGCTATGTACCCTCCGGCGGGACCACCGACCTGGTCTACAGCTCGTCTGTAGCAAAGAGCTTCGAGGACGGTGTCATCCGGGGGATGATCGACAACGGTGAACTCACCGCTGCCTTCGTTCTCGGAGATGGACTGGCTGAAGCCCTCGGGCGGACCTACCGGGTTGAAGTAGCTGTGACCACCAATGCGACCACCAATGGTTACGTGGTGATGCCGAGCGCCTGCAAGATCGTGTCGATCACTGCCTTTGCAGCATCCGCTCCGGCCTCGGCACTCGGCACCTACACGGTGACGGCGGCCACTGGAGCTGGCTTTGCGACCAACCTCCTCGGATCCGCAACATTCGATCTGGAGGGACTGACTGACTTCGTGCCAGCCGCCCTCACTCTCACAGCCACATCTGATGACCGCGAACTCGCCGACGATGCCGTCCTCCGGTTCGCCTGCACATCCGATGCTGGTGACCTGTCCGGATCCGGACTTCAGTTCGTCGTAGTGACGTCGTAAGGAGAACAAGACCATGCCTGAGTACAATGATGCGTTTTCCGCCCTCAAGGGCGTCCTGGGAGGGGCCGACGACACGAAGCTGGCCGTCGTACCCGATGCTCTAGATCCGAACGCCGCCGGTGTCACCGTGGCCGAGTACCAGGCGCAGGACGTCATCATGGTGCGTGTCGAAGGCGATGGGGCCACGAAGGACATTCCCGCTGTCGCACTCATCACCGTCGATGACCCAGGCGACCTCGGCAACGCTGCCGCCGCCGTGACCTTCCCGGCGTTCCAGCCGTTCTCCACCGTCACCGACGACTCCGCAATCTACTTCTTCTCCAAGGAGAAGATCAAGAGCATGGACATCTCCTGGATCTCCCCGCCCGTCATGGCGGATGAGGCCAAGGTCGTCATGGAGTACTGGAATGGCTCCGCTTGGACACAGGTCAATCTGTGGTCCATGGACGGCAACGCTATGGCCAAAGGCGACATCCACGGCATGGACATGCGCCATGGTGAGGCAGCTGGCGGAATGGGTGGTGACATGTATGACGGAGGCGGCAACTTCGCAGCCGGCGGTCACATGGACTTCGCTGCATCCTTCGGCATCGCCGCAGGTGACACCACCGGAGCTGAGGGTGCTCACCTGGGGGTCAGCAACCTCTCGGATGCACTGATGATGGACCACATGCAGTTCCCGTTCGACTATCAGGAGTTCGCCCAGGCGGACGACTTCTTCACTGGGACTCCAGAGGCGGTCACCGGCGTGTTCGGCTTCCGGGTCAGGGTCAGCGATGCAGGCGGCCTCTCGACCGCTCCCCTCTGGTTTGATGCCCCGAAGTTCAACTTCGGCGACACCATCACCATCGGCGGAATGACCATCTATGAGGATCTGGAGAAGGCCCCGACGGTCTCCGTACCCCTCACCTTCCATGACTCTGGATCCAACGTTCCGTCCGTACTCGGCCTCGCCAACTCGTTCAACATCGCGCTCCCCGGCATGGCGTTCAATCCGGCCTCCGGCAAGCTGCTGTGGTCGTTCCGGGTCCCACCCGGCATGTCCCGCAGGCTCATCTTCGATGTACAGTGGTACACGGACGGTGGCTCAAGTAGCGGTGGCGGCGACGGAGTGGCTGAACTCCAGATCAAGTCGGCCACAGTCGGCCAGAGTGACAACCCCACCGATGCCTCTGTGGCCCGTACGACCTCGGAGTCGCTGATGCCTGAGGTCGTGGCCGACACGAACTACATGTCGTCGTTCATCTTCGACCTGACCGGTGCCGGCTTCGGCACGGGAGCCATGGTCTACCTCGAGATGTCCTTCTCCGATGAGGCAGGTCTGAACGGCGGGGGTGGGACTCTGGTCCACGTCCTCGGAGTTGAGGCAATCTGCAAGCTCTGGAAATCGTTCTAAATAAGCATGACTGAACGCAACCCCATAGGACCGAGTCCAGATCGGGTGGCCGAACGCCACCGGGTCGGCCAAGTGAAGGAGGGCAGCTCTGGGTTCGCCCCTGCTGTCCAGGACACGTTCTGGGACTACTTCTACGACATCCAGAAGGCCCTGATGGCCATACCCGTCGAGCTCCGGCGGGAGATCGACGATCTCGAGGACTTCAAGGATTTCCTCGGGAAACACGACCGGGGGCTCGCCCGCAAGTTCGAGAAGGCCTACGACGACCTCTACGAGGACGAATACCTCTACGAGCACGAGGGGTATCGGTCCGGCACCATGGATGCAGTCGTCAACGAGGAGCTCGAGCAGCTCTTTGGCAGACGGGCCGAGAAGACCGCTGCGGCCAGTGTCGCTGCCAGGTATGCAGCCTCGAACGGTCCCGTCCATGATGTCCTGACCGATGAGTGGAACAAGCTCCACGATGTCTCGGACGCGATTGAATCGACCCTTGGGACGTATGACCAAGCGGCGTCCTACAGGGGAGCTGCGGGTGAGAGTGATGCTCAAGCGGTCATCAAGGCGACCAGAGAGGCCGTGAAGGCCCTTGGCAAGACCTCCCTGATGTTCGGCAGGCTGATGAAGGCGGAGCAGAGCTTCGTGAAGAAGCACGGCCACCCCGACGAGTACATCCACAAGACGCAGACCGAGTTCGGCTTCCGTTAGGTCAATGTCCCGGTGAAGGCTGAAGCAGATTGCCGTTCGTCGCCATGATCCGCATCACAAGTTCCGCTCGTCGCCATACCGTTCGTCACCTGGCTTGACCAGATGTAGTAGTCGGCCATTCATCACCATCAGTCCAATACGAGACTGTCGGCTAAAGGCATCCGTTCGTCGCCCTCTTCAAGCGGTCTGCCGCGCTGACCCTTACCGTTCGTCCCCGACAGAAAGGACGGTCTATGACCGTTCATGGTGACGCCGCCCGTTGCCGGGACGGCCCCCGGTCTGACTCTCCCCGAGGGGAGATGCCGGGTTCCTGCTTCAATGAGGTCTGCCTGATCAGATCACCCGAAGGTGCCTGGTCTGGTCTTACATCCTCTCCACAGGCGTTTAGGGAGTCCGTCAAACTGGCGGCCTCCAAAATGTTGATCGCTGCATTGAGGTCAGCATTGGCCTCATGCCCACAGGACAGGCACCTGAACTCCGCTTGGGAAGTTCGGTTGCCCTTCTCGACGTGCCCACACATGGAGCATCGTTGGCTGGTGTAGTGCGGGGGCACAGCTACGACTTCACAGCCATACAGCTTCCCCTTGTACTCCAACAACCGACGGAACTCTCCGAAGGAGGCATCCAGCACTACCCGGTTGAGACCCCGCTTCCGCGCGCCGCCTCCTCGGGTCATGTTCTGCACCTTCAAGTCCTCTATGACCACCTTGCCGTGGCTCTTGGCGATGGTGGTTGTGGCCTTGTGGAGTGCATCACATCTAACATTCCGAACCCGTGCGTGAGCCTTGGCGAGCTTCGCCCGGGCCTTGGTCCTGTTCGCTGATCCTTTTCTCTTGCGGCTCACCTCCTGTTGGAGTCGTTTGAGTTTCTTCTGGCTTCTCTGGAGGGCTTTCGGGTTCTCAATGATGGTGCCGTCGGACAAGGTAGCCAGACGAGCTACGCCGAGATCGAGACCAACGGCGGGCCCCCCGTTCGGTGCGGCCTCTGCCACTTCGGGACCAACAACGGACACGAACCAGCGGCCAGCCTGTTCAGTCACCGAGACCTGAGCGTGCTTCCCCCAAGGCAGGTAGTTCCGCTCTCCGGGCTGGAACTTGACCTTGCCGATGCGTGGGAGCTGGATGGTGTGAGTGTCCGCCGTGATCTTCCCGGACAGTCGAAACCCTCCGATGCCTTTGCTCCGACTCTTGAACCGGGGATACTTGGTCCGACCTGACAGGAAGTTGCGGAACGCCTTGTCGAGGTCTCGCAGAGCTTCTTGTGGTGCTGCCTTACTGGCTTCGTACATCCAAGGCACTCCGCCATCCTCGGGGGCCGCCTTCTTCAAGACGTTGAGGGCACGGTGGAGGGAGATGGCGTTGGGCCAGCCCTTCCACTTCTTCGGCTTACCCTCCGCGACCCACTTCTCGTAGGCTTCACGGTGCTGATGAAGGCCCCAGTTGTAGGCCCACCGAGCGTTCCCCGCGTGTTGGAACAGCGCCCCTATCTGTCGAGGGGTTGGTCTGATCTCTGCCTGGTAGGCCAGCCTCATACCAACGCCTCGTCGCCCTCATCGAGGGCCTCGTTCAGTGCAGCCCTGGTCTTATTGAAGACCTTCACTGCAGCCTCCCAGTCATCCTTGTGCATGAGACTGCACGACATGAACATCGGGTAGCCGTTGACCCCCCTCGGGAGTGCATCCTTCATGTAGGACCAGACCACCCCGAGCTCGGCGGTCAGGGCCTTGAACGCCATGTCCTCTGCCTTCTTCGCCAGCTCGAGCTTGCGGGGGTACTCCGCCCGCATGACTTCCCACTCCTCGACGGTCATGTCCTCGGGGACATCGTCGGGCGGCTCCGGCACTTCGATGGTCACGTGGAGGCATCCGAACATCACTGGCATGAACACCATCCCCATATCCCGGGCCCATCCCTCCTCGTCGCGTGACCTTATGTCTGCCGAGGTGAAGATGCGGTTGTCCATGTAGTCCCTGATGAACTGCTTGAGGGCGTCCGGTTCCATTCGACTGATCACTACAAGCCCGCCTTCGCCAAGTCGAGCTCAAGGTAAGCGTTCTGGTAAGCGTTCCACAGGTGGTCAATGTCCTCTGGGACACGGCGGGTCTCCACGGTGAGGGTGTTGTAATCCCCCGTGACGACAACATGGGCGAAGCGTCGGAGCGCCGTTGCCGCATGGCTGCGCCACTCTTGTCCACCTTCGGGTGATGAGAGAATCCACTGGCTCGGGGTGTGTAATCCGCCGTGGTTGTATTCCTCCAAGCGACAGCCTTTGGACTCAACGATGACCCGACCCCCTTGTTCGGTACTCCAGGCCCAGTTTCCAATATCTACGGGTTTCATCGCCACACTCCTACATACAGTTGGAAGGGTCCCTCCTCCTCGATGGCGAGGAGGATGCCGCCCTCGTTCTCCCGCAGGAGCTCACGTAGGCGGTCGGTGAACTGATCCATGGTCAGGGCCGGTTCGTCCGATGCTCCGACGCCACTCTTGTCCACGAACAGGCTGTCCACCCACTCGTGTTGCATGTCCAACTCCACGGCGATGTCCCCGAGGTTGGGGAAGGGGAAGGGTGGCATCAAGTCGAGCTGCGCCTCCCGCTCGAGGTGGAAGGGCTCAAGACCGTTTGACCGGGCGCGCTCGCCTGCCTCACGGTTGATGTGTCGTATCGTGTCCAAATCCCACATGCGCTACCCGTCTTCGGGGTTATCAATAGACCCATCCGCTTTCATTTCCATCCATCGTTTTACCCCGTCCAATCCGTCCAATCCGTCCGACATCACCACACGGTTCCACCATTCCTTCTGCGGAGAGTCCGACCCCCCGATATGGTGTATCTCATCGTGGCCTCGGTGCCGCCCCGCCGCTTTACCCCCATATCGAGAATCCTCGAACGAGGTCATTTTCTCCATCAGGTTAGAGCACCACATGGATTCCACGGTGTCTGGCCACTCCCTTGACCGTATCAAACTGATTATTGCGGAGGCGACGGCTGGAGCGTCATCGAGCAGCTTCGGCATGTGTACCAGCTCCGCTTCTGCCTCTGCGAACAGTCCGTGTACCATCAGCGAGCAAGGGGTTTTCTCGTAGGCACCTACCATGGGTTTTTTGTACTCCAGCGCCAACGAGGACTCCATCCCCACCCCGTGGGATGGAGATGTGTACAGGCCGAGGAACATGTCGCAGACCCGGAGGCCGAGCAGGTTCAGGCGCCAGATGTTCAAGGAATCCATCAGTAGAGTTCCATCGAGAATGTCCTTTTCAAGGGGTTCCCAGTAGATGGGGGCACCCTTTATCAGAGGAGCTATCCTCCCCGTGCGGCGTTCATTTCCGGGTGTCGCCGAGAGCATATCCTCACGGACCAGCCCCGCCTCGGCCATGGTGGATGCCACGTTCCCGAGGGCCATCTTGTGGGGGGTCCAGAAATGGACGCCCGTCAGCTCCCGCAGCCGTTTGGCCCAGGCCAAGGCCATGGTTGCGGGGGGCCCCAGGTTCCAGTCATCCTCCTCCTTGCACTCTGGGAGAATGGAGTGGGACATGAAGCATGTCAGCGGTCGTTTACTACTCATGCTCGTCGCCCTCGTCCTGAAACCCTTTGTGCCGAACAGAACCGTACTCGGGACAGCCGATACCTGAATCGTCGTCCTGGTGGATGTGGCCCCTCCAGAGAATATCCTCATGGGCCATCCAGACGACGGTCCCTTCGACGTCCCCTTCGTTGTACTTGAAGTCGGCGCGGTCGTAGGTGAACAACCCCTTCTCGGGTTCGCCCCCATCGGGCCACCAAGGAACCAACAGCCCCTTGAGCTTCGTTGGGTCGAAGAAGAAATCCTGCACGGTGGCAAGCCCTTCCCAGTAGGCTTTCAGCTCCTCATGGGCCATGCCCGTGTACCAAAGCCACGATCTGTACCCGTGCTCCTCGTCCAGCATCACGACGGCCTGATCATCGGGCAGGGGCACGACAGGGAAATCCCGCTTCTCGATCTCGAAGGGCCACGACTCGTCGAAGTAGTCCGAGTATTCCTTGGGTGATTTCTGTACCCGAGTGATCAGTTGAACCCTGTCTTCAAGGGCAGCTTCTTGAGTGGTGTGGCAACTGTGGGAGCCGTTGACCTCCTCGGCCGGGGTCTCCCAGATGTGCCTGTACCGGACGATTGTCACACTCATCCCATCTCCTATCTATTCAACGGTGCCAACGCCTGCACGACGGCGGCACCTAGGTCGCGGAGGTCTTCCTCCGTCATCTTCTTGTCCCTCGGGCTTCCAGCGATGCCATCGTGCCCGCCCGCTTCGGGTCCCCACAACTTCTGAACCAGCTCCCGGCATGACACGCCCTCCACCGCCTCGGAGAGTGACACGGTGACGCTCTCCTGCTCGGGGTTGAGGGCAACGACCGCACGGAGCGGGTGTCCTTCGGGCGTGGTGTAGAGGTGGTTCACGAACTCTGCATGGGTGCGGATGCCCACCTCGGCCACGGCTTCCACGAACGAGATCCGGTTGAGCTCGTCCTGTGACTTCCGCATGGCCTCGCCCGCCTCGAGCATGTCGCGCTGGCCTCCGAGGATGCCGGTGATGGCGAGTCCGGCTGCCTCCGCGTGCTCCGTCACATCCACCACCTCGTCGGCGGGGAACTGGCGGGGCAGGTTAGCCTGCGACCATGCCCAGAAGGCGTAGAGGCGGGACAGATCGATCTTGGATGCTCCCGACTCGGAGAGCTTGTGGGGGCCGTTCAAGTCAACGAACTCGGCCAGGTTCCAGAACCCATCGAACTCGGTGTCGAGTGCAGTCCGGTAGCGACCCATCGCCCTCATGCACCCCCCGACAGTGTCGAGGTCGAAGTGCGAGACGAGGACATCGCCTGTGATGATCGGGATGTTGGTGTCGTTGCACGGTGCCGGTCGGTTGGTCGAGGTGTACTCGCCTTCCTTCTGGTGGTGGGCTGCGGTGTAGACCGACCCCTCCACGACCACGGAGCCATACTCAGCTTCCACGGACAGTTGAGGGTTGACGGTCTTGGCGATGTCAGCGCTTCGGGCAAGTAGGATTCGGGTCATCGTGAACTCCTTGTTCGGGTCATTACGGGACGGGTGCGTAGGGGGACCCCCCTACGCCGCCCCCAAGTGAGTGAGGGCGACGGAGAGGAGAACTTCCTTTCCGAGGGTGTCATCATCAAGTTGGGCCTCAAACGCAGCTTTGAGAGCTGCGCCCATGCGAGGACCTGGCTTGACCCCCGCACCGATCAGATCCCGTCCTTGAAGGACAGGCTTCACGGGTTCCGTTCCGAGGTCGCTGAAGCGGTCGAAACAGTGCTTGGAAACATCGTGCTCGAAGTCAGGTTCTCCGATGCTCCGGTCAGGTCGACCACAGCAGTCGCAGCGACTCATCCATCCGATGATGTCCAGCCTGATCTTCCCATGGAGCCGCTTCCAGGCACCGTCCCGAGCACCCCCTTGATGGAGACTCCACGGCTGCATGTGCTCCCCGACGATGGTGGTCGCCCGTTCAATGAGCTTCTTGTCGGCGGTCATGCGCCGCAGGAACGTCTCAGCTGGATCCATCCCCTTACGGTCATGGCCTCGTGCCGTCCACAGCAGTTCCTTCGGAGCATCCCCGGATGCCACCATGTGTGGAAACACTGTGGTCGCCGGCTTGCCCACATCGTGGAGCATGGCCCCGAACACGAACGCCTCGGCCCATTCAGGGTCAACCTTGTCCCGTGCCCACGCAGCGGAATCAGCCACCTCAAGCGTGTGAATCCACACATCGCCTTCAGGGTGCCATTCCGGGTGCTGGCCGCATCCGATGAGAGCCTCCAGTTCGGGGAACCACTTGAGCCAACCAGACTCACGCAGAAACTCCAGTCCCACGGAAGGCTTTTCGGCCTTGAGCAGCAGCTTTCGCCATTCCTCATGCACCCGCTCCTTGGCGAGAGTGGGGAATGTATCGACCATCCCTTTGATGAGGGTCATCGTGGCCGGATCCACAACCTCTGCCTTCCGTGCGAGCAGTTGCATGGCGCGGAGGGCGCGGAGGGGATCCTCGACGAATGTTTCTGGGTCGGTCGCCCGAAGCACTCCCGCATGAAGGTCTTCAACACCACCGAACGGATCCACGACTTCCATCGTGGTGAGATTGAGGCTGATGCTGTTCATGGAGAAGTCGCGCCTACGGGCGGCTTCCTTCGGAGTCATAGTGGGGTCGAGATCACAGGCGAAGCCTTTGTGTCCGATGCCGACCTTGTTGTCCCGCCGTGGGACGTTGATGTCCACGTCCACGCCGCCGCACATTTCGGCAGAGAGCTTCAGGATGCCGAAAGCCTTCCCACACTCTTTAGGGCCGAGGTCTGCGAACAGCTCGGAGAGGCGGTCGATGGAGAGGCCAAATACCTCGATGTCCCAGTCCTTCGGTCCCATCTGCGGGATCTCGGGGTGGGCCTGCGCGAGGATCAGATCCACTACGGCGCCCCCAACCAGGAAGCACGTGCCTCCCGCCTGCGTGACTCGGGTGGAGATCGCTTTCACGACTCCCGGTATTTGTGCTTCAACTCTCACACATGCCTCCTTGTTCACACCATGTACGGACGGAATCTTTCAACGGACCCCCTCCAGCCCGTCAATCAGTGCGGCGACCCTCCGGAGGTCGGACCAACCGAGGGCAGACAACCTCTCCTTGACCTCTTTGCGGAGCATCATCAAGGCGAGGGAATCCTTCTGGGAATCCACCTCATCGTCGGGTGTGATCTCCCACACGATGGCTTGCGATCCCGATGTCGTCTTGCGGCGGCGTCCCGTGTCCCGGACATAACCCTCGTTGCGGAGCTCAAGGCGGGCGGGCCTATTCGACCGGGTTTCCGCCGTGCCGAGGGCATCCCCGATCTCCTCGTCGGTCGCCCCATCCGGGAGGTTCTCCAGGTGGCGCATGATGCGGCGCTTCATTTCTGCGCCCTTCGTCTTGGCGGTCTCCCACGCAGTCCTCGAGGTCCCCTTGTAGCCTGTCGTTTGAGCTGACGGGATTCGTCCCGTCAGCATGTCCAGTAGATTGTATTGCTGATCGCTCATGGTGCCTCCAAGTCGTTGGTCTTCATCCGCTCACCCTCTCCCACTTTGATTGCTTGCTGTACCTCGGCGAGACGCGCCAGCAGTCGCATCCGCAGACGCCCCAGGTTGTCCGCCCCCCTCGGGAGGGGTCCCCACGGTATCTCCGGCCACGAGATGTTCAGGTCGGTGGCCGACACGACGCCGTCATCGATCATCATGCTGTCCCCGTACATGCGGATCTCCCGCTCTGCCAGGCACCGTGGGACATCGGTCACAACGAGCATGGCGCTGTTCTCACCGATCAAGTCGTCAGAGCGCACAGCATCAGGAAGGTCCCCTCCCTGATGTATGACGCCGTAGCCGAGTCGAAAGCTCCCCTTCTTGCACCTGTTGGCGATCTCCCTACCGAGGGCGAAGAACCCCCTTCGCTGCGACCCATACAGGCCGAGGGCGACTCGGACATCGACAAGCTCGGGGTCGTCGATGCCCGTCGTGCCGTAGAATGTCACCATCAGGGCGAGCACATCCGGTTCGGCGCAGAGGTGCGTGGTGGATATGGGGAACACCCATTCCTTCGACGGCTTGTCGAAGTCGGCCCCCAGGGATCTCGCAGCTCTCGGGAAGGTGGGTAGATAGGGGGCTGTCATCCGTAGATCGCCCTCGTTGGTTCTTCGGATGCCGACTGTATTCTTGTCCATGTATGCCCTCCTTCAGGGTTTACGGAAGGGCTCCCCGGAGGGGACCCCCCATCAGCGCAGTAGGGTCTCCGGAATCGCCATGAGGGACTGCCCCTTTGCGTTGAAACCCCTCCACGACCCGTTCACCTTCTTCACGGTCTGGACGGTCTGGAACACGGCACCCGCATCGGAGAGATTGACTCCGAACTCGGACGACTCCTGCCACCCCGTCTTGTATCCAGCGTCGAAGAGCCCCATCCGGAGGGCGATGGTCTGAGCCCTTGTGAGCCCCTTCCCGATGGGGGATCCAGATCCCGCCTCAACGGCGTTCTTCGCCTCCTTGAGGTCCCACCGTGTGGCTGTCCTGACGGCCTTGATTGCGCTGATCTTCTTGTTCTGGAGTCCGCCTGCCATGAGGATCACATCGAACCGCACGGCATCGCACTTGTCGAAGGTGGGGTCACCCAAGCCGGCGTGGGTTGCCTGCGGTGTGGGGGTCGAGGGCAGAGTCGGGGGCGTAGCTGCGTGTACGAAGTGGGGCGGGGTTTCGGAGTAGCCCTTGAGAGCCTTCTTACCGACCTGATCCAGCACGGCCTGTGCGTTGGGATGGGGCTTGCGGCAACCGCTGGTGCCGATCTTCCCGTAGCGGATGAAGTAGCCACTGACGTCCTTGCCGGCCTCGTAGAACTTGGTCGAGATGCCGCTGACGTTCTTGCTGTTGCCGCCAACGTATTCCAGTCGGACGTGCCACTCGATTCCAGTGGCGTCGGTGCGGTAGGCGTCGGTGATGCGTATATGGGTCATGATCGATCTCCTGTATCCAGTGCGTTCAGGGTGTTGGAGTAGACTTCACGGAGGGTTGCATCCTCACCGTGGGTGGCGATCATGTCGTTGATGACAGCCATGACTTGGGCGGGCTTGCCCTTGATGACCATGCGGTCATGGGACATCGAGATCCCTGCGTTGAGTTTCGATTGGCTGCGCTTCATCGTACACCTCCCAGTGCTTTGCGGATTTCGGTCTTGCCGTTGCGGCGGCGGAGCTTCTTGGAGTCCCGCTTCGCATCGGAGCGGTAGCCCCAGTAGCCGCCAGAAGCGGTTGAGTTCTTTGCACCGGAGTGCTCGGTCTTGATTGCTTTTTGGGCCATGTTCGCTACCTCCACACTATGTACGGACGAGATCGTCCAATGGACCCCCCGATGTGACCGCATAGCGATCCCCCCGACGACCCAGCGTCCCCTCGGCGTAGGCGGGGAGGCCGAGGGTCGCTCGGCAGGCTGCTCGGGTTTCAGTGATGAGGGTGTGCGCCCGGGTCGGGCGTACGCCTATGATTTTAGCGATTTCCTTCCTCTCCATCCCGGCTGCAAGAAGGAGGAGGATCTTCTTCTGCCTCGCTTGCTTGGCGGGCTTCCTGAACCATTCGTCCATGCCGCCCAGAAGTCCCGAGAGGGTGTCAGCGGCGATGACTGTGTCCTCTGGGGAGGGTCGGGGGCAGGGCAGGTTGTCGGGGATGGGGGCATTTGTCGCTGGTAGGTCGTCAACACCCTGATCCTTCTCTCCCCGAGTGATCCCCCGGAGGGAACCCCGTGCGAGGGCATCCGTCCCGGCTGTCTCAAGAGTGTCCGACCCCCGCCAGAAGGCGTACCTGATGAGGGTGTTTGGGTCGAAGGTGACACGGGGACCATGCGCCTCAAGCATGGCGAGGAACGCATCCTGGACCATATCCTCGGCGTCCAAGAGACTCGCCACACCACTCATTCTACGGGGGATCGCCTGCAACGCTTCTTCTCTTACGCCCCTCACCTCTGGACGGGCGAGTTGAGATGGACGGTATCTGCGGGCTGGGACGGGCGGAGTCCGCACCTCCTCGAGCCATCCAGATAGGCGGGGCGTCCAGTGAAGCTCGGATGTCGGATACCTCCGTTCTTCTCCTATGGTGTCTTTCTTCATGTCACGGCACCTCCATAATATGTACGGACGGGATCCCTCAATGGACCCCCGGTAGAGTGGGGGACGGAGGAACGCCATGCAGAGGATTCAGAAGATCAAATCACTCGGGGGGCGGGAGCTCACGCCGGACGCCCACGATGCGGCCCACGAGCTACAGCGGAGGATGCGTAAGCTGAAGGTCCCCGTGAAGTTCCCGAGCGGCGGGATGCGGATGCCTTCCGGCTGTTCGATGCCGGGGCGCGAGCTGAAGGTGGAGTGCCCCGACCTTCGCACCCTGTGGTCCGTGGCGATCCCGCTGGGGTTCACACCCTGGAACCGGTGGCCCGTCCACGGGAACGGGGACGACCTGTTCCACTTCATCGGACCCTGGCAGCCGATCCTCGACCGACTGCTGGCCGAGGCGAGGGGTGAAGTCGCCTGGCAGAATGCCTGCTGCGCCGCCTCCTGCGATGTGGGGGAGTGGGACGGGGATGCACCCCTCGAGCGGTTTGTACAGGCACAGCTCCACCGGGTTGGGGCAAATCCGGGCATCCTCGACGGTGTCGTCGGTAGGAGGACTGCGGAAGCTCTCCGCATGGTGGGCGCCCCCACCGATTTGGATGCGGCGGCGGCATACCTCACCTCGATCTCCCCGCAGACTCCTCCAGCGGAGGACGGGAAGTGGATCGGCCATGTGTCGATACCCGGTATGACCTCAATAGCCACCTACGGTAAGGCGGCCTCCGTGCGTACCCCCGGAGGGGCTGCCCTGTCCATCGAGGGCCCGGGGAGAGTAGTGATTGACTTCATGCCAGGAGAGAACGGGTGATATTGACAGCCGCCCAGATGTGCGACCTGAAGTGGATGGGGGGGAAGGATTCCCCCGTCGTCCAGGCCACTTTGAACAGATGGTACGACAAGGTTCTCTCCAAGCTCCCCGATGCCTTGAACGCAGCGGTGTACTCAAAGGTCGAGGACAATGCGCCGCAGCGCACTGGAAGGGGCGAGCTCAGGTCGCTCCTCTCTGCTTCCTACTTCCTCCTCTATGACGGGATGCGTCAATGGCCCTCCCTCCCATCTGGACAGAAGAATGCACTGATGGCCGTGTCGGCCCTCTCCAGCTCCATGGGGAAGGCGGTGGACTCGAGAGCTGGGGTGATCCCAGATCATGCCGACTACCAGATCTCCGATGAGGTTCTCGAGGATGTGGCCCACTGGGTGGGGACATCCCTGTCCATCAGCATAGCGAAGGGGTGGATGGAGGCCACGAAGCACCATGCCGCCGATATGCTGAAGGTGATGCAGGGGTCGGAGGGGTGCCCGAATATCGGCAAGGCGGATGCTGAGAAGTACCTCCGAATGACCGCCCGCACCCGTCTGAAGTCCAATCCGATGATCCTCCCCCACGGCAATCATGCATCCGTTATTCTCGAAAGGGTCGTGTACCGATAAACGGGGGGTCCCTCCGACTCGCATCCCCGTAGGGTGTAAAGCGTTGGAGGGCGGCCGATGAGTGTAGACACAACCAGAATCGAGAAACTGCGGAGTATCCGTAAGCGCAAGGATCTGACCCTGCGCCCGACTCAGCACCTCCGTAGCACATTCATCGGATTCGATGGCGGAGAGCAACCCCTGCGGCTCCGCTACTACCAAGTTCAGGGCATCCTCCACCTTCTCGCCGTGAAGAGGTTCCTGCTCGGGGACGACACCGGCCTCGGCAAGACCATCCAATCCATCGCAGCCCTCTGTTACCTGTGGGAGAAGAAGCCGGATCTCAAGGCATTGGTGCTGACGAACAAGTCGGCGGTGCCTCAATGGGCTGCCGAGTTCGACAAGTTCTCCACGGGTGTGCGGGTGATCACCTGCAAGGGGTCGCCGGCACAGAGGCGCAAGGCCCGCGATGCCTATGAAACCTCCACAGGCCCCACGGTCATCGTCATGGGGTATCGGTCAGCCGTACAGGACATCCGGCACCTCCAGGAATGGGAGGGTCATGTGGCCATCTACGATGAGGCCACCGCATTCAAGAACCCCAAGACGCAGGTTCACCAGGTGTGTAGGCACCTCGCAAACAAGGCGGAGCGGGTGTGGGCCCTCACAGCGACCATGATCAAGAACAATCTGCTGGAGGGGTGGGGCATCTATCAGATCGTCCAGCCCGGCCTGTTCCCGACCACACAGAACGGATTCATGACTCGTTTCTGCATCACCCGGATGCAGCGGCTGCCTGGTGGCAAGCGCCAGATTCCAGTCATCGTGGGTTATCGCCGCGAACACATCGAAATGTTCCGTGAGTACATCGAGCCGAGCTTCCTCGGGAGGCCGAAGTTCGAGGTGGCTGCGGAGTTGCCACCCCTCACGACCCGGATTGAGCGGGTCGGTATGTCGAGTATCCAGCACGAGAAGTACGCCGAGGCCCTCACGGGGCTGCTCGAGGTGTACAACCGGGATTCTGGTGAGATGGAAGAGAAGGAGGTCACGGTGTTGACCGCTGTGACTTACTGCCAGCAGATTGTGAACCACCCCGACCTCATCGGAGCAGACGGCCCATCGCAGAAGCTCGACCGACTGATGGAGATCCTGACGGAGGGCGACCTGGCCGGGGAGAAGGTCATCGTATTCTCTCGGTTCCGCAAGATGGTGGACATCATCATGCCGACTCTGGCGAAGGCTGGGGTGAAGGCAGTGCGGATCACGGGCTCCGAGAACGAGGATCAGCGGAAGGTGGCGCAGGATGCCTTCCAGGATCAGAAGTCGGACACCACCGCTATCGTCATCACGACGGCGGCCACCGAGGCGGTGAACCTACAGGCGGCAAAGGCCCTCATCTTCTATGACACCCCCTGGTCCGGCGGTGACTACATCCAGGCCATCGGTAGGATGATCAGGATTGGGTCGATCCACGACAGGGTCTATGCAGTACACCTCGTCTGCGAGGGGACCATCGACGACCGGATCATGGAGGTCAAGAAGAAGAAGATGAAACTCATCGAGTCGGTCATAGGGAAGCGAATCAAGGGGGAGGCCGACGACTTCGAGGTCGCCGCAGAGAACGAGCTCTCCGATTTGTTTGACTCCCTCAAGGGGGATGCATGGAGGTTGAAATGAACGGAGGGGTCATCCACATGAGTGGGGTGCCCGGATGCCCCGACTGTGGTGGGCGTGGCGTGGTTCCCGACACGTTCGGAGATCCCCCCATCCCGAGGGTGGTCTCCTGCCACTGCACCCGTGTGAGGGACATCGCCCTGAACGTCGAGAGAGGGTGGAAGGGCTTGATGTCCTCCCCCCGCATACCTGAAACCCCCCTCATGGAGGTGGCAGACGAAGGAGGATTCGCCTGGGTCACGGCAGATGCGGTTCTCTTCAAGGCGCACATGCGGCATGTGGCCGTACGCATGGGGCGGCACTGGCTTTTCAAGGTGGTTCCCGATGCTGACCTCCTAACGGCATGGCTCGCAACCGCCGCCGCCGAGGGGGCCAAGATCATCGACCCTGACCTTGCAGCGAGGATGGCCCCGGTCAGCACTGAGGCGATCACCCTTGTGGACCTGGTAATCCCCCCGGAGGTCCTCATCGTGATCCTCGGAGTCAAGGCGGCCAGAAACTCGGCGATGCCCGAGGTACTCGCCGAAGCAATCACGCTGCGCAAACACGCTGGCAAACCCATCTGGATCATCGACCAACCCTCGAAACCTCTCGTGGAGGGGCACCGCGCCTGGTCGCGGGAGGTGGTGGATCTCCTGGACGGGTTCACAAGGATCAAGATGGCCCCGTCCGGCAAGGGGTTGAAGCCGGCATCCGAGCTTTCGGATCCATCTCCAGCGTCCGGATCCAGAACGTCTTTCTCCAGTGGATCCACTGGGGGTGCGAGGGCTGTGGAGCTGCCGACCGCCGATCCGAAGCCCAAGCGTAGGAGGAAGAAATGAAGTCTGTCCTACGGTCCATCATAGTCTGTGACCCCGCTGGGGATCACAGTAAGGAGGCATTCAACGGCTACCTTCGGGTGGATGAGTCTGGAATCGGATGCGATGTCCCTGAAGACCAGAATATATGGGAGTTCTGTCGGGAGTTCTGTCGCTCCCACGGACATGCCCCTGACCTGCGTAGTGTGCGGACTCACTTCCTCGATGGGAAGGACGACGACACCCTCAACCGCCTGGAGAGGATCACTCAGCTCAAGCCGTTGTACAAGGGGGACCTCGAGCAGAGGGTCAAATCCATCGCCTCCGACCGGCGGGTTCGGGATGTCATCGACATCCTCCGGGAGGCGGGGCGTATCACCCAGGGTCACATCGAGTTCAAGGAGGGGAAAAAGACCCGCCGACTCGAGGGGCCCATCGACGCCATCCGCTACATCACGGAGAAGGCCCACGACATCGTGGCCCCGACGTTCGGATCGAAGCTCTCCGGCGAGGTGACAACTGACGGGGAGTCCTTCAAGGAGGAATACCTCCGCATCAAGTCTGACCCCTATGCAGGGGTTGGCAACCTGTCAGCCCTGGAACAGATGGATGCCGCCCTTTCCGGGGCGAAGCGGCATGAACTCTGGACGCACGCCGCCTTCACGGGCGGTCTCAAGTCCACCTTCATCCTCAACTGGGCCTACAACCAGGCTGTGTTCTACGGCAACTCATCGGTGGTGTTCAGTTTGGAGATGCCCTACGTCCAGTGCCGCCGTATCCTCTACTCCCTGCACTCCCTCAGCGATGTGTTCAGGGATGTCAGGATCAATCTGGGGATCCAATCATCAGCGACGCTGGACAGGGGCCTCGACTACACGGCGATCCGGGACGGGAACCTGTCGGATGTGGAGGAGGCATTCCTTTTTGATCATGTCATCCCTCACTTCGACGAGGGACACACTGTCTCGGTTGGGGGTTCGCCCGTACAACATGGCAGAATCCATATTGAGGTATGCAACCCCGAGAAGGATGACTTCACGGTTCCCGACCTTCGATCTAAGGCTGAGCTCCTCTATGCGGAGTCCCCCTATCAGACCGTGTTCGTGGATCACGTGGGTCTCATGGCCCCGAGGAAGTGGTCCTCCTCGACCACGGAGCGTCTCAATGAGGTCATTCGCGACCTCAAGCGGATGGCCATGGGGTTCAACCGGGGTCAGGGGATTGCCGTCGTAGCCCTCTTCCAGATCAACCGGGAGGGGTACAAGAGAGCCATGAAGATGAAGGAGAAGGGGCTCGCCCCCTCCTACAATCTGACTGACCTCTCATATGCCAATGAGGCCGAGCGGTCATCGGACATCGTCACCTCCACTTGGGTGGATGATGACCTTCGCAAGAAGGGGCGGGTATTGTTCCAATGCCTGAAGTCTCGGGACCAGGCGCCTTTCGAGCCCTTTTATGCCCGTGTGGAGTGGCCGTGCAGGAGGATTCTATCCTGCAACGACCCCATCCCACAGGCGGACTCAAGGAAGGCGATGGGGGACAAGGTGGAGGACATGATGGAACAGGAATCATTGAACAAGTTGTTGGAGGCACGAGATGGGTAAGCGCGAAATCTCCCTATTCACGGGAGCTGGCGGTGGCCTTCTCGGAGGACATCTACTCGGATGGGAGCCCGTGGCCTTCGTGGAATATGAGGCATACCCGCAGAAGGTCCTCAAGGCCCGCATCGCAGACGGTTCGCTACCCGATGTCCCTGTCTTCGGAGATGTCCGCGACTTCGACGGGACCCAGTGGAAGGGCAAGGTGGATGTGCTGAGCGGCGGGTTCCCCTGCCAGCCATTCTCGGTGGCAGGCAAGCGAGCCGCCGTCGATGACCCCCGCAACATGTGGCCAGAGACCATTCGGGTTCTCCGGGAGTGCGAGGCCCCCGAGGCATTCTTTGAGAACGTCCCCGGCCTCCTCACCGGCGGCCACGGGTACTTCGGCACCATCCTCAAAGACATCAACGAAGCTGGCTACTCTGCCGTGTGGGACTGCGTAGGAGGCGCCGCCGTTGGTGCCCCCCACCGTAGGGACCGCCTGTGGATCTATGTGTGGAAGGCTCCCAACTGGACCCCGAAGGGGTTGTCTCCCCGAGCTGAGCTCGAGGACGACGAGTGGTGGCCCTGCGACAGAGTGGCTGAACTCCTCCGGGAGCTCGGGCAGCAGGAACCCGTGTCGGGTTCTTGGAGTAGGGCAGGGATCCTCCATCAGGGGGTCGTCTACCATCTCGCCCCCTCCAGCTCGAGCAGCGGCAAGACGGTGGACGGGGGGTGGCCCTCGTCGATGCTCAACATCATGACAAAGCCAGAGATCCCAGCCTTCTGGCAACCTTATCCCACGCCGCTGGCCGCCGATCCGCGCCGCCCAGTTGGTCTCACTGCCGAGGAGCGGTACACTTTCGCGACACCGACCGCCTTCGATTGTGTGAATCCCAAGAGGCAGGAGGTACTCGACCGCGAGCATGACGATGTCAGGCCGGGAAGAACCAAGCCGTGCAACCTCCGCGACCAGGTGCAGGTGGAGGAAGGACTCCGCACTTGGCCGACACCCACGGTGCAGGACTCGAAGAACGACGGCGGCCCGAGTCAACTCGACCGTCACAGTCCAGGGTTGAACACCCTGGTCAAGATGGATGGCCGCGCCACGTTCCCGACGCCCCTGGCAGCCGATGGTGAGAAGGATCCCACAAACTCCCTCTCCCGCATCATTCAGACGGGGCATCCGAGGGGGCGTCTCGACGGCACCACCCGGGAGGGCGACCCCATCGAGGAGCGTCCCGACTTCCCGACTCCGCTGGCCCGGGGTTCCGACCGCAAGAGCAGGGGCAAGCTGATGGTGGATTCCACTGGTCCCGCACTTGAGCAGTATATCGAGCTCGATGCCGGTCTACTCCCGAAGGAATACGAGTCTCCGGACGAGCTCCCCCCCAAAGCGAGGGCGCGGTACGAAGCTGGCCTCAACAGATCCCGCAAGGAGTGGCCGACCCCGAGGGCAAACAAGACCTCCGGGGAGAATCCGGAGTCCTTCCTCCGGAGGAAGGCCGACGGCAAGGTCCACACGCCGCCGCTGGCACTGGCCGTCGAGTTGGCTGAGGAGCGGGAGAGTTTCCCGACCCCCATCGCCACCGAGGACAGGATTCCATCTCATTCACTCTCCCGGTTGATGACCACCGGGGAGCTCCTTTGCGAGGGCGACAGGCGCCGCTTTCCGACTCCGACCACCGAGGATGCTGGCAGGGCAGGTAGCAAGGAGGCGTGGGATGAGTGGGAGCAGGACGGTCGAACAACCCCGTTCAGGCTTCAGAACGCCATTCACTCGGAAGACCCCGACCGCATCAGTTTCCCGACACCGACGGCGCAGCCATTCGGAACGATGAGCTCGGGCTACCGGGACGCCGACAACCCCGGCGTGAAGAAGGAGAGCCTCGACACGATGGCTCGCAACGATTCGTGGCCGACGCCCACCGCAGCGACGAACCGCAAATCGACGAGGGCGATGACGGCCTCCAAGGACAACGGACGCAGGAGCGGTGGCGGACAGTCCTCACCCCCTGCATTGGAACAGGCAGTCGAGCTGGCCGAGGGGATCATCCCCAAGGAGCTTGAGGGCATACCTTTCGAGGACCTCCCTGAAGCGACACGGGACATGTTCCCGACGCCGACGGCCACGGAGCGATCCGGGATCAACCCCAACACGGGGAAGGGCGGGGGCCTCTCCAAGATGATCGCCTGGAGCGACGAGGAACGGGGCCTCTGGCCCACACCACGGGCACAGGGGATGGTCGGTGGTTCCAGCATCTACAAGAAGGCGCAGGCGCTGCTTCAGTCTGGGAACATCACGCCGGAAGAGGCGACCGCCATGTTCGATGGCATCGGGCGCGATGCGGGAGGGTGGCCCGACCAAGAGGTCCGGCAGGAGTACCCGACGCCGAGGACGGCGAACGCCTCCATGACCGCTGAGAGTGACGAGACTCTGTTCGCAAGGGGGCGTACAGGGAACGATTGCCTTGCCAATGTGGCCCAGCGCCTTGATGAAGCTGGGCAGGACCAGGCTATCGCAGCCACCATCCAGCGGGAGGAGTGGCGCACCCCTTCCACGATGGATGCCCACGGGGAGTTCGTGCGGGAAGGCAAGAAGCTCACGGGTAGGAAGCCGTCCGACCCCCAGGTGAACCTGGCCGACCAGGTGGCAGCATCCGAGCGTCAGGAGTATCCGACACCCACCGCATCGGACGGGATGCGGGCTGGGAAGGCCATCGATCCCGACGCATGGCTCGAGTCGAGGGCCAGACACGCTGCGCGTGGCGTGAACAAGCACTACTCTCTCGATGTAGCGGTTCATTTCGTTGACCAAGGCCGAGATCCAAAGGCGAAGCAGGAGAGGGCTGAGTGGCCGACCCCCAGCGCAGCACGGAGCGGGGAGAATGAGGACTTCCTTGACCGCCTCGTAACGAAGGACGGTGAACCTGCCGTCCGGGGTGAGAGGGCCTACAACCCCGGTGCGAAGCACCACGCCCAGTTGACTCTGGATCGAGTCGTCAAACTGCCTTCCGAAAGGGATACCTTCCCAACACCCGCACCCGGGACGCACGGGCGGGGAGCTCATGCCCACAAGGGTGTGGTGAATGCCCTCCTCCGGGATGAGAAGCCCGAGGTGCAGTCCCTCACGGTGGACATCGTGATGGCCGGCGAGCTCAGGAAGGTGGGGGTCCGGGAGGTCGTGACCTTCCGTACTGGAGAGGTCATCATGCACGACGGTTCGACGAGGTACATCACTGTGGACATTCAGGAAGATCGCAAGACCTGGCCTACGACCACGGCGTCCGACGCCCTTGGCACTCGGCGCTCCACGGCGCGCACCGACGAGTGGACATCCAACCCTGGAACGACCCTCCTCGATGCCACACTTGAGGCAGACGGTGAAGGGACCGAAGGGTGGCAGGAGGATCTCAGGAAGAAGAACCCGCCCCCGCAGCTCTCGCCCGATTGGGTGGAGTGGCTCATGGGTTGGCCCCTCGGTTGGACCAGACTCGACGGCGGCACCGATCCCGAGGGCCTTGAAGAGTGGGTGGTGGAATCCTCTATGAACAGGTGGTGGTGGAGGGAGCCCGAGGGCCTCGCCAGAGTCACCCGCGAGAAGAAGGACAGGGTTTCCCGCTTGAAGGCCTTGGGCAACGGACAGGTTCCCGCCTCCGCAGCAGCCGCCTGGTTGCTACTGGAGTCAACCGCCAGGGCGGCCGAGGCCGGAGACGCCGAGATCAGCGACCTGGCGGGTCTGTTCGGAATGGGGTGATCCATGAGCAGGGGCCGGCAGAGAGCTGACAGGATCAGAGAAGCGGTCCACCTCGATGGGATACTCGCCGACTACGGGTACGACGTGGTTCCCCATGCCGACCGGGAGCAGCAGTTCTCGTGCGACCTTCACGGAGATGGGGCCGACAACAAGCCTTCCGCCCGTTTCTATCCAGACAGTTCATCTTGGTACTGCTTCGCATGTAGTCGATCCCGTGATGCCATCACCACGGTCATGGAGAAGGAGGGTGTTTCCTTCGGGCAAGCCTGCTCCATTCTCGAGAAAAGGGCCGGTCTCCCTCCCCTCCCATGGGATGCGTCGGACGAGGATACACAGTCCGAAGATGAAGTCGTGATCCCCGCCGATCATGAACCAGGTATGGAGGTGGCGATACCCGCAGTCCTGAATCTGATAGATGCCGCGGTGCGGGATCGGGAGGTCACCCTCGACCGGGTTCTCCGCTTCTATGAGGCATACGACAGGATCGTCTTCCTCCACGGCTCCGGATCCCTCGAGGAACCAGTCGCCCTGGCGGCCCTCGCCAGGATCCATACAGCGGCGTCCCGCAGGGATGGTGGGTGAATGAATGGTTTGGTCGTCTACCGGATCGATGGAACAGATTGGGGGGATCTCCGCGTCTGCCGTCCGATCCCCCGCCTTCAGGATGCCTGGGGGGTGCTCGCACCCCTACGGGGAACACCGTGGGGGGATGCCCTTCCGATTGTATCGGGGGATGCCATGTCCCATGCCCTCCATGGATGGGCGATGCCCCTTATACGGGAACTCGGTGCTACACCCTCCAACAGGGGTGTGGGGGCGCCGACCCAGTGCTCCCTTTACGATTCCTGCATCACGGCAGCTCCCGCCTGCCACCCGTTTGGACCCCCTCCGGAGTGCTACGAGGCCCCCGTGGAGGCCCCAAGCGTTCTGGCCGCCAATGCTGTTGCCCTGGAGTGGGCAGTGGGGTCATGGGTGGTGGTAGTTGAGGGGCAGGAATGGAGTCTCTCATGACCATAGGAAACGAACCTTTATCAAGCCCTTCAGTTGGTAAACGAACGCTTCTTAGGGGGTCCACCTCCGTGTGTTCACCCGTATCTACCCAAAAGGAGACTGTATGAGCTGGATTGACGCACTTGAGGAGGCCACCCGCCCGAAGATTGAGCGGAAGCCGTGGATGGACGATGTACGCATGGAGCTCGTCACACCCGACAGGATCGGGGGCGTAGTGGATGAGTGCATTGAAGCCGGCCTCTATGCCTTGGATCTGGAAACCACGGGGTTGGACACCCGCGTATTCGACGGGGAGACACAGGCAAAGATCGTGGGCATCTGTCTGGCACCTGCCGAGGGGGTTGGCTACTACATCCCCGTCCGGCACAGGGATTCCGATGCCAACGTGCCGTGGATGACGGTCGTGGGGGAGATGGTGCGCCTCACATCCTCTGATGCTGTCGCAGTGTTCCACAACGCCAAGTTCGACCAGCCGTTCCTCCAGTTCAACGGCACACGTCCCTTCGGGGATTGGTACGACCACAAGAAGTGGGAGGACACGCTCATACTCGCCTACCTCCGTAACTCAAGGGCACGGCAGAAGGGTCTGAAGTACCTTTCCAAGACCGACCTCGGGCTTGAGATGATCGAGCTCGCCGAGCTGTGGTCAAAACCGGGGGAGTCCATGGACTTCTCCACCCTCGACCCCGAGTGGGATCCCGTCGTCTGGTATGCCGCCGCCGATGCCATCTGTACGCTGCGCCTCTACAACCTCTTGGCCGCCGACCCCTCTGTGAAGGCGCAGAATGGGGTCTATTCCATTGAGAAGATGTGCCTCACGGCCACCCGGTGGATGGAGGGGGCCCGCATCCCCACCGACCAGGCCAAGGTGGCCGAGCTGATCCGAATCGGACAGCAGGAGTGGTGGGAGGCTCTCGGGCAGGTCTATGAAGCGGCGGGGACGATCATCGGAAGGGATGTGCGTCCCGGATGGGTCCGGATGATGGCAGGTGAGGTCACATCGGGGACGGTCTTCGATCCAGAATCATTGTCACCTTCCTACATGGAGAGGGTGAAGGATGCCCGCAGGTTCTCACTCAAACAGGGGCTTGATCCGAAAACCAAGTTCACAAAGACCGTCCCTGCCCTCTCCACAAAGGGCTCCTCCAAGAGTAAGATGGAGGAGGTCGATTTCCCTACTGTCTACGATGTGTTGTCGCCAGAGCAACTCGGATCCATGCTCCGGGAGCTTGGTGCCCCCGGACTCAAGGCGACCGAGAAGTCAGGTCAGGTCAAGACGTCCAAGGACGAGCTGGACAGGGTACTCGAGAACGCAGGGGACCAGGTTCCTTTCGCCGGACTGGTCAAGCGGTTCCGAGAGATCGCCAAGACGCTCTCAACATACCTTCTCCCACTGGCGGAGGACTGCGCCCACGATGGGACCATCAAGGCCAACTTCAACGGCCTCAAGGCCGACACGGGCAGGTTCACCTGCCCTACCTCGAGGAGGCCCAAACTGGACGGGGGCAGCCGCATCCCACTCCAGGGAATGCCATCGACCTATGACCCAAAGGCACCCGAGTGCTCCCGGCGCATCCGGGAGTGCATCACGGCGCGGGAGGGGCGGGTGCTGGTCGCCATCGACTATGCGGGCGTTGAGCTTAGGCTCGCCACGAATCTCTCTGGGGAACCCCGCTGGATGGCGGAATACTTCCGATGTTCCGACTGCGGGACGGATTTCGACAAGGGCGACGGCAAGACCACCCCCGACCCCGCTCCGAAGTTCTGCCCAGGGTGCGGATCCGACCGCATCGGGGACCTCCACTCGCTCACGGGGTCGATGCTCTACGGCGAGGACGCCCGCAAGGACAAGAAGGCGTGGAAGCAGAAGCGGCAGATCGCCAAGCAGGTGAACTTCCTGCTCTGCTACGGCGGGAGTGGGAATGCCGTGTGCCGATCCACGGGGGTGGCCGAGGTGGAGGGGAGGCGCATCAAGGATCAGTTCGACCGGAACTACCCGACCCTACGGGCCTGGTGGGACAGGCAGCACGAGTTCGCACGCAAGCACGAGTATGTGCTCACTGCGTTCGGGCGCCGCTACCCCGTTCCGGACATCAACATGCCGAAGTTCGACAAGGAAACGGGACGGCGCAACGGCAACTTCATCGCCAAGGCGGAGAGGAACTCGGTGAATGGACCCATCCAAGGGACCTCGGCAGACATCACGAAGCTCGCCATGGGGCTCATCCACAAGGCCGTCCGCAAGAACGGGTGGCTGGACAAGATAGACATGATCCTGACCATGCACGACGAGCTCGTGTTCGACATCCATCCCTCGATTTTGATGGCCTTCCTGGATGAGATCCCGAACATCATGGCTGCCAATCCGGTCGTGTTGAGTCGGAAGTGGCCCATTCCCCTCACGGTGGACGTGGAACTCGGAGGCGACTGGACCGTCCCCTTCGACCTTGCGGAGATCCAAAGGGAGGGGGAGGTGCCGGAGGTCTTGCGGAACCTTTTGGGAGAGGATGTGGCTGCGGCCCTGGTCGGTTCGACGCCCCTGGTCGATTCGACGCCCTTGATCGATTCGATGCCGCCCGCTCCAAAGAATGGTGAGGGGGAGATCCCCGTTCTCACGCACATCCTCAAGGACATCGACGTGGGTGTGGCTTTCCGTCTTGCCGAAGCCATCCACGCATCGGCGGACGAAGAAGGGAGCATCCTCAAGCTCGAGGGCCCCGGCGTATCCGAGATTGAGAAGATCCTGTGGGCGGCGACAGCGAGGCCGAGGGTGGATCCCAACATATTCAAGGCCAGCATCGACGGAGAGGTATCCCATGAGTGACAGCCAAGACACTGCCAATGAAAGGATTCAGAGGCTTGAAGCCCTCATGCTCGACCTCGTCGAGGGGAGGATCCGCACGGACTTCATCCTTGGACAGCTCGAGCGGCAGGGGCATATCCCCGACGGCATCCTTGAACTTGGCAAGAAGGTCACGGAGCGGCACCGGCTACGGGTGGACCGCCAGAACTGCTCCGCACAGGTCATGGGGCGCGGGGTAGTGTCTATGCGGTATGGGAACAGGACTCGGGAACTCGATGCGGAGATCTCCGAGGCCGACAAGGAGATCCTTGAACTGACCCGGAAGCTGTACGAGGAGGCATCCCGCAAGTGAAGGATTTATGGGACAAAGGGTGCTACGACGGAAAGTCGGATCCGAAGGACTTCGAGGCTCTGTTCTGTCGGCGTTGCCGCAATCCGGACTGTGTGCGGGCCGGTTGGTCACAGGATCAGTTCTCCGAGAGGATGGCCGGTCAGTCCGACTTACTCCTGAATCCCAAGGTGGCCGATCCTAATGACCCCCGACACCGACGCATCCGGGGAATGGACTTCCCGGATCTCCTACGGGAGGCTGTGCGTCTCGAGGCCGCCGATGTGCGGGGGGACTGGACCATTCCCGGTGAGGCTGTCCACCTGGCCCCTGTGCCGAGAGAGCCCGCTCCCGATACCTCTGAGGATCTCGTGGAGAAAGCCGTGGAGGCGCTACGCAAGAACGCAGACCCCGGTATCCAGGATCCTCCGGACGAGCTCTCGGATTCCGATTTGACTGAACCGGAACCACCTCCGGAACCACCTCCAGAGCCGGCGGCCCCTTCTGGGTTTGTGCCGCCTACACGGAATACGGGGGTCTCAATGGAGGGGGTAATGGTAGGGGGCGGCGAGCCGGAACCCGACCCAGAACCCCATGACCCATGGGAACCTAAGAAGAAAGACCATTTTGTAAAGCCGGGAGCAACGGTCCGGATGGGAGACAGTGATGAGTGACGAAGCCGAATACGAGGGGGAGGCCCTGGGCGATGCCCTACGGGATCTTACGGAAAGGTTCGAGTCATCGAACCCCATGTTCAAGGAGATCCTCCTCAAGGCAAGAAGGGGGGAGATCGGGGAGGTCGAAGCCATGCAGACCCTCATGCGGGAGATTGCATCGAACCCGGATCTCGGGAACGCCCTCACTAAAGCGGCCGAGGACGCCCTTGCACCCCTCCGGGAACAGGACAACAGTGCAGCCGGGCCTGGTATCTTCCAACCGCCATCCGGTCTTCCGCGTCTTGACCCACTCTGGGAGGCTGACCTCCATGAGAGGATTCAGTTCGACGGCGATGCACCCGAGCTCCGACGAGGGCCAGCTCCTCCGGGGGTGGAACCTGCCGTTCCAGTGAGCAGCTTTGCCAGGACCCCCGTGGCCATCGGTGCAGCCCTGGAGAAGGCATCCGCGAAGGTCGCCGAGCAGGTCAAGCAGCTCGAGGCCGATTTCGCACAGGATTGTGGGGATTTCAACAACGTCCCCGCCCCCATCGCAAACGGGCATTTCCCCATCCAGCCCGACGGGTACAAGGCTGGGGAGGTCCCTGCCCTCCAGAAGACGGTGCCCCTCTCGGGCAGCGAGCTGTCCGACCTCTCGGCAGAACGGAAGATGGAACTCTCTTGGAAGTCGTTCTCCACTACGCAGGGTCGCATGAGCATGTCCCCACACATCTCCGAGATCATCGAGGGGAAGCTGAAGGAGGGCGGCATCGACGTATCGACTGCGGATTTCAATGCAGCCGTGGATCCGGACAAGGTGGTGGCGAAGGCGCATTGGACGCTGGACGTGGCCGGATCCGGTCCCGGATCCACCAATGAGATGTTCGACACCCTCCAGGTGGCGGCGGCATCACTCGCCTCGGAGCTCGGGCAGGCCGAGCTCAAGGAGGGCGAAGGCCCCTACATCCTCGAGCTGGCGACGGTGAACGCATACGGTGAACGGAAGGTCGGCTGGGCCGCCCTCTTGAGGAGGGTGTGATGGGATCCATAGATGTAATCGACATGGCGGTGGCCGCGAACGCCCTCGGGTGTGCATTCAAATCATCTACTGGCGACGGCGCCTGGAGAGTGATCCTGTGTCCCGATGGGCCTGAAGGAGACCTTCTCAAGAAGGTTATTTCCGTCACCTCCCCTGGAACCGGTCGCACGGCCTGTCTTCCTGGAGGGGGCCGTGTGTCCGTCGCCAAACCCAGGGACGGAGTGTTCGGGGAGGGTCCCCGCATACTCAGCCGGGCGGGATGGACCAGGGGAGAAGCATACCGCTCGTCCAGTATGCTCGTATCCTGGGGCGATATGGACGAACCTTGAAGCTGGTCTGGACGCTGCGACTGAAGGGGGGCACGGAGGTTTCTGTGTCCCTTCCCGCTTGGGGGCTGCACCAGAGGCACAACGGTGGTACGAGCGTGTGGAAGATCCTGTGCGACCAGGAGACGGTGGACGGCCTCGCTGGATTGCTCCGGGGCACTGGCTGCGAAGTGGATGTGTGGGCAGATCCGCAGTCGCCAGAACAGAAGCAGGAGCGCATGGATCTTCTAGGGGTGCAGAAGGAAGGGTTCGTCTTCAGGACGGCCCAGTGCGCCGAGTGTTCATTCTTCGCCCCCAACGGAGCGAACTGCGGGCTGGAGGAGTGGGACTTCGCATTTGCGGCCACGATGCTTGAGCGGCACGCCAAGGCGGTACGGGATCTTCGGGAGTGCCCCGAGGGCATCCCTTTGACGTTTCGGGACTTTGTGGTGGGCGACGGCGGGTAGGATAACAACCATGAAGGCGAAGCAAGATTTCATAGATCAGTACACCCGGAAGCTCTTGGTCGGCTGGTCGCACCATGAAGTTGCGGCGGACACCCCAGTCGAACTGGAGGAGTGTGGGCCGCAGCAGTGCGCCTATGGCTACCGGGTCTACGTGGAATACGCCATCAACAAGGGGTGGTTGGTGAAAGATGGATCGAGGGTGTCCGCAAAAGGTTTCGGAGTGGCTGCCTCCTTCCTACGGAGGTAGTTAGCATGGCCATCTATGAGTACGAGTGCGGGAAATGCAGTCACCGGTTCGAGGTGACGCAGCGTATGTCCGATGAACCCCTCGAGGTCTGCCCCAAGAGTGAGTGCCCGAAGAAGCGGCACGGGAAGGGCAAACTCAAGAAGCTCATCTCTAAAACCTCCTTCGCCTTGAAGGGCGGGGGTTGGGCAAAGGACGGGTACGGAGGTGAGTAGTCTATGGAAACTTGTTTACAAGCTGGCCTCTCGAGTCCGGGAAGTAGCCTGGAGAAGGGGCCAAATATGGCAAGGGCACGAGCAGTGGAACACATACGAAGTAACCTACACGTATGCGGAGGAACCACTGGGGGACGAGGTCTACATGATCGACTCATCGACGATGTTCGACTCCTCGACGACGACTTGGTCGATGAATCCTTCCTGGGTGTATCCAGATCAGGATTCAGAGGAGTGATGGGGGCCGCCTACAGGGTTGTCATGTTCATCACGTTCCTCCTGGGGGCGGTGGCCGGTTATTTGATCCCCGGTTTCCCACCTATGGACGGCGTAGATCGGATCGATGGGGGTCCACAGAAGGGGAATCCCCGTAGGGTTACCTCAAGATAAAACGGAGGGATAAGATGACACCTACAGCCCTCTGCGCCGCCATCACCATCGCCGCGCAGACATTCATGCCGATGAGCCCCGGCAAGGTAAAACTGGCGTGTGAACACGCCCCTGCCATCATCCAGGAGGCGGAGAAGAACGAGCTCGACCCCATCACCATGGTTTCACTGATCTGGGTCGAATCGAGATGGACGCCGACGGCGGTGTCCAAGTCAGGTGCCTGCGGCTTGACGCAGGTGCTTCCCAAGTATGTCGATGAGACATGTGAACAGCTCATGATTCCAACCGCATCGATCAGGGTGGGGGCGGCTTCACTGAAGAAGTGGGCCACCATCCGAGTACGTAGGGAAGGCAAACTGGTGCGGGTCCCGAGACCGGGCGGCCTACGGGCGGCGCTGGCCTGCTACAATGCAGGGTATGCCTGTCTGAAATCCTCAAAGGGGCGGCGCTATGCCGACTCGATCCTTGCGAAGTCAGCGAAAATCACCGAGATCATCCGGAAGAATCCGAATAACGGCAGCGCTCAAGTGCTTCAAGAGCCGCTGATCCTCTATCAAGGCGCGGGCACTGTCTTGGCATACACCCCCTGGCACGATGGGGAACCAGCGGAGCAGTACGTTCCCATATATGTTCCTGGGTACTCTCCCTAACAGGGGGTCCTCTCGTGGGTTCCCTCCGTAGTGTAACTGTGGGGAGGCACATGGCCAGACGCAACGACATACGGATAGCACTTGATCCAGCCCTCGGGCAGGTCATAGCGTCGGCTGCCGACGTCAGGGCGTGGGAGCGCCTAGAGAAAGCCAGGGCAGAGCTGGCGGGGGCCGTGAGAGGCGTCGAGGACGCACTGGCAGAACTTCCCGAGCATGTTGTATGCACATTCGCCGAGGCAGCTGCGCGCTCCGCCTGCCGCAGCCGCGGGGAGGCATCCATTGAAATCGATCCCGACGGGGCTTTGGTACTCGTATTCTCATACGGGGGACGCTCGACGCCGGCACTGACTCGGAACGGGGCACCCACCAGGTCGTGGGGATCCTCCCTCCCCTCCCTCACCGAGGCCAAGGCCGCAGCTCTGGCCGCCGGCCTGGATGTGTCGGACTGCGGGCGTAGCACCAAAGCCATCATGGAGCGTGTCGGTGGATCCGCCGTGCAGAAACCCGCACCCCCGGAGCGTGTTGTGACTCCTACCAACAATGGGACACGCCCCCGGCCTGGGGGAGGATTCATCAAGACCGCCCCCGCCATCGCCGCACAGCGACAGGTGGATGACCTGGAACACCTGTTCGATGATGAACCGCGGGTCATGACTCCAGCACCTCCGAAGCCGACACCTCCGAAGCCGACACCTCCGAAGCCGACACCTCCGAAGCCGACACCTCCGAAGCC